>Ga0183099_1002079_pt1 | contig 10704 bp, 9 predicted proteins | sample Biomet1_FD_127788 | JGI IMG/M metagenome (GOLD analysis project Ga0183099, IMG submission 127788) | Microbial communities from bioreactor (seeded with anoxic lake sediment) at LBNL, California, USA - Biofuel metagenome 1 | ecosystem: Engineered > Bioreactor > Anaerobic > Unclassified ... | reverse complement strand
CCGGGTCGAGCTTCATGCCTGCGGTATCACCCGCTGCGGCCAGATACTCCGGCAACAAGGCGGCCAGGCGCTCCGGCGTGCTCTCTTGTTCCGTCAGCAAGGCGCGGGATTCGGGCTTCAACTGGTCAGCCACGGCCTTTTCATCGTACACCACCTGCTCCGTGGGCAGCAGGAAAAAGCGGGCCATCTCCGCCATTTCCACCATTGTTTTGGCGCGGGGCTGCAACAGCGGCACAATGGCCGCCAGGTAGGCCGGGTCGAGCTTCATGCCTGCGGTATCACCCGCTGCGGCCAGATACTCCGGCAACAAGGCGGCCAGGCGCTCCGGCGTGCTCTCTTTGATGTAATGCGCGTTCAGCCACTCCAGCTTCTTGATGTCGAACACCGAGGGCGAATTGCCCAGGTTGCCCTGACGGAAAGACTGCACCAACTGCTCGCGGCTAAAAATCTCCTGGTCGCCGCAGGACCAACCCAGGCGGGCAAGGTAGTTCACCAGCGCCTCGGGCAGGTAGCCCATGGTCTTGTATTCCATAACGGAAAGCGCACCATGGCGCTTGGAAAGCTTGGCCTTGTCCGGGCCAAGGATCATGGGCACGTGGCCAAACTTGGGCACATCCCAACCAAAGGCGCGGTACAGGGTAATCTGGCGAGAGGTATTGGCCACGTGGTCATCACCGCGCAGCACGTGGGTCACGCCCATTTCATGGTCATCCACCACAACGGCCAAGTTGTACGTGGGTGAGCCATCGCCACGCCGCAAAATCATGTCGTCCATCTCGACATTCTGCACCGCAGTGGGGCCTTTCACCATGTCATCAAAGGCGGTTACGCCGTCTTGCGGGCACTTGAAGCGCACCACCCAGCCCTCTTCACCTTCGCCGGGCTTCTGGCCCAGCTCGCGGCAGCGGCCATCGTACTTGGGCTTTTTGCCCTCGGCGCGGGCCTTTTCGCGCATGGCTTCGATTTCATCCGGCGTGCAGTGGCACCAGTAGGCTTTGCCCTCGGCCAGCAACTGGTCGATGTAGCTATTGTAGATGTCGAAGCGCTGGCTTTGGAACACGGCAGTGCCTTCGGCAGCCAGATCAAGCCAGGCCATGGCCTGAATGATGGCGTCGGTGGCTTCCTGGGTGCTGCGTTCGCGGTCGGTATCCTCCACGCGCAACAAGAACTGGCCGCCCTCGGCCTTGGCCAACAACCAGCTGAACAGCGCAGTGCGCGCGCCGCCGATATGCAGATAGCCCGTGGGGGATGGGGCAAAACGGGTGACGATGCTCATAGTATGCTACTCCGAAACGTTTTCCACGGCTTTAACTTTAGGAACTTCCTGCATCACGATACGCTCAACGCTGCTTTTGAGCGTCATTTGCGACATGGGGCAGCTTTTACAGTTCCCGGTCAAACGCACCAGAACAATCCCATTGGGGGTAATGTCCACCAGCTCCACATCGCCGCCATCGGCCTGGAGGATGGGCCGCACCTTGGCCAGAGCGGCTTCAACTTTATCGCGCATGGGCTTGTGTTCCTCCGTGCTGTGTGAACAAAAATATAGGGCGCAGAAGTACGGCCTTTGGCCTGGGCTGTCAACGAAGGGGACGGCAACCAACGGGGCCGCAACGCACTCCTCAGCTTTGCCATTCCGTTGACGCGACGCTAACCCTCGGCTAGTTCTATGCTGATTTTGATATAAACCGTGACAGAAGGAGAAACGTATGCGGAACCGTTTGCACCCCCTGGCTCTGAGATCCTGTTTCGGGCTGCTCATGCTCTTGCTTGCAGCCACAACCTCCCTGGCCGCCGATGCGCCGAAGGTGACGGAAGCCTATGGCAAAGGCGCGCAGGTGTTCAGTCTGGCCACGGGCAGTCCCGGCGAGCTGGGCCTGCTCAAAGAACTGGGCGAGGCCTTCGGCGCCGCCAACAACGCCCGGCTGGATTGGGTCAAGGCCGGCAGCGGCGAGTCCCTGAATCTGCTCAAAAACAAGCAGGTGGACATGATTATGGTGCATGCCCCGGCGGCGGAGAAAAAGGCCGTGGCCGATGGCTGGGCCAATGGGCGCGTGCTCATCGGCTCCAATGAATTTTTCATCGTCGGCCCAGCTGCCGACCCGGCCAAGATAGCCACGGCGAAGTCGGCCACGGAGGCCTATCAGAAGATCGCCACGGCCCAGGCCAAATTCTACTCACGCGGGGATGACTCCGGCACGCACAAGAAGGAACAGAGCATTTGGAAAATGGCGAACATCCAGCCCACGGGCGGCTGGTACATCGTCACCAAAAGTTTCATGACCGCGACGCTCAAGCGCGCCAACGACGAGGGCGGCTACTTCATGACCGATTCCAGCACCTGGGCGGCAGAAAAGAAGCACATGCCCGCCCTGAAGATCCTGTTCAAGGGCGATAAGTACTTGGTGAACACCTATCACGCCCTGGCCGCCCCCGTCGGAGCAACGCCAGGAGCCGCCACCGCTGCCGCGTTCATCCATTTTGTGGCCAGCGAGGCCGGGCAAAAGATCATCCGTGACTACGGCAAAAAGGCCATAGGCGAGGCGCTGTACGACGACGCCGCATACGCCAAGCAGTACGACGACTAACCTCACGCCTCGGCACTCTGCCGGCAGGCAAGAGTTCAAGCCGCTTCCCCCTCGCCCTCAGCAGGGGGGGCGGCTTGACACGTGTTCAACCCACAACGTAGAAATCAAACCGTATCTTCGCCTCCTTATTACAGCCAGCACCCAGGTGAGCACGCCACACGGCAGTCGCAGCGCCCCTTCAAGGATTTGCCATGCCTCCCATACACATCACCACCACCACGCCCCGCTTTCTTATTTTTCGAAATGGGATGCTCGGCAACACGCTGATGGCGGAGCCTTTTATACGAGCCCTGAAAGGTCTGTATCCAAATGCGGAGATGTCCCTGGTGGTGGATGGCGCGGGACATGCGCTGCTGCAATCGCACCCGCAGGTGGACCGCCTGTATCTTTTCGATAAGCACAAAGACACCCTGCCAACACAATGGGCGCTGGTGCGTTCCTGGCGCGCACAACATTTCGACGCGTCCTTCCATTTGCGTACAGGCGTGCGCAACGAAGTATTGGCTTTTCTTGGTGGCGTGCGCCAAAGGGTGGGATTTCAGCTCAAAGGCTCGTGGCAGTTTTTAACACACAAGCAGGCAAAGCGTCCGCAGCTTCATGTGCTCGATGCCTTGGCGGCCTTCGCCTCCGAGGCGCTGGGAAAAGACGTTGTGCTGGATGCGCCCAAGCTTTTCCCCAACGCGGAAGCTGGGGGCAAGGCAGAAGTATTTTTGGCGAAAAACAACATGACACCACGCGGGTACTTGGTGGCGCACTTGGGCGGGCAAACCTGCGGAGGGCTGAACTGGGGGCCACAAGCCTTTGCTCAGTTACTCACCAAGGCCTACGAGAAATTCGGCCTGGGCCTTATTCTCATCGGCACCAATGCGGAGCGGGAAGCCGCCGCCAAAGTGTTGCCGGCCAAGCCGGGTGTCGTGCACATGTTTTCCCAGCCGCTGGAAGTCGTCTCGGAAGTCATCCGCAGAGCCGCCGCCTTTGTTGGTACGGATTCCGGTCCTGCTCATATTGCCGAGGCCTGGGGAGTGCCCAAAATTGTGGCCTACCCGGACGACCAAGCCAACTTTGCCCGCTGGAAACCGCGCCCTGAAGCTCAATATCTTGCGATCTTCCGGCAGCACATTTTGGCCCAGGAAACCACGGCCACCATGCTCACCTGGCTGGAATCGCACCGGAACAGAGCCTAAGCGCTCCCCCTGCCCTCTCCCGCACAGCCAGGAAGGGACAAGGAGAGGACATGAGGCAGCAGAGTCCCAATCGACCTTAGTGGCCGTGACCGCACTCGTGGTCAGCGTGCTCCAGGCAGATGACCTGCTTATCCGTCAGCTTGCCGTCCAGCCACGTTTGCAGCGCGGCGCGGACATCGCCGTTGTTGCCGCGGTAAACCTTGAGCCCAGCCTGACGAAGACGCATCACCGCGCCCTCCCCCATGTTCCCGGCAATCAGCACCGAAACGCCCATTTCCACCAGGGTGGGAATGAGGTTCGACTTGCAGCCGCAGGAAGCAGGCGGGGTAAAGGCTTCCGTGTTCGTGACCTGCATGGCCTCATCCACGGTGTAAATGGTAAAAGATTCACAGTGGCCGAAATGTTCGTCCACGCTGCCGGAACGGGTGGGGATGGCGACTTTGGTCATTCTACTCTCCAGTAATTGTAGGGGAAGGATTGGGCACTGTTTCGTCTGCCTGGGCGCCTGCGCAACCGTGGCGATGAAAACTGGTGCCCGAACAGGCCGGGCAACATTCTGGCCTGCCCGCACCGTAGGAAAGCTCCCAAACGTAAGCGCAGGCATTGCACACAAAGGCACGGATTTCCGGCGTCAGCACCGTTTCAGCGCGCGGCACTTCAATGCTCAGCGCCAATCCCAGCACCAGCGCTCGGGCCACCTTGCGCCGAGCGGATTCCAGCGTGCGCCCAAAGGTTTGCCGAGATACACCCATGTGCCCGGCGGCCTGTTCCTGGTACAGCCCTTCATGGTCCGCCAGGCGGAGCGCTTCATACTCGTCCAGCTCCAGCGCAACAACCTCCGCCGGGGCGGCCAGGGTGCGAACGGGAACACCCACCGGCATAAACTGACGGCAGGTTGGGGCTCCGGCAATTCTGCGGCAGCATTTTGGGCGTGGCATAGTAGCTCCGCTGGTCCGTGTTCTCGACTCAGTGCACACGCTGTGCGCAGGGATTAGTTATGAGCATATGCCCACTATGTCAAGAGGAGCCCGCTCCGTTCTCCGCGCATATATGCGGAGGAAACGGCCATGGCCGCGGATAACAGCATGGCGTAAGCCGAGGCGGCACATGGAGTGCCGAGGCTGAGCGGACACAGGCAGGAGGTGGGAACTAGCGCAGCTCTCCCCGGCTGATGGGCGGTTCCTCGCGGTATTCCATTTCGCGGTTCATGGCCTTGAGCGTGAGCCAGCGTGACAGCGACTGGGCCGCACGCAAGCCGCTGTACACCGCCTTGCCGATCTTGCTCGGACCGGAGAGGGCATCACCAGCCACAAAAACGCCATCCATTTGCGTCATTTGCAACCAGTGAATTTCGTTCTTGCGCACGCTCTCCAGCCCCAGCTTGGCGGCAAAAGGCGGCGCGGCAGTCTCACCAATGGCCGTAACCACGATATCCGCAGGCAGCACGACCTTGGCGCAGGAATCCGGCACAGCGGAGCGTCGGCCATCGGCATCCGGCGGCCCCAGGCGGCATTGGATGCACTCAATGCCCTCCACCTTGTCCGTGCCCAAAATTTTCAGCGGAGTCACCAATTCCAACCACTGGCCACCAGCTGCCTCGAATTGCTCGATTTCGTATGCGCCGCACGGAGCCTCGCGCCGGGTTCGGCGGTAGATGAGACTTACGCGTGCTGCCCCCTGGCCCAAGGCTCCGTGGCCGACATCTATGGCGGAAAAGCCCGCGCCGATGACCACCACGTTTTTGCCTGCAACCTCAATACCCTGCATGGCCGAGCGATTGTAGCTGGCCGCACGGATGGGAAAGAGAAAGGCCAGGCCGGTGTAAACGCCGGGCAGGTTCTCGCCCTCAATGCCCAACTTGCGCGACTTCCAAGAACCAGTGCACAGAATTACCGCATCGTGCTCACGCACCAGCTGATCCAGGCCGATGCACTGGGTGGAAAAGTCGTCGCCCGTATCCGTAACCAGCGTGTCGTCGCACACCTTTGTGCAAGGGTGAAAGCTCACGCCATAGCGGTCCGTCAGAGTCGCCACGCCCTGGGCAATGCGCTCCGCCGGGATGCGCTCCGCCGGGATGCCGAACACCATAAGCCCGCCGGGCTTGGGCAGCTTGTCGTACACATCCACGGTGTAGCCCAGGCAGGAGAGAAAACCCGCTGCGGCAAGGCCGGAAGGTCCGGCACCAATGATGGCCACGGCGCGGCCATTGGACCGGGCGGGACCGGGACCGGCAAAGGCGAAATTCATAGGACTTGGCATGGTGGCTCCTGTGTGGGGCAAGGGCGGCGCAAGCACCGCATACTTACGCAAAACTACGACAGAAGCGCCAAACTGGCAAGGGAGCGGCTCCACCGCCAGAACACGAAACGCGCGGGCAAGACTTGCGCGGCGCGGCCTGTGGGAGTAGGTATGCGTAGGTCAACTTCCACGCACCTCAACATCCAGGAGCACCTTATGCGCCGCCATATAGCCCTTGCCGCCACCCTGTCTTTTCTGTGCGCTGCCCCGGTCCCCCTGGCCCATGCGGGCTGGGCCGATGTACTGGACAAAGTTCAGTCGCAAATCCCCGCCACAACAGGCGCCGCTGCCTCGGCAAACTCCGCCGCCGGGCTCTCTGATGCCGATGTGGGCAAGGGGCTGAAAGAGGCGCTGGCCAAAGGCACGCAGAAAGCCGTGGCCAGCCTGGGCCAGTCCGATGGGTACTTCACCAATCAGGCGGTCAAAATTCTACTGCCGGAGTCCATCCAAAAGCTGGAAGCTCCCCTGCGCCTCGCCGGTCAGGGCAAGCTCATAGACGACCTGGTGCTGACCATGAACCGCGCCGCCGAAAAAGCCGTGCCCGAGGCCGCAAGCATCCTGGCCGATTCCGTGAAGGCTATGACATTGCAGGATGCCAAGGGTATCCTTACCGGCCCGCAGGACGCCGCCACCCAATTTTTCCGCAAAAGCAGCGGTGAAAAAATCAACACCAAGATGCTGCCCATCGTTTCTAAGGCCACGGACAGCGCGGGCGTCACCAAAGCATACAAGCGTCTGACCGCCAACCCCATCGCGGCCTCCGTGGCTCAGGCCTACGGCGCGGACCTGGATAGTTACGTTACCGGCAAGGCTGTGGACGGGCTGTTCACCATGGTGGCCAAAGAGGAAGCGGCCATCCGCACCAACCCGGCGGAGCGCACCACGGCCATTCTGCAAAAGGTTTTTGGCAACAAGTAGAACCATGACCAGCCAATCAGGGCAGGTGCCGCAGGTGCTGGATCCTGACAGGAACGCGAGCGGAAGCGTAGACGACAACGGTCTGCGCTTCCGCTTGTTTGCTCCGGGGGGCGAAGGTGTCGAGGACACCGCAACCGGACTCATGTGGCCCCGGCAGGCCAATATTCTGGGCTACCCCCTTAGCTGGATGGACGCCTTGGAAGCCGTGGCAGAGCTGAACCGCTCGGCTTTTCTGGGCCATACGGACTGGCGCATGCCCAACCGCCGGGAGTTGCGCTCGCTCATCGACCACAGCGCAAAACAACCCGCCCTGCCGTCGGGGCATCCCTTCACCGGGGTGTTTCTGGGCTGGTACTGGACCTCCACCACAAAGGCGGGCCAACCGGCTTATGCCTGGAATGTTCATTTCGAAGGCGGGCGTATGTTCTACAGCCGCAAAGAGGAATACCGGCTGCTCTGGCCCGTGTGCGGCAACAGCACGGTGTTGCCTGCTACCGGGCAAATGGAATGCTACGACGCAAGCGGTGACGCTCTGCCCTGCCTCGGAACCGGACAAGACGGCGAGCTGCGCACGGGCACGCCCTGGCCTTCGCCGCGATTTTCTTGGGCCGATGACGATGCAGAGACCGGCATAGCCGACGCCCTCACCGGGCTGATATGGCTACCTCCCAAAAAGCTGACCACAAAGCCGCTCACCTGGGGGGAAGCCGTGGCCCTGGCTGCGCAACACGCCGAGCAAACCGGCCTGCCCTGGCGACTGCCGAGCATCAACGAATTGGAATCGCTGGTGGATGCAAGCCGCGCCACCCCTGCCCTGCCCGTGGAGCTTGTGCGGCTTGCCGGGCCCGCCCCAGCGCTGGCGGCAGAGGGATTCTGGTCGGCCACGCACAGCGGCTTCGACCCCGCCTGGGCCTTTGTGCTGTATGGACAAAAGGGCGCAGTGGGCGTTGGCTACAAGCCGGGACAAGAATTTCTGGCTTGGCCGGTACGCAGCCCGCAATAAAAATGCGGGCCAGAACCTAACAAGGCCCCGGCCCGCACAACGGGATGATGATTAAAGCGGATGACCCAATCCGCAGCGCACTGCTGCTAGGCAGCCTTGCTTTGCAATGCCCCCACCAACTGCCGCAGCACGGTAGCTTGCTCTGCCAAGGTGTGGATGGCGTTTCCTGCCTCATGCACAAGCTCGCCATTGCTCCGGGCCACACCGTCAATGCGCGTCAGGCTCTTGGCAATCTGCTCCGAGGCAGCCGACTGTTCCTCTGCCGCAGTAGCGATGGACTGCACCTGAGCCGCTGCACGGTCGGCCATGCCCAAAATCTCGCCCAAAAGCAGGCCAGAGTCTGAGGAACGCTCCTCAGCCTTGGTCATGGCGACCATGGCCCCATCCATGCTTTCCACGTTGGCTTTGGTAATGGACTGGATACCCTGGATGGTCTCCCCCACTTCGCGGGTGGCCACCATGGTTTTCTCAGCCAGCTTGCGCACCTCGTCGGCCACCACGGCAAAACCACGCCCGGCATCACCGGCGCGGGCAGCCTCAATGGCGGCATTGAGCGCCAGCAGGTTGGTTTGGTCAGCAATATCATTGATGACGCTCATGACCGTGCCGATGGCCTGGGACTGAGCCCCCAGGCGCTGCATGTTCTCGCGCAGTTCTTCGCTCATGGTGCGCAGCTCGCGCATGGCGTCTATGGTCACCTTGACGGCCTGTTCGCCCTCGCGTGCCTTGGTGCGGGAGGCCTCCGTGGCATCGGCTGCATGTCCAGCGTTTTGGGCAACCTCCAACACGGTCGAATTCATTTGGTCCATGGCCGTCGCGGTCTCGGTCAGGCGCTGCATCTGCTCCTCCGAGCCGCTGGTGATGTTCACGGAAAGCGTATCCAATCCGCCGGAGGCCTCGGCCAATTGGTTGGCGACGGATTCCAGGCGCACAGCGGCTTCGACCATCTCCTGCTTGGAGGCCAGGGCGGCCTGCGTCAGCTCCTCTGCATGGCGAGCGGGTTCCATGGCTTGCTGGGCCTGTTCCTGAGACTCCGCCTCCTTGGCCTTAATGCTCTCCATATTGGCGCGCAAGGTGTCCACCATGACGCACAAATCCTGCTGCAGGGCGGCAATTTCGTCCTTACCCTCAACGGTTATGCACACGTTAAGCGCACCGGAGGCTATTTCCTGCGCGGTGGCTGTGGCTTGGCGCAGGGGACGCACAATGGACACCACAAGGGAATACGCCACGGGCACACCCAAAAACAACAGCACGGCCAGCACAACACCCAACGTGATGATAAGCTTGGTGTTGGCAATGCCATTCATGGTTTCGGCAATCTTGGCCTCCGCAGCGGCAATGTTATCGACATAAATACCGGTACCGATCCAGTACGGCGTACCGGGTATGACCTCAGCATAGCCGATTTTCGGCAGGTCGCCCATGCCGGGCTTGGGGAACACGAAGTCGACGAAGCCGCCGCCCTTCTGAGCCGCCTCGCTGAGCAGGCTGACATAAGCCACGCCATTCTTGTCCTTGGTTTGCCCCAAATCCTTGCCAACGAGCTTTTTCACCGTCGGGTGGGCGGCGTTTACTGTGCCCTTGTACACAAAAAAGTAGCCGGAATTATCCGGCTCAAAGCGGGCGTGCTCCACCGCTTTGGTAATGATTTCAAGCTTGGCCTCGTCTGTTTCCGCAGTGGCTGTCAGGTCGCCAAGAGCCAGCGCGGTGGAATGTGTTATGGCCTGTATGCGCCCACGCTCCTCACTCATCATGAGAGTATTTGTGCTGGCTACGCCCGCGCTGGTGATGCTGTTCGCGGTATGCGCCAACGCGCCGATAATCGCGGCAAGGCTGAGGGCAAACAAAAAAAACAGCGCATAGATTCTTTGGGAGATCGAATAATTCCGAAGCATGGTGATAGGCTCGCAATGACGGGTTGAAGGATGGAAACACATTCAGACGCAGTAGACCACTGTCTATCGACAATACAACACTGGCCCAGCGCAAACGAAAACACTTCCGTATTACGCGGTGCTGTTCTATATTCATCTGTATCGACAGGACTTGTCAAGATTTTGAAGACAAAAAAAGTTACCGTTTTCATATTGTCACAGACCAAAAAAAAGACCCGGCGATATACACCGGGCCTTGTAGAGACATAAAAAGTAACAGGCAGCGGACTAAAGCTGAACCTTGCGCGCGGCCTCAAGCGTCTGCTCCAGGTCCGCATCCGTATGGGCGAAGGAAGTAAAGCCGCACTCGAAACCTGAGGGCGCAAGGTTGACACCGAAGGAACGCATCTGACGGTAGAACTCGCCATAGGTCGCGCCATTGCTTGTCTTGGCGGTTTCGTAGTCTGTCACCGGGGTCTCAGTAAAAAAGAGCGTGAACAGGCTGGCCAGGTGGTTCAGCACAATCTTCTGGCCCTTGGCACGCAGAATCTCGGCCATTTCGCCCGCAAAGGCCTTGGTGCGGGCCTCCAGGGCGGCGTAGTCGCTGGCCATCAGCCCTTTGAGCGTGGCGATACCCGCGGCCATGGCCACCGGATTGCCGGAGAGCGTGCCCGCCTGGTACACCGGCCCGCAGGGCGCGATGTGCTGCATGATCTCGCGCTTGCCGCCGTAGCAACCCACGGGAAAGCCGCCGCCGATGATCTTACCCAGGGTGGTCAGATCGGGCTTGACGCCGTAACGCGCCTGTGCACCGCCCAGGGCCACCCGAAAGGCCG
>Ga0183099_1002078_pt1 | contig 10704 bp, 11 predicted proteins | sample Biomet1_FD_127788 | JGI IMG/M metagenome (GOLD analysis project Ga0183099, IMG submission 127788) | Microbial communities from bioreactor (seeded with anoxic lake sediment) at LBNL, California, USA - Biofuel metagenome 1 | ecosystem: Engineered > Bioreactor > Anaerobic > Unclassified ... | reverse complement strand
TTCGAGGCGCAGTACGGCTACCACCCGGAGCACAAGGCCAGGCCAGTCCTCTCCGGCCTGGGCTTCCGCGACGATGACCTTTCGCGCAAGCTGGAGCACCTTTCCGGCGGCTGGCGCGAGCGCGCCAAGCTGGCCCGCGTGCTGCTGCAGGGCGCGGACATCCTGCTGCTCGACGAGCCCACCAACCACCTTGACCTGGAAGCCGTGCAGTGGCTGGAGGACTACCTCCTGGCCTTCAAGGGCACGCTGATCTTCGTGGCCCACGACCGCGTCTTTCTGGAGCGCGTGGGCTCGCACGTGCTGGTGCTGGGCGGGGCCAAGCCCATTTTGCGCAGCGGTTCCTTCAGCGATTTTCTGGCCTGGATGGAGGAGAACGCCGAGCAGCGCGAACGCGAGGCCGCGAAGATTTCCGCGCGCATCGACCACGAGCAGGACTTCATCCGCCGCTTCCGCGTCAAGGCGCGCAAGGCCGCCCAGGCCCAAAGCAAGCTCAAGAAGGTGGAGAAGCTGCAAGGCGAGCTCTCGCGCCTCAAGGGCGACCAGCTGGCCGCCCGGCCCGGGCGCAGGCTGTCCTTCCGCCTGCCGGAGCCCGTGCGCGGCGACAAGGTGGCCGTGAACGTCGTCGACCTGGAGTTCCAGTACGCCAAGGAGGCCGGGCGCAGCGGCAAGCAGCTGTGGCCGCGCCTCAACTTCCAGATCTTCCGCGGCCGCAAGATCGCGCTGGTGGCGCCCAACGGCGCGGGCAAGTCCACGCTGCTCAAGGTGCTCACCGGAGCGCTCACCCCCACCCACGGCTACGCCAAGCTGGGCAACAGCACCCAGCTGGCCTACTTCAGCCAGCATCAGACCGAGATTCTGCGGCCCACGGGCACGGTCATCAATGAGATGCGCCGCCTGTGCGACCCCAAGTGCACGGAAGAACAGCTCATGGGCGTGCTGGGCCTGTTTCTGCTGGGCGAGAGCTATTTCGAACGCCCGGTGGCCGCGCTCTCCGGCGGCGAGAAAAGCCGGCTCGTCATGGCCAGCCTGTTCCTGGGCCGGTCCAACCTGCTCATCCTCGACGAGCCCACCAACCACCTGGACCTGGAAAGCCGCGAGGGCCTTGTGGCCGCGCTGAAGGACTACGAGGGCACGCTCTTCATGGTCGCGCACGACCGCTACCTCATGGGCGAGGTGGCCGAGGAGATCTGGACCCTTGGCCCGGAGGGGCTGGAGCAGCACCACGAGGGCTTTGAGGACTACGACGCCAAGCGCCGCGCCGCGCTCATCGAGGCCAAGCAGGGTGCCAAGCGCGAGGCGAAAAAGGCGGAATGCGCGCCCGTGTCGCCGGTTGGCGAGTCCGAGGACGAGGAATCTGCGGGCTCCAAGCGCTTGACCAAGGAGGAAAAGCGCAAGCTGGCCGAGCAGCGCAACGCCCTTTCCCGCGCGCTCAAACCCCTGCGCGAGGAATACGCCAAGTGCGAGAAGGACCTGGAGCGCGTGCTTTTGGAGCAGGGCGAGCTGGAGGCCAAGATGAACGACCCCGCCACGTACGAAAGCGCGGGCGAGGCCCTCACCGTGAACAACCAGTACCGTGAGGTCTCCGACTGGGCCGAGACGCTCATGGAGCGCATGGGCGTGCTGGAGGAGAAGATGGCGGCGATTCAGACCGACATGGGGTTCTGCCTTGACGCGTAAGCCGGACCGCGGACAATTGGCCGGGCGGGCGGCCGCTTCAAGTTCTGCCGCGAGCGAGGCCCTGGGCGCTTCCTCGGGCGTTGCTCCCGGCGCTTCCTCGGGCGCGGCCTCGGGCGTTGCTCCGGTTGTTGATGCGGCAGGCGCGCTGCTTGTGGTGGCGGGCATCGTCTGGAAGGACGGCCTGTTCCTCGGCGTGGAGCGGCCCAAGGGCAAGGCCCACGCGGGCTGGTGGGAGTTCCCCGGCGGCAAGGTGGAGCAGGGCGAGAGCCTTAAGGCCGCGCTCATCCGCGAACTTGAGGAGGAGCTGGCCTTCACCTCGACGCGGCTGGCCTTCTGGCGGGAGAAGCGCTTCGTCTATCCCCAGGGGGCCGTGCACCTCAATTTCTTCCATGTCACGGCCTTCGAGGGCGAGGTTGTTCCCCAGGAGGGCCAGCGCTTCGCCTGGTTCAAACCGGGCGAGGCCGACGTGTCCATCTTCCTGCCCGCCAACGCGGACATCGTGCCCGCGCTCTCCTGGCCGCTGGGGGAGTAAGCAGGTCCTACTTTTTGTTGGCAAAAAAATATATTCGTATACTATCCGATCATCTCTTCGACGGTTAATGGATGAGGTGAAATATGTTGAGGTACTTACTTGAACTCATCAAAGTGGTGGCATCCGTTATCCCGCTTCTCCAAGCGAAGGCCGACAAAAAAGTCAGGGTTCGTAATGGTGAAAAGCTTTTTGAAATGCGTATACTATTTGAGCAGTTAATGGATACGGCTAGTTTTTTGCTCGATTTTATTAGGAGTCGAGACTCTGTTAATTTGCTGCAAGTGCCTAAAGAGGAATTGAAAGGCAACTACAATATGATTCAAGTGTACATAAGCTTACAGCTAGAGAGGCTTAAGCGCATACGCGTACTTCTTGAGGAATCGGATATTCTTTCGATTGAATTGCCTGATGTCAAACAGGAGCTGAAGAAACTGGTTGGCTCAAAAAGTCAAGGCCTGTACAGCATTGGTGCAGCCATGCAGTTTGACTTGATGTTTGGATTTTTAATTGTTAGGGACGAGGGAGAAATTGATTTCGCCAAATCTAGCTTAAAGCAAAACAATTTTGTTAGATCAATAATTGCAAATAATTGGGGGAAAGAGTGCTTTGACATTGCTGAGCAAAGAAATATTATTCAAGATATGAAAACATTTGTTGCTGATTTTTCAAAAGTAATAGAAATATATTTGGAACCAACTGAAAGGATACAGTGTTACAAGATAGCTAAAGATAAGGCTGATGCCTACAACTATCGCAGTTAGTCAATGCTCATGAGAAAACTCACCGCTGTGCGTTTCCGGCATAATACCGAAAAATCATCTCTCCTGCCATTGCTCTCTTTCTCCCTTTTTCTCCCTCCCCCCTCTTTGTGAACCATTGCCTACACATTGCGCGCCGCGCCAAGAAAGGGTAAGCATTCATTTTCTGCGCCTACCCCCGGATGTCCCTCCCTGGCGCGGCAACCTTGAAGGAGCCTAGACGCTTGCGCATCGCGGATCTGATCCCCACACGCCGTCCCTTCCTGTCGCTGGAGTTTTTTCCGCCCAAGGAAAGGGACACCTGGCCCAAGTTTTTCGCCGAGGTCGAGAAGCTCAAGGCCCTCGACCCCCTGTTCGTGTCCGTCACGTACGGCGCGGGCGGCGGCACCCAGGCCAACACCCTGGATGTGGTTACCCACCTGAAGTGCGAGATGGGCCTGGAGCCCATGGCGCATCTCACCTGCGTGGGCGCGTCCTCCCAGGCTTTGCACGGGTTTTTGTCCGCCATCTCCAAGGCGGGCATACAGAACGTGCTGGCCCTGCGCGGCGACCCGCCCAAGGGCGTGGCCGACTTCCGCTTCGAGGACCAGGAATTCCAGCACGCCTCGGACCTGGTGCGCTTCATCCGCGCCAACTTCCCGGACATGGGCATCGGCGTGGCGGGCATTCCCACCATGCACCCGGAATCGGCCACGCTGGACGATGACCTGAAGTGGCTCAAACACAAGGTGGACGCGGGCGGACAGTTCGTGGTCACCCAGCTCTTTTTCGAGAACGCCCTGTACCTGAACTACGTTGCGCGCTTGCGCGAGCAGGGCGTCAACGTGCCTGTGCTGCCGGGCATCATGCCCATATTGAGCATGAAGAGCGCGGAGTTCCTTGCCGCCTTGAACGGCCGGGCCGTGTTTGGCGGGTTTTACGAGACCCTGGAGGCCGCCTTCGCCAAGGGCGGCGACGACGCCGTGCGCGAACTGGGCCTGGCCCACGCCACCCGGCAGGTGCAGGGCCTTGTGGACGCTGGCGTTCCTGGGGTGCACCTGTACACCCTGAACCGCGCCGAGGCCTGTCTTGAAATCATCAACAACATCAAACTGCGATAAGCGGAGAATATCATGAGCGCGAAGAATCCCAGAGTGGCAGTTGTGGGCGCGACGGGCGCCGTTGGCCGTGAAATGCTTGAAGTGCTGGCCCAGCGCGATTTCCCCGCATCCGAGGTCGTGCCCTTCGCCTCCGCCCGCTCCGCCGGAACCAAGGTGGAGTTCAAGGGCGGCGAGCTCACCGTGCGCGAGCTGAAGGAAGACTCCTTCGCGGGCTTCGACCTGGCGCTGTTCTCCGCTGGCGGCTCCACCTCCGAGAAATTCGCGCCCCTGGCCGCCAAGGCCGGCTGCGTGGTGGTCGACAACTCCAGCGCCTGGCGCATGGACCCGGCCTGCCCGCTGGTGGTGCCCGAGGTGAACCCGAACGACCTTTCCTGGCACAAGGGCATCATCGCCAACCCCAACTGCTCCACCATCCAGATGGTGGTGGCCCTGAAGCCCCTGCACGACGCGGCCAAGATCAAGCGCATCGTGGTCTCCACCTACCAGGCCGTTTCCGGCACGGGGCAGAAGGCCATCACCGAGCTGGAGACCCAGGTGGCCAAGCTCATGAACGGCAAGGAGATCGAGCCCAAGGTCTACCCCTACCAGATCGCGTTCAACTGCCTGCCGCAGATCGACGTGTTCCTGGACAACGGGTACACCAAGGAAGAAATGAAGATGGTCAACGAGACCAAGAAGATCATGGGCGACGACTCCATCCGCGTCACCGCCACCACGGTGCGCGTGCCCGTGTTCTACAGCCACTCCGAGTCCGTGAACATCGAGACGGAGAAGAAGCTCACGGTTGAGTCTGTGCGCCAGATTCTGGCCAACGCCCCCGGCATCGTGGTGGAGGACTTCCCCGAGAAGCAGATCTACCCGCTGGCCATCAACGCCGCCGGGCAGGACGACGTGTTCGTGGGCCGCATCCGCGAGGACGAGTCCATTGAGAACGGCATCAACCTGTGGATCGTCTCCGACAACATCCGCAAGGGCGCCGCGCTCAACGCCGTGCAGATCGGCGAGGAGCTTCTTCGCCGCAACCTGCTGCGCGTGCCGAAGTAACAGAACGAGGAGAACGCCATGCGCGTCGCCGGTTCACAGGAATATCTTGAAGCCCTGCTTGAGGCCATACGGCCCGGCACGGAAGAAGTGCTGGCCTTTTACGACCACCGCGTGGGCGTCATCGGCACGGACCCGAAGTTCATGCTCATGCCCTGGGACGACCACCTCGTCCACCGGGGCGACGGCGTGTTCGAGTCCCTCAAGTACGAGGGCCGCAAGCTCTATCAGCTCGACGCGCACCTGCGGCGCATGCGCCTGTCCTGCCAGGCCATCCACCTGGAACCGCCGTGCTCCTGGGCGGAGCTCAAGGAGTACATCATCGAGGTGGCGCGCGCGGGCAACGAACCCGAGGGGCTCATCCGCGTGCTTCTGGGGCGCGGTCCCGGCGGCTTCGGCATCAACCCCTACGACAGCCCGGTGCCGAGCCTGTACCTGGTGGCCTACCGCCTGCACCTGCGCCCGGAAAGCGCCTTTGAAAAGGGCGTTACGGCCATGCACACCAGCATCCCGGCCAAACAGGCCTGGATGGCCACGGTGAAGACCACCAACTACCTGCCCAACGTGCTGATGAAGCGCGAGGCCGTGAACAACCGCGTGGACTTCCCGTTCTGCTTCGACGACAACGGCTTCTTGGCCGAGAGCGCCACGGAGAACGTGGCCCTTGTGGACGAGGCGGGCAGGCTGGTCATTCCGGAGTTCACCAACGCCCTGGCCGGCACCACACTCATGCGCGCCGTGGATTTGGTGAAGAACGACATGGACATCATCTTCAAGGGCGTCACCGAGGACGAGATCTTCAACGCCCGCGAGGTCATGATGCTGGGCACCAGCTTCGACGCCATCGGCGTGGTGCGCTACAACGGCAAGCCCATCTTCGACGCCCGGCCCGGCCCGGTGACCAAGAGGATCCGCGCGCTGCTCAAGGACGATCTGCAGAAGACCGGACTGGTCTTCTAGGTCCGTTTGCACGACAACAGTCCGACCGCGCCCGGTTCCTGCAAAGAGGCCGGGCGCTTTTTTTCAAACCCCGCGCAAATGGCAAGGAGCCGCTTTACCTCGTCGTCGTTCATGCCGCTGAAGCGTTGGCGCCAGGTGTAAATCGTCTGCTCGCTGATGCCGTGCTTCTTGGCCACCTGAGCCACCGGCTCGCGGTCGGCCTCGCGCAGGATGCCGACCATCTGCTCCTCGGAAAATCTTCCCTTCCTCATGGCTCCCCCTTCTTCTCTGGGGGCCACTCTCTCAAGTTTCAACTGGTCCGAAAAAGGGCCGGCAGGTCACAGGTCCGCCGCGTTTGCGGGCGCTTTGCTCTGGTTGCCGCCGCGGGAGAACTGGGCATCTTGCTGGGTGTCTTGCCCTGGCCCGAAGGTGAAGCATACGGGGCCGCGGCAACTTGCTTCAGCGCTTGGCTTGCTCAGCGAGGTGGCATTGGAGCAGCCGAGATTGCCGCTGGGGTTAAGCAGGTTCGGGATTATTTCCAGGCTAACGGTGTAACCCGCTTTCTGGATTTAGACGTGAAGAAGCCCCAGCCAGTCAGGGACTTGGCTGGATACCGCCGCCTTAAGGACGGTAGCCCTGAATTTTTGGTGTTCCCTGAGGTGTTTCGCCAAGAAATTTGCGCCAAGCTCAACGTGGACATGATCTTCGTGGAACTGAAGCGCGCAGGCATCCTGCTTTCCGAGGCCGTTCATTACACCCGGAATGTGCGAATCCTAGGCAAGCAAACAAGAATGGTTGTGCTCACCCATGCAATTGTTAGTGGTAGCAGTGGTAACAGTGGTAGCAACGCTGAAAATACTGAAGAAATTGTGCTACACGATGTCGGCGCTACCGGGTAGCATAATAGCACGTTCGACCTTAGCTTATGGATGCTACCACGGCTACCAGTCGCATGGTCGGGGCAGTACCAAGAAAATAGTAATGATCCAGGCCTTGCTACCGCTGCTACCGGTGTTACCGCGCAAAACGGCACAAGCGCGGCACAATCCGATGGATTCGACGACTACTCTTGGGGGGTTAGCTCGGCCCGGAACTTTCTGGAGAGCCTGAACACCACCACCTTGCGCGGAGGCAGGGGCATCCTCTCGTTGGTCTGGGGGGTGCGGCCAAGTCGGGCGTTCTCGGCGTCGGCCTCGAACTTGCCGAACCCGCTTACCAGCAGGGCCTGGTCCTTTTGATGGCCTGCTTCATGAGGTTGAGGGTGATCTCCACCAATTCCTTGATCTCCACGCGGTTGATGTCCGTCTGCTTAATGAATGTACTGTCCTTCCAGCAAAATATCGATAAGTGAATCAGAGTTCAAGCGTTGGTGGGCGGCGTGGTGGAGGCTTTGCTATCCCGACCTGGCCGCTGCTGCGGCTTCACATCCTCCACCTTAACGCTGCTGTCCCAATGATGGCTGGGCCGGGCAAAGTATTTTTCGCTTAGTACTTAACTTTCGCAAATAATCCAACATTCTTGAGGAACCATGACTGTACGAGACGCTCCAACACGGAGTTCACAGGCATGCACCAAGGTTCAACAGGATGTCGACGCTCAAAGACCACAAAGCAGATCACGAGTGGTACCTGACCACCGGGGACGCCGCCGAGTACATCCGCTACTCCGTACGCCAGTTCCGGCGCTTGGTTGACAAACACAACATCCCGACTTTTGGTCCGGAGTCGAACAGATTCAGGCTCGCGGATCTGGACACTTTTATGGAGAATCCCAACGCCTTCAAGGTCGCACGCGCCATCCACCGCCGTGCCGGTGGATTTACCGCTGTGCAGGTTTAAACTAAAGAATTAAGCATTGGCTTAGTGCGTATATCCTTGGTAGCATTAGCTATACGAGCAATCAATGTCACACCGGAGGGCATGTAATGGCGACTGTAACCAAGGCATTTGCATACGTCAGGGTGAGCGGTAAGGGGCAGGTTGAGGGCGATGGATTTAGACGGCAAGAGGCAGAGATTGAAGCCTACGCCAAAGGGCACGGCTATGAGGTTGCCCATGTCTATCGGGAGGAAGGTGTATCAGGCACAGCTAGCGAAGCGGACAGGCCAGCATTTCAGGACATGGTATCGGCCATACTCCGCAATGGGGTACGGACTATCATTGTGGAAGGGCTAGACCGCCTCGCCAGGGAGTACCGCATTCAGGAGTCGTTGCTCATATACCTTGCCTCAAAGGGAATTGCCCTAATCGCTGCACGTACCGGCGAGAATGTAACCGAGGCAGTCATGGCCGACCCGATGCGGAAGGCTTTGGTACAGATTCAGGGTGTGTTTGCTGAGCTTGAGAAGGGCTTGCTAGTCAAGAAACTCAAGGTTGCCCGTGAAGCCAAGAGAGCGGCGGAAGGTTTCTGCGAAGGTAGGAAGGCATACACAAAGGAAAGCCTCCCAGAACCCCATAGAATGGCCCTGGAGGCGATTAGGAAGCTTCGTAGAGTGAAGCCAGGGCAGAAGCGTAAGAGCTACGTCTCGATAGCCCTTGAGTTGAATAGTATGGGATTGACTACGTTGAAGGGCGGGACCTTTACCGGGACAAATGTCCAGAGCTTGTGGTTCAGGTATCGCGCCTTCATTTGAATACTTGCATGTCTGGTACTCTGTCGTTTTAGTCTCGCTATGTCATTCTCAGTTGTGCAATTGAAAGTGTAGTATCTGAAATTATACCTTGCCATGACATGATATCATGCTATGGTACCTCCGTTTTTAACAACTGACGGAGGTATCACATATGCACATTGAATTTTCAACGAGTGGTCAGAACGGTAAGCATGGGATTGAGATGGAAGTCATAGGTCTTGATAGTGTCTGGTACTCTGACAGTGAAGACCAAGACAACGAGGTATGGTGCCCCTGGGATGAACTCACAGAGTCACAAGCGAAAGAGTTACCTCGTCTGAATGAAGAACTATGGAACGCGGCCATGAAGCTAGCGCGGGCTTGCCGTGAAGTGCGCTCATACCGTGAATTAGGCTATGACTGGTAAGCTTGGGCAAGCCATAAGTTCAAAGAGGCTCCTGGGGCAACCTGGGGGCCTTTCTCTATGCCTCTCGGACCCAGCGGGTACCCTTGAGTCTGCCCAAATCAACTACATCACTGAAGTCAAGTTTGCTTACCACTGCTTTATAGATAGCCTGGACGGGGTACCTGTCTTCATAAACCCTGCCCGTTACATCGTCGAACTCACCTTGTTCGTGCCCTACCATCTCCTGAACCTTACGCCTGGACAGGTCCATGAACTTGCACCGGCTGATGAGGGAGTGCCTGAAGCTATGGAACACAGCTATACTCTTTTCGCCCTTCTCAGCTCCGACACCGCACGTCCTCCGGTACCTAGTAAACCACTGGGTAACGGCACCTGAGAGTTTCCCTGTGGAGGAGCGGGAATTCAGTGTGGGGAAGAGGCGTATGGTTCCCTTCATCTTGCGGAGGGCCTCAACACGGTCCAGAAGGCCAAGGTCGATGAGGTCCTGGTGGATTGGCACCATGCGCTTCCCTGCTTCGGTCTTCACGTCCTTCTCATCCTCGGAGTTGATGTCAAAGAACCAGATGCCTGTACCTTCCTCCTGGCGAATGTCGGCAAGGTGAAGCTGGCAAAGTTCCTCAATACGCGCACCGGTATATAGACCAATGATGGGTACCCAGAATTGCCATGCGTTGCGGAAGGTGCCCGGGGTGAAGTTCTCTGGGCTGAATAAGGTCTGTAGCTCCTTGTCGGTGAAGCTTCTGCGCTTGTCGGCTTTGGACTGCTTCCTGAGGACAATCAGGGTGGAGTTCAAGTGCTTGGCTGGGCGGTCATGGTCAAGGAGAGCCTCCTCCTCAAGCCATTTGATGAAGCTCCGTACGGTGATAAACGCGGTTTTCAGGGTCTTGGGTGCCAGCTTGTCATCATCTGGAATGTCCATGTTGAGGAGTTGGGCCAGGGATTTGCCCTTGTACTTGAGGCTGGTGGTACGGCGGCTGGGAAGGTGGTGCATGATGCGCTGATACTCCCTCATGTGGTCCCTGTTGAGGGTCCGTATCTCCCTGTCTCCTACCATCTCAAGGAAGTCCTTCAGGGTAGGAATCATGTCCTTCTGGCTGGACGGCTTCCACGTCTGAGACTTGATGCTGATATACTTGTCCAACGCTTCAGAGAGCATCGTGCGGTCCTGAATCTTCGTGACGGGTGCGGCTACGGACTGCAAGGGGGAAGTGGCAGGAATCGCGAAGGATGAATATGGGTCGGAGTAGTCGCCGTTGTGCCTTCTCTCGTCTATCTTCAAAGCTTCCAGCATCTGCCTGAGGAAGCCGCGCCTCAGGAGTCTGTACTCCATAGAGTCTTTGTCCAGGGTGATACCTTTCTTGGCAAGATACCTGTCCAAGTCCCGTTCAATCATACTCTGGTCATTGCAGATTAATGCTTCCCGAACTTCATCAATGCCCACTTCATAACCTGTCTCGGTCATCTCCAGGGACGTGTCTGACAGTGGGCCACTGAGGGCGCGGTCAGTCTCCCATTCATCAAGAAGATTAGGGTCATACTCTGGTCATTGCAGATTAATGCTTCCCGAACTTCATCAATGCCCACTTCATAACCTGTCTCGGTCATCTCCAGGGACGTGT
>Ga0183099_1002077_pt1 | contig 10707 bp, 9 predicted proteins | sample Biomet1_FD_127788 | JGI IMG/M metagenome (GOLD analysis project Ga0183099, IMG submission 127788) | Microbial communities from bioreactor (seeded with anoxic lake sediment) at LBNL, California, USA - Biofuel metagenome 1 | ecosystem: Engineered > Bioreactor > Anaerobic > Unclassified ... | reverse complement strand
CGCGTCGCCTCATACTGCTCCGCCTGCGTCTCCCGTCAGGGACACGGCAGCCCTCCGCCCGCCGGCTTTTCGCCATCCTCCGGTCGGATCCCTTTATCCTGATCCCGCTCCTTGCAGCACCTGCTGCAGCCATTTTCGGCGGGCGGACGGCAATTCTCCTTTTTTGCGCTTCGGCAGCCTCGAGCGCGGCGGAAATCCGTCTCGGATCGGGGACAGCCAGTCTTCTTGCCAGAATGCGAGACGCTTCCCGGTTCCACCCGGCATTCAGGCCTGTTCCGATCAGCCTTTCCGGCACGGGTCTGCGGCTACCGGTACGGAAGCGTCTGCTGTTCGCGTTGCTGCCGGTCACACTGATCCTCGCAGGACTCCCTTTCTTCACTTTCACCGGTTCCGGGGGCGGCAACCGGAGCGGACAGGAGTTGTCTATTCCTGCCCCGACAGGGTATACTGCGCATGCAGGGTTTGATCTCCGGGGCTATACCGAACTGTCGGAACTTCCCTCTGATGGAACGCTGCCGGATCTGGGGGATTTTCTGGCTGTCAGGTGGAACATGGAAACTGCTCCCTGGAGACGCGTAGGTTTGACCGTCGAACGGCCGAAAGCGGGTGACGTCCTGGAATTTACCGGCTACAAGGCCGATGATTCCGGCAGGATTACCGGCCAGAGCCAGCAGCTTTATACCTTTGATACCGGATACATCAGGAATGCCCTGTCCGCAGGCAGCACACCCCTGGAAAAAATGCTCATGAAGCAGGGCCGCTTTGTAACCGTAACGATGACGAGGCTGAAAAAATGATAAAAGATATTGCATTCCGGCGAAGCGCCGAATATATCGCCTTCGAGGCGAATACACTTGCCCTGTCGGGAAACGCATTCCTGCCGTCAACCGCGTTCGTTCCGCTGCTCCAGCATTCGGGTATGGGAGCCAGGCCGGTCGTCAACCCGGGAGAACGTGTCCGGGAAGGTCAGCTCATAGCCCGCGGGACCGGACCCGATTCCTGCCATATCCATTCGCCGATTCCGGGCATCGTACAGGATTTCCGGACAATGCCGCTTCCGGACGGAACCATGGGAACGACGGCCGTCATCCAGCTGTCAGGTTCATTTGAAATTCTGGGCCGAAAACAGGAAAACTTTCCCTGGAACCATGCACCGGAATCGGAGATCCTCCGCGTACTGGAAGAAAAGGGGGTAATAAACACCTTCGAGAGGCCGACCCCCCTTGTTCCACAGCTTCGAGAAGCCCGAAGCGCCGGAAAACCGATTCTGGCCATAAGGCTTTTTGACTCCGACCCGACCTGCCAGCTCGATTCCTTCCTGTACCAGAACGATAGCACCGTGATTCTAGAAGGGGCAGCGCTGATCGCCCGGAGCATCGACGCGGAAACCGTATACCTGGTCCATTCCGGCAAGAAATGGGACGGCCCGGAACCGAACCGTCTCGCGGACATCTTCCAGGCACGTCGAGTCGTGACGGTCAGGGGTGGCAGCCGCTATCCCTCCGGAAACACGAACCAGATATTCAGGCTGATCGCATCGACAGAGCCCGATCTCGGGAAGAAAAAACCGGTTTTCATTGAACCGGTAACCGCGCTCTCTGCCTATGACGCGGTTGTCCACAACCATCCGGTCATGAACCGTTTCATAGTCGTTTCCGGTCCCGGACTCGGAACGCCTGCCATCCTGAAGGTGCGGATCGGTACGCCCATCGGCGACATCATCGAGGAGAGCGGCGGCTTCAGGACAAAACCGGCCCGGATCGTCATCAACGGGCTTCTTGCCGGTACGGCAGTCTATGACCTTGATACCCCGATCACCAAGTACACAAAATCACTGCACATAATGGACAAGGATACCTGTCCCGACTATTCCGTACGGGCATGCATCCATTGCGGGCGGTGTCTGCAGGTATGTCCGGTACGGATCGATCCGATGCGGGTAGTTACCGGAGTCCGGGTCGAACGTTTCACGTCCCAGCTGAAGGCATCCCTGAAAAAATGCCAGGGATGCGGGTGCTGCGCAATGGTCTGTCCGTCCCGGATTCCGCTCCATCATATCATCCGGGAAGCCGCGGAACGAATTCAAGGAGTAGACTGATGAAAAAAACAGGCTGGATCATATCCCCCGCTCCTTTTCTGTATACCCGTCCGACCGTCTCGAGCATGTCCCTGGCTACCGGACTCTGCCTGGTTCCCCAGGTGCTCATGCTCATCGCCGTCAATGACACGAAAGCCCTGCTGAACCTGGTCCTTGCCCTTTCCGGCAGCATCATCGCCGAACTGTGTTCGTCTCTTCCCTCGAGACGGAATGTCATCGGCGACGGGACGATAGTATTGTCAGGCCTCCTCGTCGGCCTTCTCCTGCCGGTAACGCTTTCTCCGTGGATCGCATTTGCCTCCAGCTTTTCCGGTGTGCTCGTCGCACGGGTTCTGTTCGGCGGCTCAGGCGCGTACTGGATGAATCCGGTGGCGGTGGCAGTCGGCATCGCCTATATCAGCAAACCAGCCCTGTTTCCGCCGATACTCGTCACTGCGGACGGGATCAGGACTGTCGGGGACGCGTTCGGCGCCCTCCGGATGGACAGCTTCAACCTGATGGACCAGGACCAGTCGATTACCGGCGGGATGAACCAGTTTTTCCTCTCGTTTCTGGGCATCAAGCTGCCGGAAGGATACATTACGCTGTTCTGGAATTCTCCTTCGGTCATCCCTGCCTTCCGGTACAACATCCTTACCCTCGGCGCTTCGCTTTTCCTGATAGCGCTGAACATCATCGACTGGATTCAGCCCCTGATGTTCCTGCTCGTATACAGCCTTGCCGTCGGTTTCCTTTCCCTGCTCCCGTTCGGACCGTCCTTTTTCGCCGGTGATATGCTATTCGGGCTTTTGACCAGCGGAATGCTGTTCATTGCCTTTTTTGTACTGCCCGATTTTTCCACCAACCCGCGTACGAGGGTCGGGAAGATGATTTCAGGTATCGTATCCGGCCTCCTTGCCTTCAGCATCTGCGGCCCCGGGGGATCACCGGTGGGAGGGATCTTTACGATCATCCTGATCAACATCATCAATCCGGTTATCGAATACTCCGAAAACCGCTACATCGCATCGGCAGGAGACATTTCATGAGTCCTGATTCAACCGACAAGATCAAAAAATACTTCCTGACCGTGCTCCTGGTCTCGGTGTTTTCCCTGGTACTGGTCACGGCCGGCATTCTCACCTCAAATCATACGGGAGCCGCGCTCCGCCGTGCCGCGCAAGCAGTGCTCGCTGACGGAAAAACCGAACTCGGGGAACCCGTACATCTTGACGGTACCGGCTGGAGCTTTTCCGGCACCTACCGGGTACGGGGAACCGGCAGGGCGGATGATCTCGTCTTTCTCGTCGCGATGACCGGCAGTGCTGGACCGATGACCGGAGTTTTTCTCTACACTCCAGCAACCGGGAGCAGTTTCTGCGGGCTTGCAGGAATTACCGGAAATCAGGCCCATCCTGAAACGTACGGAATAACCCCGAGGATCATCAATCACTGGGAAAACAAACTGGACCGTCTGGTCGAACAGGCAGGAGGCCGGAAATGAAGCGCAATCCCGTCGTCTTTCTCTTTTCCCTGTGTCCGCTGATACCCGCCGCATCCCGCCTGGCATACGGGCTGATTCTCGGCATCGCGCTGCTCTGGTATTTTCTGTCCGGCCTCATTTTCCGGGAGATGATACGGAAAATGCAGCCGGGTGACAGCGGCCCCTTTCTCGAGCTGATCTGCCTCGCGGGATCCGCTACGCTCTACCAGACCGCCCTGCAGTTCCTTTTCCCTGTCCTCTCGGTCTCCCTGTTCCTCTATGTGTACCTCAGCGCACTGTCGTACCTCCTGTTGCTCAGCATCGACAGCTTTCCCGTTCCCGCAGGTCAGTTCATTCCGGTTGTGGCCTTCGTGCCGCTGCTGATTCTCTTTTCCGCCTTCCGCGAGTTCATGGGTTCGGGAACGATTTCGCTCCCCGTTCCGGGGGGCTTGCACGAAATCCTCGTTTTCCCGGGCTTCAGTGACTGGGGTCTCGCATTCTGGGGAACGGCGGGAGGAGCCCTGATTCTGCTCGGTATCATGGCAGCCATTGCAAAACTTGTCCGCCGGCGTCTCGCCGGTTTCAGGAGGAACGCCTGATGCTGTACATAGAGGATGTTTTTTTCTATTCCGTCTCCTGCTCGACGCTGCTCGTCTACGGGTTGGGGCTTGAAAAATCCTTTTTTGAATCAAGACCGGGAAGCAGTTTTCTGGTGCGGATTCCGGCCGTCGCTCTCGAGTGTCTGCTGTCAGTCTCCCTCCTGTGGTTTCCGGCATCAGCAGTCCTGGTCCCTTCCTCTTTTGCCTGTCTGCTTCCGATGGCTACGGTAGCCGTCTGCAGCATCGTTTCACTCCTGATACAGATACTGGTCCCCTCGCTCAGCAAGACAACGGCCGGCGAAAGGCTCTTTTATTTCGGTACGGTATTCCTCTCCCTGAGCGAAGCGGCATCGTTCCTTGACGCCCTGTGCATCGCGGCGGCCACCATCGTTTCCTTCACCCTGGCCACGGGAACACTTTTCACCGTTCGTTCGCGACTTTCGACCTCGATCGTTCCCGCAGACTGGAAAGGAGCCCCGCTCGTCCTCGTCAGCATGGGTCTTCTCTGCATCGGGATGTATTCGGCGGATGTGTCCTGGTGGCTCCAGGAGGTCTTCCATTGATTACCATCATTCTGCAATCGCTTCTGGCCCTGGCTTCAATCGCCCTGACGGTACTTCTGCTCCGCCTTTCGGTCCGTTTCTTCGGTTTTTACGCTCCGGAAGATCCGAGCGGTACCAGCCTCTCGAGGGTAGGCAACCGGAAACACCTTCCCTCGGAATCCCCGAATGCACCTGTCCGCGCGATCATTCTCTGCAACCATGTCGCACCGGCATCCGGCGCCCGTTTTCAGGCAACAGGCTTTACCGACTGCAGGACACTGCACCGGGTTTTCGGGGGCAATCTGAAATGCAGCCATGGATGCCTCGGACTCGGTTCCTGCGCCACCGTCTGTCCGACCGACGCAATCCTCATCGGGAAGACATCCATCCACATAAGCGATGCCTGCACCGGATGCGGCAGATGCCTTTCAGCCTGTCCGCTCAAACTCATTCTCCTGCAACCGGCCTCCGGGAATTCCTCCTGGACCTGCGCCGCAGGCCAGAACCGTGACGAAGAAAATCCTTGCCAGACGGCGCGCTCCGGGTATACCATCGATTCGGCCCAATTTTCCCCTTCAGGCTTTCAAATCCTCAACAAGTGGGGTATACTGAAAAAAAATCGAGGTAGCGGTGAATAACGGCACAAAATCAGTACATGTATGCTTTGGTACAAATTGCACCTTCCCGCCCGGTTTCGCTTCGGATGACTGTGAACGCCTGTACCAGAACACCTACAAGCCGCTTCTCTCCTCGCTCTATAACATTCCCGAACTGCCGTTCACCCTTTCCCTTTCGGGTCCGCTCATCGAGTGGATGGAGCACCACCATCCCGAATTCTTCATGATACTTGAAGAGATGGTTGCACGCAAACAGATTGAAATTCTCGGGGGAGGTTATTATTCCCCCCTTTTTCGCTCATTCCGCCGGTCGACCGCGTCGGCCAGATCGAGATGCTCACAACCGCCCTGCGAAAATTCTTCGGCAAACGGCCCCGGGGCGCCTGGCTGACGGCGAGCGCATGGGAACCTTCAATGGTGTCCTCCCTCAATACCTGCGGCATTGAATACATCCTGCTTGACCGGATCATGCTCGAGACAAGCGGTTTCTCGGACGTTGACGGGTTTGCCCCGGTAACCCTGGAGGATTGCGGAAAAACCATCACTGCGCTCCCGCTGGACAACAGTTTCGCCAGCCTTGAACGCTTCTCGCCCGAATCCTTTTTCTGCGGGCTTGCCGCCTCGCTCGAACGGGACAAGGAACGTCTCGTCGTCATCTTCCTCGACCAGGGTGCTGTTGCGCCGCTTTTTTCCTCCGAGGACGGACTTCCGAACTGGTTTGAATCCTTTTTATCGGTCTGCGCTTCGCGTCCCGAGGGTCAGGAGATACACTTCACGACGCCCGGCCGCTACCTGAAGAACAGGACGCTGTACCGGAGGGCCTATCTCTCCTCGGGACTCTCACCCTATGCCTTCGACGAAATCGGCACTCCCGATGATGTCAGGATTCTTGCCCGTACACCCTCGAAGCAGTTTCTGGTCAGCTCGGAACATTCGCTCAACCTGTATGCCAAGATGATGTATGTACATGTACTGGTCAATCAGCTTCGCGGAGACAAATCACGCAAGAAGAATGCCCGCGAGGAACTCTGGAGATCCCAGGAAAGCGAGATGTACCATACCGCTCCGGGCTTGCAGGGGAGGACAGTCAGAACCCTTGCATACAAGAACCTCCTGATTGCCGAAAAACTGTCCCGCGTTCGCGGGATATTCTCCCCATCGATGGTGTCCTTCGATTTCGACATGGACGGACTGAAGGAGCACGTCAGCCAGCTCGAGAACCTCAACATCTATGTACATCCGGCAGGAGGGAAGGTCTTCGAGCTCGATGTCCTCCCTGCAAACCGGAATTACTGTGACCTCTGCCTGGAAAAAACGGGACTCTTTGTAGACCACTTCGTTTCTGCGGAGGACCTTTCCCTGCTGGCGATAGGAAGGCTGCCCGCAGGAACTCCGGTCTTTGCCGATACCCTGTACCAGGACATCTTGGCAGATCCTGCGCGCAATGAGCTGCAGCTGAAGGCAAACAGCATGTTCGGCCCATTCCAGCAGCCACTGAGCCTCCGGAAGCAGTACTCCTTCCGCAATGAAGGTATCCAGGTCCAGTACATCCTGAAGAATGAAAGTCCGCTGAACCTCTCGGGGATATTCCTGATAGAGGTAGACCTCGCCCTCGCCGAAAACCGGCATGCGAATCCCTTCATGGCTGTATACGCCCATGACACGCGCCAGGAAAGCTGCATCAGGCCGGCATCATTTGACGACGTCTCCTGGCTGATGATCAACGATCCCGACTCGGAGGTCACGTTCACCCTTGACGCGAACGAGCCGCCTTCCGTAACGGTCGTTCCCCTCGGATGCACGGGATCCGAACCCCCGGTCGACAACAAACCCGCAGGAGTCAGGCTCTTCCTTTTCTGGAAGGTCGATCTCGGCCCGAACTACGAAATGGAAAAGATGGTATTCCTGAAGGTCAATGCGGGCGCCTGATTCCCGCATCGGTTACGGTTTCCGGTCCCGAAAAGCCCGTTGACTTGATTGCGCGGACATCTTATCATGTCCGTTATGAAAAGAAAACTTGTCACTTCGGCATTGCCCTATGTCAATAATATCCCCCATCTCGGAAATCTGATCCAGGTGCTTTCGGCGGATGTCTATTCCCGTTTTTGCCGTCTTCGCGGTTACGACACCCTCTATGTCTGCGGAACCGACGAATACGGAACGGCTACCGAAACAAAGGCACAGGAAGAGGGCAAAAGTCCCCGTGAACTCTGCGACTACTATCATGCCATACACAGCGACATCTATAACTGGTTCGGCATTGCCTTTGATCATTTCGGCAGGACCTCGACGCCCCAGCAGACCGACATCACCCAGACCATGTTCCTTGACCTCGAGAAGAACGGCCACATCAAGGAACATACCATCGAGCAGCTGTTCTGCCCGTCCTGCAACCGCTTCCTCGCCGACCGGTACGTACGCGGCACCTGTCCCTCCTGCGGCTCCGTGGATGCACGCGGAGACCAGTGCGAGCATTGCGGCAAGCTCCTCGATCCGACCGAACTGAAGGATCCCCGCTGCTCGACCTGCGGCGGCACCCCAGAAATCCGTTCGACCAGCCATCTCTATATCGATCTTCCAGGCATCCTCCCCGAATACGAAAACTGGATGAAGCGGACGAGCGTTGACGGAAAGTGGGCGAGGAACGCTCTCCAGATGACCCAGGCATGGATCCGCGACGGGCTCCAGGAACGGGCAATCACCCGCGATCTCAAGTGGGGCATCCCGGTTCCGCGCAAGGGTTTCGAGAACAAGGTCTTCTACGTCTGGTTCGACGCGCCGATCGGTTACGTTTCGATCTCGAAATGCCTTTTCGACCGGGTGTCGCCCGGGGAGAAGGCGGAAAAGGAATGGGAATCCTGGTGGCAGAATCCCGAAAACGTGGAACTCTTCCAGTTCATCGGCAAGGACAACATTCCGTTCCATACGGTCATCTTCCCGTCAAGCCTCATCGGATCAGGACGCAACTGGACAAAGCTCCATCACATGTCCAGCACCGAGTACCTTAACTATGAGGCCGGCAAGTTCTCCAAATCGAAGGGAATCGGCGTATTCGGCTCTGACGCCAAAGAATCGGGGATTCCTGCCGATATCTGGCGTTTCTACATCTTCTACAACCGACCCGAAAAGGCCGACGCGCTGTTCACCTGGAAAGACTTCCAGGAAAAAATGAACTCTGAACTGATCGGAAACCTCTGCAATCTCGTGAACAGGACGCTGACCTTCGTTGACCGATACTATGACGGTACAATTCCTGCAACCGACGGACTCAAGTCGGGAAGGGCAGACATACGGGCGGTCTCCGAAGCCCTCCAGACAGCGACGGCCGCGAGCATTGGCCGGGTTACCGAGCTTCTTGAATGGGCCGAGCTCCGGGATGCCTTCAGGGAGGCTTTTGCGCTGTCATCTGTCGCAAACAAGGCGTTCCAGGACGGTGAACCATGGAAAAACCGTACCGCCGATCCCGAAAAGGCCGAAGCGCTCCTGCATGACCTGTGTTACCTCATCAAGGACCTGATGATTCTCGTCCATCCCTATATGCCCTACTATGCCGGCCGTATCTCAGCCTTCTTCGGGAAGAGTATCTGGTCGGGTACCGTGTTTGACGAGAGCCTTGTGTTATCCGGTGCAGCGCAGAACCCGCTCGCGTTCACGCCTCCCGGGGGAACCCTGTCCTGGAGCGATCTCGGAAAACGCGAGGGACTCGCGACGGTCATGACCCCGGAAATCATTTTCAAGCCGATGGACGATGCTGCGACCGCTGCGTACCGCGAACGGTATGCAGGCTCCCAGAAAGAAAGAAAGGAAAAAGAACAGAAAATGGCAGACAACACACAGACACCCGTTGTACCGGCGCCGAAGGCCGGACAGCATGATAAAGCGGCTGAACCGGCAGCTACTCCGGCAGACGTACTCTTCAACGAGAAAATCGCCCTGAAAACCGCGCGGATCGTCAAGATCGAACGCCATCCCGATGCCGAGAAACTCTATATCGAAACGCTCGATGACGGTTCCGGCACCGAACGCGTGATCGTTTCCGGACTCGTTCCGTATCTCAGTGAGGAGGAACTGCTCGGAAAATCGATTGTCATTGCCGACAACCTGAAAGCCCGCAAGATGCGGGGGGTAGAGTCACGCGGGATGCTCCTGGCGGGCGACTGGACTGATGCCGACGGGAAGGAGCATGTAGAGGTTCTCGATTCCTCATGGGCAGCTCCAGGCACGCCGGTGATCCTCGAGGGAGCCGATCCTGCGTTCAAAAAGCCCGAATCGATCGATGCCGATACATTCTTTGCCGCGCCGCTCAGGATCGTCAACCACGAGGTTACCGTGAACGGCAGGAAGCTCATGATCGACGGCAGGACTGTCACGATGAGCAACGTCGCGAACGGCGAAGTCAGCTGATTTCATGAAAATCGAACCGATAGATCCATCCCGAACCCTGGACACGGAGGGCAATCCCGCCCTCTGCAGGCCTTCCTCGTTCCTGCAGACTCCGTTCTGGGCCGGCTTCAAGGCCGGGCACGGCTGGAAACCCCTTTTTTTCCGCGCGGACGCCGACGGCGTACCGCCGTTCCTTCTGACCGTGCTTGTCCGCAATCTCTTCCGGATAACGAGCCTAGCCTATATCCCCCTCGGTCCCGACCTTCCCTGCACCGATCCGGCCGTTCAGGGGAAAGTCCTCGAGGAGATCGCTGCCGCACTGAAGCCCTATCTCCCGCGCAACACCCTCTGTGTCCGTTTCGACCCCCCCTGGGGAACGGCTGTCCCGAACGCACAGGGTGCAGAGGATGAAACCGCCGCGGATGGAGAGGCTGCCGCAGCTGCCGCAGGAAACCTTTTTCCCCGGCGGCCTCTCGGAGCTGCGAGGCCCGCACCGGGAAATATCCAGCCCCCCGATACGGTTATACTGGACCTCACAAAGCCGGACCCGGTACTTCTCTCCGAAATGAAGGGAAAATGGCGATACAACATAAAGCTCGGCGAGAAAAAGGGGGTCACCATCCGTTGTCTCGAAGGAGCGGAAGGGGCAACCACCGGCGTCGACATCTTCTATTCACTGTACATTGAAACGGCCAAGCGGGATGGCATCGCGATCCACGCCAGGAGCTATTATGCAGACCTGGTCCGCCGCGCGGCGGATACATCTGAAAAAAACTGTTCCGGACAGGCCCTTCCAGATTGTCCCGTCCGGGTCAGGGTCTACGTCGCGGAGCACGAATCGGTTCCGATCGCGTCGATTATCACTCTTTTTTGCGGAGACGAGGCAGTATACCTCTACGGGGCTTCTTCGAACGAGAAACGCAACCTGATGCCGGCCTACAGCCTGCAATGGAAGGCCATCCGTGATGCCCGCGAAGCAGGCTGCAGAAGATACGAGTTTTACGGA
>Ga0183099_1002075_pt1 | contig 10711 bp, 12 predicted proteins | sample Biomet1_FD_127788 | JGI IMG/M metagenome (GOLD analysis project Ga0183099, IMG submission 127788) | Microbial communities from bioreactor (seeded with anoxic lake sediment) at LBNL, California, USA - Biofuel metagenome 1 | ecosystem: Engineered > Bioreactor > Anaerobic > Unclassified ... | reverse complement strand
GCAAATTTGGGTTGCCATGCAACAGCGAGGTGCAGATACGTATGTCTGTATCTAAGTCAACCTCATTTGATAGTCTCACTAGCTCCATCGGCTTCCACCATTCGTTTAATCAGTATATATCGTGACGCAATGTCGAGTCGATTCAGATAGCTCACTATTCGGGTAAGGTCGTCACTGTCCGAATTTGTGCTCTCCCAGTTAGCACGTAGTTGACGCAACGTCAACGCTCTTGCCTTAAGTTTGGATAAATCAGGAAGTACTTCAGGTAGACACGCATCCAAGGTGACGTCTGCGTCGAAAACATCATCGATAGCACCATGCAGAAAGAATGTACCACTGTGAGGAGACACAGAATTCATTATGATTCGATGTGCTTCACCACACTCTTTGTAGCTGATTTGCTTCAGATCCAACACGCTTGTAGACAGAGCAGGCAAGCTGGTTTGATAGAACTCTCGATGCTTATAGTCGTAGAAGATGGCGCTAAGGTTATGATACACCAAAGTAGGACGCACACGTTTTCTACGGTCTCCGTATACAAAATCATTGACTGAGTAGGGACCCAAGTCTAACTTAGCCGGAGCGTGCTTTCCACGAACATGACTATTCACAGGTGTAAGTAGAAAGGCGTTCACACTCTCACCAACTTCAACCAACACAAGCTCACGAGCCAGAAGCATAGTCCAATTAACTAGATTAGGCGAGGGCAATTCGCAGTTTGGATCCACGTAACTGTTATACATAAGGCTGTCCTGTTAGGTGTCGTATCATAAGTTTAGACAGCATATACTTGGCTGCCACAGGGTACGCGTATAAGTGATATCTCCAACCTTCGCCTGTACGCAAATACAGATAGTCTAAACTCGTGTACAGTTCCGATATGGCTGGCGGTGATATGTATTCAAATGTACGCCAACCAGAACGCCAGTAGCTACCTTCAGACTCATCAAACAGAATACCGTCTATCTCAGCTGTGACTACAACACTGCCAAGTTTAGGGCAGTCACGCAGTATGACAATTGCATCCGTAGAGGCAGAACGCAGCATACTGATTAGTTCATCGCCGTGTGCTTCGAATGTGATGTATTCGCTGGCCTCTATGTCATATACGAGCACAGCAGAGCTTTTCGTGATGCACGCAACTGGGCACAACCAATCACGAAGACCGTAGGGCGTCGCAGACACTTTGATAGGGAATCTCAGGCACGGATGGTCTTGCTTTGGCTGCAGCCAAGCTGTAGGCTCAGGTTCTGTCGTGTCGCAGATAACAAGTTTCTTTCCATATAACGTCGATATTGCTACGCTACGAACCTGAATCATATTCCGCTCCTACTTGCTTAACCCACGTTTTGATCAATATGTATTTGATTGCAGCTGGTAAGGAGTTCAATAACTCGCGTGTGTAGCGGTGTGACTTAGACTCAACAAAGTCACCAAAAATGTCTGACACTGATAGGAGACGGCTGGGGTCATAGAATGTATCCGACAGCTTCATAGGTTCAACATTGGGTAGGTCTATGCTTTTACCGAAAGCGATGGATACTCTGCTGACGAGTGGTGTGTTACTTGTTTCTGGTCTGAATATGATGCTCATATTCTCTTCAAACGCTTTCTTTATACCACGAGCTACGGTCGCAGACAGAACAGGAAACGCACAGTAACAGCAGGCTACAACATCATACGCTAGAACTCTTGTGTACGCTGCGGCATAGGACCGACCTGTCTGCACAAGATCACGAGTATCATAACCTGTGTCTGAAACACGAATTGGAATATTTAAGTTGCGTTGGCTTTTAGGATTGACTGCCGTAATCCAAGCAACCGCCTCACATGGCGTCATGTCGTAGATCATAAACAGTCTGTTTTTAGCGGAATGCGTATCGAGAATAACAACGTCTTTGTAGCCCATGTGAGGATTTCCTTCAGAAATAGAAAAAGAGGGCGATTGCCCTCTTTTTGACTTGTTATGACCAGTCAGCGTCGGGCTCTTCGGAAGAAGGCGTAGTCTCTTCTTCCTCGTACTCTATGTCTTCCGCATCTGGGTCAAGACCTATGGCGGCATGAACGAGTATCAACTTATCAACCACAGTTACGCTTGTCACGCAGAATGTAGTAGACAGACCTTCTTCGAAGTCACCTTGATCAATCAATGTCGCAGCATCGGCATAAAGCAGATCATAGTTACCTGATTCAATAACGTTATCTGAATCCAGAGAGGATGGTCCTGAGTAGATTTGCTCGTTCAGCATGTCCTGAACGGCCTGAGCTTGCTCTGCGTCTTCCTCATACTCAGAGGCAGCCGAAATCAGGAACACAATACCTTCACCCTTTTCCAAGTGATATACTGGAAACAGGGGCTGTTCTGTTTCTTGATCATCAATCGCTTGGTTGTCCAATTCAGTCATTCGCATCTCCTTGTTCATCTAATGCTTTGCAAAGTGAAGTCACTGTAGCCTCGTAGGAAGCTACAGATAGCTGTCGGTAGAACTCAAGTGCGTAATCAGTATCTGATACACCTGAGGCTCTAACCTGCCTAGATACGATAAGCGCTATGCTCTGACCGTACCGTAAGGCATACTCTCCTTGAAGACGTCTAGCGATCTCGCGTACATCTTGTGAGAAAGATATGCCTTTTGTTTTACAGAGAGACTTAAGTCTCGTTATGTCAAATTGTGTAGACATAGGCAGAATCCACCCGTCGAGTAACAGACGACCAGTCAATCAACGATATGTCTTTACAGATATCTGGATTCTGAGACATAGCAATGAGTGCTCGGTATACAGCGCAATACGATTCCAAAATGTCGACAGGTATAATACCTAAGTCAGGAACTATCGTGCCTGTAGCATTGGCAGTCACATGCTCATCTACGAGCACGACAAACATACTGGTACTCGTATCATCTGGGCATCGAATGCCTATCGCATATTGAGGCTGCGAAGATACTCCGAATAAAACACGCTGGCTAGACGTCAGAAACGCCACTGGTACGTTGTGCATTGGCTTTCCTTAAAAACATTGAGAGATTGGGAATCCTATCTCTGTATGCGAACGCAACGGCAGTACCGTAGAACGCAGCATACACGCCTGGCGTTGAGGCCACCATCAACTCTTTTGAGATTGCAGCCATAGCAGAACCATACTTCAACTTGTCATCAGTTAGCGCTGCACTCAAAGCAGCAGCAACATGGTGATTTGTCTTATTTGACAGTTCAGTACAGGACATTTGGATGCGAGCCTGAAGCTTAACTAAATTCACAATTGTGGTGGTGTCAATCCAGTTCGCCTCGATTCTGTACCTCAGCAGCAACAGAACATCTTCACAGACAGCACCACTAATCTGAGTAACAATGTCTTCCATGACAGCACTGTGAGCTAACACGGAGGTCTTGGGCACTTGCAGACCTCGTATCGTCGTTGCTCTCAACGCGATAGGATTGCAGCTCAGAATAGCATTGTCCTCTACATACATCTCACACGTTGTAGGCAGAAGCTTCATGATCAATGTGGTGCAGTCAGACTCAATGCGCTTGTTCTTCTTCGCAAGACGTTTAGTCCGTATGTGGACTAAGAGCCTGGTGTACAGGCCCTTAAGTGTTTTATACATCAAATCAACCCCATACGTGATAACGCAGCACCTTCTCCTGCACTCGGTCTGTGTGAAGTGACAGTGTTTGCGTACAATGGTGTGTTTGCGTGACGCTGTAGGTTCTTAGTGGCTTTGTATATAGCCATGTTGGATTTCTCGTGCGCCCGCGTTTGATTAAATATGTGCTTCTTCTTGCCTGTCACTGTGGTGTCATACAGCTCGAATTGATTTTCAAAGTTACGACTACTCAACGTTGGTCGTGCTGAGTTGCCAAGCACCGCAGACATAGATCCGAAGCCACCGCCACCAGCATCTTGAGGTGGAGCGTATTCAGCTTCCAAATCTACCTGACGTTTCTTATAATCCAGCAAACGACGCTGTAACGCAAGATTTTCATCTTGGTCCATCAGAAGTTGATTCAGGTTGTAACCGCCAGCAGCTGCGATAGCACGCATACTAACAGGAAGCCCCATCTCAGTCATAGCTCTCAGAGTATCGAGCATGCCTTGATCTTGCTCTGGGCGTAGCTGTTTCTCCCAATGTACTGACGGTATGAACAGGCGACTACCGTCGTTCATACGATACATCACTTCATCTAAGCCGCCATCCATCAGACCTGACTTACGAATGACTTTACCGTTACGTGTAACTACCAGTCCTTCCATCAGACTTATCAGAGGGAAGATCTTATTGTAGAACACATCACGAGTCATACGATCTCTGTAAGCCCTCATGTACTCAATGAACACGCTTAGGTTGGCTTCTGTATTGGCTAGAGTTGCTTCGCCGCTTAGGAACGATTCACTCACACCCATAGAGCGTAGCTTGTATTGCGTTGTCTGATCCCAAATATCAGTAATCTTCCAGAAGTCACCACCTTGCCGGAATTCGTTTATCTGAACTCCTAGCTTTGTAGTCACTACTGCACCTATAGGGTCAGCATCCGCATTCAACAGAAGGTCAGTAATGAACTCCATTTCTTCTGTCGTTGGATCCCAGCTATCGCCGTCACCCACTTGGACTTGCATGATGCCGCGCTGGCGTCTACCACTCTCAATGAGTGTGCCTCGATACAGGTTCTTTTCGATCAACCAAATAGGCAGTACACGTTTGAACAACGACACACCTTCACCGAAGCTGAATGTACGTCTCGGTATGTATATCGTGCCTAACGGATCGAGTTCCACTAGGTCGCCGCTCATAAGCTTCGCTACAAAGTCAGGACCTAGTTGCTCTTTGATCTTGTCTACGCGCTTGGACTCTTTGCTGAATAGTCTGCGCATATCTTCAGGTACTCGAAGCTCCATTATAGGGTCTTGCGAGTTCATAGGCACTGGCGTGAGTTCAATGTTGTCGTATCTATGACACATCAAATCCACAAACCGCTTCTTCTGCTGGTTGTATAACATCGATCCGCAGAACGCGCCAGTGACTTGTTGGTCTGTGCTTATGTTTGGCAGAGACGCTGACAAGTTTAGACGCTCATTGACTTCGTAGTACGGCTCAAGTAGCGCTTCCTTACCGCCACCAAACGAGTAGTTACTGAATGGCAGATTACTGAACATATCCACTGTCGCGCCACATATAGGGTCGTGGAAATAGATGTCTCGATATACGTCAAACAGCTGTCGCTCATCAACACCAAGTGTCATGCCGTCCAGAATTGAGTTGACGTCGATATTAAGAGGCAGAGAACCGACTTGAGTACTACCGTTTGCAGCGCCTGAGCCACCAGCAGACGACTGGGACTTCATTGCTTGTTCATTACGCTTTGCTATACGAGACGTTGAATCAGATCCTACGCCTCGGCTGTGTTTGATCTCAACGGCAGGGGCCGAAGCTCTGCGCTTACGTTGAAAACTTACGGTCATTTAGGAATTGCCATAGTGACTGCGCACACAGGGCAGAACATAACAGCTTCACTATTCGCAAGCTTAGACTCAACGGTCTGTCTGTGACACTTAGGGCATTCAGCTGCTGAAGTGACGGACAATGCAGAGGTGCTCTCCAGAAGCGGCACACTATTTGAAACGTCACTCTCAGACGTATGCTTAGGCGAGTCAAGCAGCGGATTAACGTATTTGGTGGATTTCATTTTGATTCCTCTTAGCCCTATCTTCGTGATTTTAATACTGCACTACTGGCAGCAGTAGGAGCAGACAGTCCTAAATTAGCCCCTGACGAGTTAGACCTTCCTTTAGACACACCGAGTCTACTTGGGTCTCGATTCCTCTTGACTTCGGCTTTACGTGTAAGCTCTTCATCAAACTCAGTTGATTCAAAGCCCCAGCACATCAGACACAACGCACGCCACAAGTCATCCGTATAGCCTGTGCCCTTGAGTACTTGGCTACCGCTGTCTTGGACAGTAGCGAACTGGAGCATCAAGTGCTCTGTTGGATATCCCTCGAAGCACAGAGGGTATTCGTCCTGCGGGAACTTCAATGTCTCCTCGACAGTCTTAACCTTTAATGGTCGTGGTAGAGATACGGTGTTCTGTTCGAGCAACGCTTTGATCGTCCAGAAGTCTGCATACTTCAGGCTATACTGCCGTGTGACCTCAACAAACGGAGATGAATCCTGCAATATCTTGATACTCTGCCATCTGTCAGCTAGTACGACCTTGACGTTCCGAGCGGCAAACAGCGGCTTCATAACGTGCTCAAAGATGAGGGAGTAGTTCAGAGGTATGCCAGGCAAAGGCATAATCTCAACCAGCACATCCGCACTGATACACATATGTTCATCATACGAGCCTACGACAAGTGCAAACGAGTTGTTACTGTAGCCAGCGTCAATTGCCATTATCGAAGGTGCGTCTGTCGCTTTAACGTTGGTCACTGTAGCGTATCGTGTGCGAGAACCATCTTTGGCACGCATGATAGCCGTGTTATACTGAACCAGGTTACGTCCCTTATCACGCAGCGCGTCATTGATCATGTCCATCTGCGTAATGAATGGGTTGGCAGACAGCGGCGCAACAGCACCGTAGTCTCGCCATGTGCCTACAGGGTCATTCTTGAAGTTCTCAGACAGAGACTCTTGGCTGATTTTCGGATTCATCTTCCACGTAGGTGCATGTAGACCCAGAATCTTCTCTGAGCCTTGAGACAGACGCACCAACTCATTTATCTTGTCGCGTGCATGTGACGGACTTGATATGTTGAAGTTATATCCGGTAAACGCTAGGTCGAAGTCAGCCGCTATCTGGCGTTGCTCTTCAGCACGCACAGTAAGCAGCGAACGGTCGAGAGCTATGTGAACTTCACGCGCACTCGTTTTAACCTTAGCGCTAGCTTCGTTGTTGTCGAACCAGCCGATTTCGTCCGTCGCTGAGAAGATACGGGTACGACCACGAAGCACACGTTTGTCTGGACCTGCTGGATAAACAACTAAGCTACGGTGACGATACAATACGAAGGTGTCACGAATCTTCATGACCTCCACACCATACTTACGTTCGTACTCCCTGATTAACGCATGGTACTTCTGAAACCATGGGCTTGTCAGCAGATAGCCGTAATACGGTTCCCACAACGTATCCATAGCCTGCTTCTGTGTCAACGCTACGAACGTGCCGTGAAGTATCGTGTTATCCCCGATACCCAGTACCTCTGTAGGTCGCTGCACTTTCAGAATCTGGTGCGTTATGTAGGAACTCAACATAGCTACAAGGATTGACTTACCGCTACGCTGGCCAGCGTTGACCGCAAGCTCGTTATAGAACTTCAGCTCCTTATTTCGCAACAGCTCGGCACGACCGACACCACATTTCGGACAACGACCATGCTCCATGCATGTGACGTGCTGACGTATACCCTCAAGACCTTCTTGAGGTTCGTGGTTATCTATGTCCATCCACTCAACGTCAGAGCAGCGGGGGCAGTACTCGCCGAACAAACGTATACCAATCAACGCCTGTTCGAGATAAGGGTCTGCTTTTAAGAAATGACGACCAGTACACCACTCCAAGAAGTTCTTGGCTCGCGGCATCTGACTATCATCAAACTTCAAGTCCCTTGAGGCTAGAGATCGATCAGCAATTGCCTCATCAATCAGAGCCTCAATATCAAGCTCAGTATCGAGCGTAACGCCTATCGGACCCTCATTTAAGAATCCTATGTCTTGGTCATCTTCGACCTCAGACACAGCACTACGGGTCTTAGCGAACAGCTCCTCCAAAGCGCCTATTTTATTCGGCATCAACGTCATAAGCTGACGCGACTCACGTTTCTTAGCCATGCAAGTAACCTTAAGTTCAAGGTAGTTAAGGTTACATTAGCATAAATATTCTTGGATTTTGACTCTAGTTTCGAGGTTTAGCCACCCCCGCGACCATATTTTCGAACTTAGAGCTGAATCGGTTGCGCATGGCATCCAGCCTACGTCGAGCTGATATCTCGGTTCTAGCAGCCTCGAAGCGTTTTAGCAAAAAGTCCTTAAGCACCTCAGTTTTGACTTCTTTTGGAATATGTGCTGTGCGTGATAGCACATAGCCTAGCAGGTCTGCATCTCCTGTAGCAGCTATGAACGGATCTAGGTAATCATCTATCTCAATGTCCGTATCCAGTACATCAGAAAGCATTGCTTCTGCTCGACCTGCCGCTATGTCAGAAGAGGCACTCATAACTATATTGCGTGTGAGGATGTCACGCAATGCACTAGACTCTGAGCCTAAGGCTGAGACTGCATTTCGCATGTCTGCTTCTGAGAGTTCGAATACATTCTCTGCATCGGGCGTGTCATTGAGAACGAATCTGGATTTGACCGACTCAAGCATCTCTCTGCGTTGGGCTGATCTGGCTTCGAATTGGTCTGCTTCTGCTTCAAAGTCAATGATTTCACCACGTCCAGTACCTCGTCCTTCAATATGTTCAACATCTGCCTTTCTAGGCAATACTAACTCTTCTACCTGATAGTAATCGACTTTGGAGATATAGCCGTCCAGCACAGGCATTAAATCTTCTTTCTCGACTACGTGTTCAATCGAACCATCTAAAAACTCGAAGGAAAATCGCGGTTTACGCCGAAAAGTACTTTGGGCCCCGTAGGGCCCGCTGTAGCTCATACGAGAAACTCCTCATGTCCGTGAGCTAGATAGTATGAGGTGTATCTGATCTTGAACACCTGAGCATCAAGTAACACAGCCTTAGATTGAACGACGTTGAACTCGTCGAGTATCTGACTATCCGATAAAACTTGATGCCAGCTACTGCCGTTGTGGTACATACCGTAATACACTTCACCCGTTTCGGTAGTCACGTCATGGAGCACCTTGATAGCTTCTTTGCTAGGATGAAAGTTTCTCCACCCCAGCAAGAACATAGTCAAACGACCTGGAATCGAGATATGCTGTGCTATTTCATCCATAGGTGATTCAGTCTGCTTGAACCCTTCCTCCATGAGAGTTAGAGCAGGACATGATAGTCTGAACGCACGCACGGCATCCAGCTCTAACGTATCTGAGGTGATGCTATGCACAAAGCAGCTATCACCTACGTAGTATGGTGTAGGCAACACTGATCCGTCAACAAGCTCAAGGGTAAGTTGCTCATCACGCAATTCAGTGCGCGACCAGTTCTCAGCATCCGAGTCGAAAGAGCTGCCCCTCACAGGCAGCCAAGTGTTCAACAGGCCATTGGCCAAACAATAGAAATCATCGTTCATACATCACTCCACTAAGTAGCGATTCCCTGGTTTCTTTTTCTTTTTCTTCGACGACTTCTCTGCATCGTCGTCAGCAATAGTTGCACTGTCAATCAAACGCCGCCGACGTGCCTTGTCGTCTTTGTCTGCCGAATCACCGCCACCGCCTTTAGACTTAAACTTACTTTCCTTTTTCTTGAACTCTGGAACAGGAACTTCACCGTCAGGGTTACCGACGACCATCATATCGAAGGCTTCTTTCAGAGGCATCATTATCAGCTCACCGTCACGCACCTTAATTACTTCGACTGGTATGTGACGGGTAGCACGCACCTCAGGGTCTGAGTAGTTCCACGCCCAAACAACGTCGGCATGCTCACGCATACCTTTTGAGTATCGAATCTTACCACTCTCATCATCCAACTGACATAGAATAACGACCAAAGCACCGGTACGTGACGCGAATATCTTGGCCTTACGCACGATCTCAGACAGCTTACGCCACTGGTTGTCGTCATCAACACCTTCAAGCAAACTCACGTAGTCAATACATAGGACTTTGACGTTGTAAGCCATAGCCATATAGAGTACGTCATCAATCGACATACCTTGAGTAGGTGACGAGTAAGAGAATCTAGCCTTACGTGCTTTACACTCGGCATTGAATTTCTTCGCTGCCTTTAAGACTTTCTCTTTCTCTCGGTCAGTCAGTTTCTGTTGCTTGATCTTGTTGAACGGCACACCTGAGATCATACTCAGTATACGATTCATCTCCTGTTCCGCAGTCATCTCAAGTGTTACCTTGAGTACGTCAATTGAGTTGAGTTCGTGCAGCTGCCGCATCAAGTTCATAGACAGAACGGATTTACCAGAAGACGTTGCGCCCGCTAGAAGCATCACACCTGTAGTAGGCAAACCACCATTCTTGTCGTCATACAGCTTATAGCCTGTCTTGTACATGCGTTCTGAGGGCTTGTACAGTACATTCTTGACTAGCTGGGTGATGTTGGAGCCCTTACCAAAAGACCACACAACATCTTTATCTACTTCAGGCGCATGTGCGTTATTCAACTGATCGGCCAGAGTTCTAAGATATGAGTCCTCATCGAACTCCTCAGAGTCTTTGCTCTCAAGTATGTCCGCAATACCTCGACCCATATCGGCCAAATATCGGCGCTTACGGTACTTATCAAGCTGTGATACGATACGCTCAAAACGATCCGTAGTTTTAACGGCTTTAACGTCATTCGCATCCCGCAAATAGTCGCGCACTTCAGCCGATAAGTTGGAATCTTCTAGCAGGTCTTCCCAGTCAAGTAGCTCTCCACGATCGGCACACAGCTTTGATATGCGTCGGAACGCTCTGCGTGTCACATCATTTGCAAAGTGGTTTAAGCTGACTCGACCTAGCATTGAAACTCGAACACGCTCCTTAGTTCGAGAATAAGTCACGGACCGCAAGGCCCGCAACTCTA
>Ga0183099_1002073_pt1 | contig 10719 bp, 12 predicted proteins | sample Biomet1_FD_127788 | JGI IMG/M metagenome (GOLD analysis project Ga0183099, IMG submission 127788) | Microbial communities from bioreactor (seeded with anoxic lake sediment) at LBNL, California, USA - Biofuel metagenome 1 | ecosystem: Engineered > Bioreactor > Anaerobic > Unclassified ... | reverse complement strand
ACGTCTTAAATCGCCTTAGAATCGTTGCGTCTTCTGTTAGCGGTTTTATCAGTACACTCCTTTAAGGCGTTCTAATTAGTTACTTATATACACTTGGAACGCCTTATAGTATATTGCAGTAAGATGATAGGAGCACAACAAATGGCTAGAACGATGAACGGGGCAATGAATCAGGAACTTGGAAGGATCGCAGGTGTTCAGCATCATGCATGGAAAGTAAGGAATTCAACTGGGCAGAAAAGCATTTTCGATAAGCCTTTAGAGTTTAACCAGTGGCTTCTTAGAGGGATGAACTTTTACTATGAAAGGGATGGTACTGAATTTGAGACGGTTTGCCCTGGGCTCATGAGGGTAATTCCTAAGAATGGAAAGCCATTTCTTAGAACACTCGACGACTTCAAAAGAGAGCACGAGGAGTATAAAGCCAACTATTATCTTTAACTCCTTTTATTTTTGGTGAAAAAATGACAGAAACGAGACAAAAAAGGCAAGGCCAAACGAAAGCAGATGGCACGAAGGCAACCCCTAAACCTCTGTGTCCGAAATGTGGGGAAATCATGGTCCGAACATACACAAGAGGAAACGCAGAGAGGAAGAGGGCTTATATTGGTATGGGCTGGACTTGTCCATCCGCTACCTGCGATTGTATCATAAAAGATTTCGTAGAGATTATAGACACAGAAGAAGAAGAAGAAAGTGGGAAATGAAATACCACAAAAATATAATCTGCCCTTTCTGTAAACAGTTTTTCACGCGGTACAAAGGGCTTAAAACTCACATTGAAGAAAACCATCCGGATAATGAAGTTCCTTCATGGATACTCAAGGAAGTGAAAGAATAAGCTTCACTTCTCATGAATCTGATAAAAATCGACAAACTTTTAATTAAAAACAACTTTTCTTTTTTGTTAACCGATTTGACACAATGAAGTGTCTGGGGGTCATATGGCCTTATGTTCTCTTTTCTTACCGTTTTGTGATAATAATTAAGTCCTGCAGCTGACCGGACCAGCTGACAATAAGGCTATAATCAATATCAAAAGACTTTTCCCAATTGGAATAATGTTTTTAAAAAACAATAAAATTCTTTTTTTTAGCAATCGTAACCAATTGTAACCGGGTTACATACATTCAATCAAAAATCTCTAATCAAATTCTTTTTTAATTCAATTTTAATTAATCTCTTTTTTATATCTTCAGCTAATCATATTCTATTACTCATTTTATTTAAAGAAGTCCAATCCTTTTATTTTAAAGATTTCTTCTTTGTTGTCAGAATCTTTCTTTTTGTTGTCAGGATTGCATGAAATCCATGTATTTGCTCTCAGTCTTATTCTTTTAATTGTATGTAACGAGGTTACAACAGGTTACGAACTTAAAACAAGTCTTACTTCTCGATGGCCTGTATTCTTTTTACTCAAAAACACATTCGGATACATTGAAGCTGCTTTATTTAGAACATCCTGTTTTACTTTCCTGATATTCTGGATATTGTCTTCAATCCTGCAGCTCTCGGGCAATTTACATTTCAAAAAACTGATAATTTCATGAGTTGTTAGGTGATCTTTTCCTGTTTCTTTTAAGTGGTCTACAAGCGCACAGGCTCTTATTTCAGTCTTACTGGTAGGAATATTAGCAGTCTCTATAATAGGTGCTCTTATGGGCTCTGAGATTGCCTTTATTTTCTCTTCTAGTAGTGAGATTTGCTCTGGAATTGTTGGCTCGTGCTCTTCTTCAAAATCAGAATAATCATTAAGTCCGGTAACCGTTTCAAGCTCTGCAATTCTCTTGAGAGGGCGAAGTTCTGAGGTGGCAAGTCTAGCGTCAAAAGAAGTATCAAGTTCGTTTTTTAAAACAGGTTTGACGTGTTCGAGTATTATTTTTCTTGATTCTGGAATTTCCATCATACTTTTTGTCATGGAAACGACAAACGCTGGAAGCTTAAGCAATGCATTACCGAGTTTTTCGAGGGAAGCCGAATCTTCAAGGTCAATTAATTGGCTCATTGAAGATCAACTCCTACGAATGAAAAACAGTCAACATAGATACTACGGTTAAATATATATGGTAAAATAGCAATTTCTGTATTGTATAACATAACATACTCTCCTTTCAAGGGGATCTTATGGGGCTCTTGCTTGGCGGCCTGGGCCCTATCAATCTTATTCTATCATCTGTTCTAATTCATTTTTGAATTCATTACAATGCTTTTATAGTTAATTCTTCTTTCTCAGTGTCCCATATTACCTTAACGTCTCCTTCTTTCAGTCCTATTTTCTCAGCTATACTTTTCTTGATGTACAAGTTCAATGCTCCCGATTTAGCCACGGTTAAATTAGCGACTCCTGTTTCTAACGTCATAATTTATATTAACGCATTAAATTACTTAAAGATTTCGAACATCTTGAGTTTTTCTGATATCTCAGATAAGTTTAATTAGTTTGATATATTAGATATGTATAATTTATCTAACGGATAGGAGATATCAGACGTGTTAAATGTACAATATGTTTGGGAGTCACTCAAAAACGTTGGCGGCGTCGCTGATGTTTTCGAGACTTGTATCGATTTTGGACTGAATGTTACCTCATCTAAAAAGATAGCTCAGAAATGGCAGGCAGCAAAAAAGAACTCGTATCCACAGGGGGCTGGATTGTGAGATACCTAAAAGCCTACGTGGAGCACTGGGGGCAGTTCGCTGTTATCGTTCCTATGGGTTGTCTAGGGCGAACTACAGGTTGCTTTTCAGATTGTCCTGTGAAAAAATGTGCATACAGGAGGGCGTGAGATGACCACAATTACGGTTAATCAACCAATCGAACTAACATTTTCACAGGCGCTATGTGCGGCGCTCATACTCGTTTACACTGTATTATCAACATCAATAATTACAACTTTTTTGTTACTGTTCGATCTCAAATTGAAGGGAGTGATTGCATGAAAACCATAATCAAAACCGTATTAACTCTGTTACTTCTTGGAATCGTTTTGACAAATACCGCCATGGCAGCTGATGACCACGAAACAGGTAAATCTTTCCTGCAAAACCAGGTTGATAATATGGACCCTGCTATTCAACCATACGGTCAGCTGGTCGCTGATAATATCGTTGCTATCTTCCTGTTCTGTGGTGGGGTTTTCCTACTGATTGATAGTGTAATGTCCTCTTACAAGCGAAAACAGGGCAAGACCACAGAAGCAGCCTGGTACAAAAACGATACTGTTGAGACTGCTAAGCAGTTAGGACTTGGAATTATACTGTTCGGTATTTTTGTTGCGGTGGTAAAAAGCAAGACAATCGGGCTGGTATAAGTCCGGCTCTAATCTTTTTTTGAGGCGAATACATGCGTTTTGCTCCGGTGATTCTGATTGGATTTCTATTATTTTCTATTGGTCCGGTGCATGCCTGGAGCGAATCAGATATTCAAAATGATCTAAAAGAACACGCGGGCGGTGTTTGCACTTTGGCATCTGGAACTTACGTGATTACTGAACAGCTGGTATTGCCTGACAATACAATCCTGCAGGGCGATATCGGCATGGATGGCAAACTCAATACTAAATTTATCCTGAGTCCGGGCCTGACACTTGGAGAACAGATTCCAGTGATTGAAGCGCACAGTGGCGATAAAATAATAGGTATTGATTTTGATGGAAATTCCCAGGATCGGCCTACAGTTCCCGCTGCAGGGCATTCCTCAGGTGGAGTAAAACAATGGGGTGGCGGTTACGACAATTTCATAGGGTTTACGTCATGCGATGGAATTGAAGTCGCATACTGCAACTTTTACAATAATCTAGGTGACGGATTAAGAGCGGTAAATTCCAAAAATATAGAGCACAACAACACAGCATCAAAAGGAGGTCATGACGTCTTTTACGCTGTCCGTTGTGAGGTTGTAAGTGCTCATGATAACTACGTTCAACCGAGAGTCAATGCTGCATTTAGGTTCATGGACGTGAATCAGGGGCAAATTTACAACAACACAATAAATTATGTGAAAACCTATGATGGCGTTTCCTATGATGCGGGTCCGGCTATTCAGATACAGCATGATAGCGGAACCATGAAAGGGGTGGAAGTCTGCGGAAATACAATTTATGACTCGTGCGGACCTGCTTTCTGGATAGTCGGGAAAACATCTGGAGGAGAAGAGGCCTATATTCACCATAACGCAATTTACAATGCTGGAGGCAATCACGGTATTTTCTGGGTAGGGGGAATCATAGCAAGTGGTTATGATAATCTCCGGATCGAGAATAATGTTTTTGACACTCCATTTTTAGGAGCAGTTAACTTTTATGCAGTACAGCCGGGATGGGCTACACAGGCAGACGCGAACCTTTCAAAAAACATCTTTGTTGATGCAGTCCCGGGTACAAACTCCAATTATGGAGGATTTGGGGTATATAATGCGATTTCAGAGCAGACTATAGGAAGCATTGAAAATTGTTTTTTTGATAACGCTGCTGGAAATACATATGGCTGTTCTGTGTCCTCTAGTGATGTATTCAATGATCCCAGAGCCTCTGATACTCCATCAGATTGGTCTTGGAACGGTCAAAAATGGGTATGTCCTGGCGTACCTCCTTCTAAGCTTGGATCTGCCGGGGGAGTATACGAGAATGTAACGCCGATCACTCCAGAAGAAGAAAACGAGTTTGAATTCAGCAATTTATTCGGGCTGAATGCGGAGCTTTCGGAAACCGGGAATATTGAACAGAAAACCATTGCCGACATAAACCCGGAATGGGAAACGCAGGGGAAAGTTCAAGCATATATTTATCTGTCAGGCTACAGCGGGCAGATTTACATCGACAACGAGACTTACATCCCAAAAAGTCCAGCTGAATGTGCCATAGTACACACCAACACAAGAAGCCTGGAGGATAAGACTGCCAGGCAGGAAAGCACAGTTAAACTCAGTAATGGTGAGAACAACAGCACTCTAATAGTAGATCTTGAGGTTAAAACAACTTATAAGGTCAAAACTCACACTAAAATTTTAGGAATCAATGTTCCGCATTACACTGAAAAATCACGAAATGACAGCTTTTCTAAGGTGTTTCCTGCACCTGTGATTTTTCCAACGTTTGAAGCTCCGAAAGTGTATGTAACCTATTATAGGGGATCTCACGTGGTTGTTTATGTTCCTGAAGCTCCGGGGATAGTCAAAACAAGGGTTTTTTTGAATAACTCCAGCGCCAGGGAACAGCGGTTGATCGGTAGGGTAGGCACTGCATTAGACGGATTCCGAAGCACTCATTTTGAAAAAGTCGAATCCTGGGCTTATTCAGGTTCACAGATGAGCCGGGGAGTTAGCGGACTTCACATTTCAGAACCTTTCAACGTATCAGATCTGAGAGTGGAGATTACTACCCCTTACGGTATGATGCAGGCTAAGGATATTGAATATGTAGTCGTTGAGGACAACAGCTTGAAAATGTTCAACCTTGGAAATCTAACAATGCTAATTTTGATTTTCACTTATGGAAGGCCAATTATTATTATCTTCAAAAGGGAGGTGTTCAAATGGTTAGGAAAATTCTGATTTCCTTTTTGTGCCTGATGCTGCTTTCAATAGCCATACATCCTGCAGCGGCTGCAGAGGACAATTACACAAATGAAGATTATGCAGTCAGCATAGCCCAAAAGTGTACTGATGGCGTGATAATGCACACAGCAGACGGCATTTCATCGGTTTGGCAGAATAGCACATTTGCGATGGCGTATAATGATAGTTCAGATGTTACACATGAGTACGGAGAAACCCGGGGAGCAATTACGGCTTTAGTGACTGCAAAACCTCACCCTGAAAAGATAGAAACTATTCAAAAATGGGAAGAGAACTCAAAGAACGAATGGGCGTTCCTGATAGTTGTTTACATATTCAGTTTTATGTTAGTAAACAGAGTGAGACGAACAAAGCAAACCGCATTCACAAAAGCATTGTCCGATTATGATTTATCAGACAATCGATTTATATTCGGTGTATTTGCCTGCATTGCGTCTTATGCTGCACCTAGAGCGATTTTAATCCTTTCTGATATCTGTGCAGCGGTTAGTAAGTACGCTATGATAGAGATCATGGATTACATTGAGCCTAGCACCAATAACGCAATAATGTATCTGTTCATGATGCTCGGGGAAGCATTCGTGGCAGTTCCTTTCATTATCAGGCTGTGGGTAATTGACACAATGTACGCAGCAGCTCGATTTTTAGTGGTCTTGTATATTATTGGCATCTGCCAGGATGAAATTGCATGGATCTGGGAAAAGTTCAAAAAAATCTTAGCAATTCAGCCAGTCTGTGTTTTTGTGTCATGTATCATGTTGGCAGCAATTAAAGCTGAACATATGGAGGCAAACCCGGGAGCCTATGCTATACTGTTTTTCACGGTTGCTTATGTCATTAAGGAATGGATGGTCCCGGGTGTAGTCACTCGCACTGTTAAAAGAACCGCAGGTTTTGCTTATAAAGCAGCTACGAGAGGGGTGTAAAGTATGGAAGAAGATATTTCAGGTTATTCTCAGGCACACGGACCAAGGATCATAAAAAAGCACAAGGAAAGCGATTTTACAAACCCGAATTCAGCATGGTTTAAACTCACTTTGTTTTTTGGAGGGCTTGCGACCTATCCAACATGGATCTTAGTAAACAATTCACTCCCACAGACTAAACAGTTTGAGCTAGTCGGCCTTACGTTAGTAGGGGTTAGGTTTTGGCTGAAATACTGTGAAATGGACCCGAAAAAGGCCGATAGATCATGGACTAAATTCTGGTTTTGGGTGGATGAAAAACTCCACAGACACACCTATAACCGGATCACAACCGGCGAAAGTAGGATTGAGCGTTTGTTGGGGAGAAAGCTGTCCGTTGTCTATCCAGTAGTCGCAATTCATCCAGGCGGCTTAGTCCAATTTGATGATAACCAATATGTTGTGTACGCGGATCTGCAGCCAGGCAGACCAAGCGACGAGGACCGAAAATTACACAGAATGTTCATGAAAGGAGTTGTTGACGGTATGTACGAAAACCAGATAATCAAAATCATTTCCTCATCAAAAAAGCAGCCACGAAAGCAGGTCATTGAGTACCTTACAAAACTTGCCAGCAAAGCAGGCAGCAAGGAGAGAGCAGAGCACTTGAACTCACTTCTCAGGGCTGCAATATCTGACACTACACAGGCAAAAATGGCAAGGCAATATGCAATGATCGGGATCGGCAGGCATGACACGCTAGAGGCTGCCATAGTCGCTAAGAATTCAATGGTTGAAGGTATGCTACTCAACCTGAAACGGGCTAAGCAGAGGCCAAAACTGTTGACAAACAAAAGACAAATCGAAAAGCTCCTGAGAGAAGCAACAAGCGAAGTGGCGGTGATTTGATGAGCATTACGAATCCCTTGATATACCCTAAAAGATACTTGAACGATTTTTGCAGAAACAAACGACTTGCAAAAATGCACACAGAAGCAGAACAGTTAGAAAAAGAAGTTGAAGACCTTCAAAAGAAATTAGCCACGGACCTCATAGAGGTCTATGACACTAATCTCATTTTGAACAAAATAACATATGTTCGCTGCATCGTGGGAGGATTGACAGATGAGGATCTTGACGGGATCCCTCCAGGACTAACGGAAAAGGCGCACGAAAGGATAATGAACCTCGCCAATGACGGCGCCAGAATCGAGGTTTGTACGGGTATAATCAAGCTTCCAAGAGCTCAAATGAGCCAGGAATTAGAAGCAAACTACCTGAACAACTCGGTGGACCAAAAGAACGAGTCAAAGGACTCAGAAGGATCATTGAAAAACCTGAAACTGTCAAATGAAAAAAATGATATTGAAGCAGTATACAATGGCATCTACTATAACTCTTACAACACTTACGATGTCTCTTACATCATTACGATAATGGGGGAACGCAACGAGGTTGCACAGACTGAAGCCAACGTTATAGGCGTACTCAATTCTGAACTCATTGAGTACCACATTCCATTCGGGCGAATGTTGGAAGCGTTCATAGCATCCAGACCATACCCGAAGTCAGAAGCTGCTTTCCAGGTGAGGGTTGACTCTGAAACTGCAGCCATAATGTGTCCTACAACCTCTCTGAACTCCACAATTGACTCCGAGGGCATGCTGTTTGGAAAAGATTTGAAGAGTGGTATGGACATCGTAATTAATGAACAGGCCATGGCAGCCAGGCACAGAAAATACTTTGGTGCAACCGGATCAGGCAAGTCTTTTACTGTCTGCGAACACCTTTTTAGGGCAATTACATTTTATGATTGCCGGGGATGTGTGATCACTCCCAAACACGAAAATGATAATTTTATTGCACTGGCCAAGTATTATGGCAAACGCGGAAAAGTGATTTATGTTGGAGAGACAGGAGACGCAATTCCAACACTTCAAATCGTGATTGATGAACAATCCATGGGTGATTCAGTCCAGGCATATTCTAAGGCTTACCACAGGCACATCAGGACGCTTAAAGGCTTCTTCACTACATGGTTCAACGGTGGCCTTTCGGACTTTGCAAAAGGGTATCTTGAAGACACAATTAACCAGATCTACCAAAAGAAAGGCATCATTCGAACTAAACCGGAAACCTGGAAGAATGCTAAATGGCCGAAGCTGGAAGAACTCAGAGAAATATGGGTCAATGACAGCACAGACGAAAGCCTATCGGTACAGACTAGAAACAGTGCGGAATCTTTAGCACAGAAAACTTCAGCGATTGGTCCAAATGGGACTTACAACTATCTCAACCGCGACGTTGAGCATGTAGATTATTCAGATATAGACCTGCTAGTTTTTGATATCTCCGGAGTGGATGAGGAGATACAGGACGCAATGAACGTTCTTATTACAGGAATCCTCGGTAATCGTTTCCAGATAGACCTCGAAAAAGACACAATAATTGCAGTAGACGAAGCTAGGGTTTTTCTCAGGAATCCACAGCTAAACGCGTTTTTGAAAGACGGGGTTGCTCTGGGTAGATCATATGGAGTATGGTTCTGGTTGATTACACAGAATCCTTCAGACTTTGCCAAAAATAACGCAGATGAAGAATTCAAAATGAACATCCCTATATCGGTAATAATGGGGCACGATATCGACAAATCGAATATAGACCAAATTAAAAAATACTTTAATTTTTCAGACAGTGAAGTTGAGGACCTCCTAGGATGTGAGCAAGGAGACGGTATTCTGAGAGTAAGGGGAGAAAATTATCCAATAAGATTTAAACCAACACCTGAAGAATATGCAATCATCAAAGGACTTGATTTAGACAACGTTGTAATGCCATTGATGAACTCTGATGAATACCGGATCAAATCCGAATACAAGGGAATGGTTGCACAGCATCACATCATACTAAAGGGCATGATTGAAGGCAACCAGGATAAGCTTAGAGAAGAAGGCTGGATTAAGAGGGCTAAACTGCCAACGATAAAAGGGCGTGGCAGTGCGTCGATCTGGTATAAAAAAGGAGAAATTGAAGGCGATAATGTAAACATACAAGGCTTCGGAAAAATGACGCTAGAACACCTTCTCGGTGTCGTTGAAAGTGAAATGTTTTTGAAGGAGAATGAAGTCAAATGCAAGGTCAACCATAACAACGGCTCGGATGTGGATATCTGGATTAATGGCGAACCTTACGCGCTTGAATGGGAAATGGCACATTCGCACACATTCGAGCAGCTGCTAGAAAAGAAGAAACGGCTGTTGCACAATTACAAGGACTTCCGAGTGGCTTGTGCTTCAAGTCCTGATGAATACGAAGTTATTGAAAAAGCTATAGGTGCTGAATACATGGCTCCGAGGGGAGCCGCGCTTATGGACTGGTTGAATTCCATCGTAGCAAAGAATAACAGTGCACCTGTGAAAAACACACCAGAACCACAGAACGAAACCGAAGAAGAGCCCGAGGAAGAGCCCGAAGTCAAACCTATCGAGGACATGAAAGAACCGGGGAACAAAAGAACATCGCCCGATAATCTTTTTGATGATGAAATTTCATTCGAGGATGTACAAAAAAGACTTCCTGCTTTTGTGTGGGAACAGATTTACCCACAGTTGACTGAAGAGAAAAAGGCGGTGCTCGTTAACGATATCAAGCAAAAGATCAGATCAGGCCATTATGACGAAATAGACGCACTCATGGAAGAAGCCAGGAAAGCAGAGGAACAAACCGAGGAACATGAGAATTCAGAAAATGAGGTGGTCCCAGATGTTCAGGAGCCAATAGAAGCTCTCTAAACCCTTCATTTTCTCATTTCTCATTTTTCAAACTTTTACTCCAGGGGAGTACCGCAGGGGTAAGTACGGTTTAAATAGCCCATTTTGGAAATAACCATATTTTGAGCACTCATTTTTTTGGTTAGATGTTCAAAACAAGGTTATTTATCATATGAACTTAATTACTATATAGGCCATGAGATAATTATATAAATGTGATATAAATACATACGGAGGAAGATAACTATGGGTTTTGTGGAGTTCTGGAAACTGATGATTGCAACCAGCCTTTTATTGTTTGGAGGCTTAGCAATTCAGCTAACATTTGACGTTATTTCGTACACAGTTCACACTATTATCTAATTTTTCTCTTTTTCAGTTATTTTCCTACTCTTTTTATCATACATTCTTTTTTTAGGTTTCAGTGATATAATACTCCATTGATGGAATATTATTGTATTTATAAAAT
>Ga0183099_1002072_pt1 | contig 10721 bp, 10 predicted proteins | sample Biomet1_FD_127788 | JGI IMG/M metagenome (GOLD analysis project Ga0183099, IMG submission 127788) | Microbial communities from bioreactor (seeded with anoxic lake sediment) at LBNL, California, USA - Biofuel metagenome 1 | ecosystem: Engineered > Bioreactor > Anaerobic > Unclassified ... | reverse complement strand
AAATAATCGATTTTATATGGTAAAAATAACGTGAACATTTTTATTGATTTATATGTTAAGCACAGCAAAAACAAGAGCTGCCATATGAAGTATTTTCTCACTTCATACAACAACTCTTACTAAAAAACATAGATTTATCAATATATTTATTCAAAAAACTGAACGAATTCGACCAATGCTTTGATATTTTTTCGTCAAAAAGGTTTATGATATATGCTATCCAATATTTTTAAAAACAAAAAAATATGATCGAAATTAAACATCTATTCCGATCATACACAAAATATATAATTTTCTTAACCACAATATTACTTTTTCAATTAATATTGGCAACGGTTTTCTTCTTGCTCGAAAGAATCCTTGCACTATTTAAAACAACCGCTAAAGTTGCTGTATTATGAATAACCGCTGCCCATAAAGGATTTATCTTTCCTAAAGCTCCTAAGAGCATCGCTGCAGAGTTTACTCCAATTGTAGCGGTAAAATTCTGACGAATGATATTCATCGTTCGCTGACTAATTTGCAGAGCATCTATTAAATATCCCGGATCTTCTGACCGAATTGTCACGGCAGAAGATTCGACCGCCAAATCCGTTCTCCGCCCACCAAAAGTCACTCCAACATCAGCAAAAGCAAGGGCAGGCGCATCATTGATCCCATCGCCAACCATCATGACATTTCCATGTTTCTGAAGTTCCATTATATGAGCAGCTTTATCCTCCGGCAATATTTCCGCATAATATGAATCAATATCCATTTCATGCGCCACATTTTCGGCCACCGAATGTGCATCGCCTGTCAACATAACAATTTCATCAATTCCATGCCGTCTCAGCTGATTCAGCGTTTTTTTCATTTTGGGACGAACAGGATCCGCTATAAGCATTGTTCCAAGGAGCTTTTGATTGCAAGCAACATAAAGTATGCTTTGTGTTGTGTCTTCGGGTAGAAAAGCTTTCAAGCCTTTTACATTGGACTCCTTCATAAATGTATAGCTTCCTATTTTAACTGTACCACCAGAAAAACTCTCAAAGGCAGGTACTTCCGCTTCCATACCTCTCGCAACAATCGTCTTGGACGACAGATGCTGTGGAGCCTCCCAATCGTGTTTTTTTACATAATGCTGAATAGCAACTGCCAAAGGATGCACACTATGTTGTTCTGCCGATGCCGCTAAAAGTATAATTTCTTTCTCTGAGACATTCCCTATTGTATTAATTTTAGAAATTTCTGGTGTCCCCAAAGTTATTGTTCCAGTTTTATCGAGAACTACTGTATCCACTTCCGATAAAGCTTCAATATAATTTCCGCCTTTTATAAGAATACCATTTTTAGCCGACAACCCGATTGCTGCTGAAATTGCTGTTGCTGTAGACAATTTTAAGCCACAGGAAAAATCAATAAATAAAAGATTCAGCACGCGTTGCCAATCCCTTGTCGCTCCATAAACAATAGCCGCACCTAAAAAAGAAATCGGAACCAGCATATTTGCCATGCGATCCGCAAAATTTTGCACAGGAGCACGCCGAGTTTGCGCTTCTTCGACCAAATGAACAATCCTTGCCAAAGATGTATCCTTACCTACTTTTTCAACCAAAACAACTAATTCGCCAGCCTCAACGACACTTCCAGCGTAAACGACTGCACCAACACCCTTAATCGAAGGGTTTGATTCTCCAGTGATCGAAGCCTGATTAACTGCCGCATTTCCCAGGATAACTTGCCCATCGACACATATCTTTTCCCCAAGATGTACAGCTATTTTAGCACCTGGCTGAACAGTTTCAATGGCAACCTTCTTCTCTTTGCCATCCTCAATTAACCAAACATATCGTTGATCCAAACTTAAAAATCCCGAAATTTGTTTTCTAGCTCGCTCAGCTGCATAACTAGTCAGCATTTCTGCGCCATTAGAAAGAGTTAATAACGTAAGGCTTGATTCAGGTTTTCCCGCTAGAACAGATGCAATTACAGCAGTGGCCGTAAGCGTATCTGCATTTGCCTGGTGCTCTTTCCAAACCCCTTGGATGCCGTTTTTTATAAATTGACGAGCAGTAAACAAAACGAACAGACTCCGAAATACTTTCATTCCGGCAAACATTTGTGGTGAAGTTTTTTTCAATACCTGTATCATGACAAATCCACTCAAGGACAGAATTGCTTCACGACGATAATCTGCCATTTCTATTTCATTTGCTTTTTTCCCATGCTTCTTTTCGAATTTACGAATTATTTTTGCTACCAAACCTTGATGAATAATCCCTCGATAATGTATTACCACACGTTCCGGTTCTATGTATGCCGAAACTATTCCTGGCAAAGAACGAATTTGAGCTGTCAATACTTTATGATTTTCTCTTGGAAGTTCTTGACTTAATGACAAAGTTAGACAACGGTAACCTGTCATACCAGACGCCATCCTCTCAAAAGAGAAAATGCCCACCATAACATTTGCGGTCCCGAAGGAGTTTGTCCATATAAAATAATTTTCCGAATTCCTCTTATAATGAATAAAAATGAAGCGATTGAGCTTAAGTCAAAAAGTCCTGCTGTTTTTTCTTTTACCTTTTGGTTCATCCAACTAACAGTTTCACTCATTTTTTGCCTGGCTTGCACATCATTTTCATTTTTCACAGAAACTTGCGGTTCTACGCTCTTGCTGAACACACGTTGTATTAAAAAAGCTGCCAAGGCATCTATCCGCAAACTGTCTTCTTCTTTATAAAATAACAATACGCTTCCCGTTTGAGGATTCACTTGTATATTGACAACAAAAAACAACTTATTCAATTTTTCTTCGAGCAAAGCTGCTAAATCCGTATTGTTTATTAATGCATCGCAATAATATCTACGGCGCCCACTGCTTTTGTGTTTCAACACAAGCGGTTCCAGCGTCTTTGCTATAGGTTTTTCATACGTTTTTTTATTTGAAAAAATATCATGTATCTGTTTTCCTAAAGATGCTCCCAACATAAGACCCGACATATATGACATAATTATTTCCTGCCTTTCACATTTGATATGATATAGCGCTCTACTCTAAAAAGCTCTTCATTTTGTCTTAATATTTCCGGAATATATTGAATAAGAATGGATCCCGTCACTAAGTTTACATCTACGTTTTCAATTTCCGTAAAATTATTTAATGTTTCATATACTTGTCTGCCTAAAGCAGCATTTCCTACCAAGGATTTGCTGCGCAAACGAATCCGTCCTGGAAGGTAGGCTGCAACCTCTACGGTTCGCATAAACATTTCTAATTTTGTTTTTGGCAAACTCACTTTATCTATGAGACTCAACGTATTCTCTCCTTTTTTTATGTCTTGGCGTATTTTCTGTCTGTATTGCCATCCATGCAATGCAGACACTCCCAATAAAAATCCTCCAGCAATAACATGTAGCGATTTATTTTTCAATAAAATAGATGCTGCTGTCGAAATCGTTAAAACAGACAAAGGTACACCATAAGAAATATTTTTCATATCGTCAACCTCAGCTTTCATAAAAAATGCTAAAAAAGAGGAGGCCACTGATTCAGCAGTCTCCTCTTTTCAGCAAATTATTTTGCTTTTGATGCTACAGGTTTTATTGCCGCTTCCTGTGCAGCGATCAAATCTTCCAACTCTTCCTTTTGACGTAAAAGTTCTGCCATAGGAATTTCACCAGCAGGAGCTGCTGGCTGCATCATTGCATGCATTTGCTGTTCACGTTCCTGCATGAATTTATAACCAAAAACGCCTGCTACTGCACCTACTGCTAAGCCAATCCAAAAATCGCTCTTTGAAAACATACAATCTCCCCTTTATATTTAGTAACTTTCATCATCAATGATAATAGTTATCACCTCTATTGTCAATAGATTTATTAGATTTCCTTGAAAAATTTATAATATTCTTTAAATACTGGCAACAGGCTCCGCTTCCCTTTATACCCTATAAATTCTTCGTAAAAACCGATCGATGAAACTGCATATTTTAAGAGTCATCAATCAGCAGCCTAATTTCATAAAAAGAATTGGCCCCGCTGTAAAATGAACTTCTAATCAAATAAAACACTCCATACTGATGAACCTCGTATTAAAATATAATCGTTAAAACAACAATTTACAAAGGAACAGGCATGTAAGATTGCACTCTGTGCTGCCAAATATTTTATCCTTGACAGATTATTAACTCCAAGCGTATTATTAAACACAATCATTCCAAAGCATGTACAGCTAAACTGCTTGGAGTTTATTATCATATTCTCTTGAGATTATAAAATTCAGGATAGGTTGTGATTATCATAATAACGAATGACTATCGAGATATCTGGGAACATTTATATGTAGAAGCAATGAAAGAATATCATCCAACAAGCGTTTCACCATTCGTCCGGGCCCATCACGTTGTATGTGCACTCGAAGCTGAAAACGGCGATATTTTTACAGGTTTCTGCATAGAAAGTTCTAGTGGTGTTATGAATTTATGCGCAGAACGTGTTGCTGCCTTAAATATGTATATGACCAGCAATCAAACCGTTATTAAACGACTAATTGCCTTTAGAGATAGTCCACCAGAAGGAATAAACGGTATGCCTTGTGGCGCTTGTCGAGAATTCATGATGCAGCTTTCTGTTAAAAATAAAGATACAGAAATTATGGTTGATTATGATAAGCGTGAAATAATCCATTTAGAAGATTTACTGCCAAACTGGTGGGGCTGGGATAGAATTTGGAAAGCTGAAAATATAGGCAAATAAAAAGCAACTAGATGCCCTTTGCCTTTAAAACCAAATCAAACTCTGTTATAGCACTTGATTAGCGAGTTAATGAGTCTCGCTTACCCTACCTTATCTTTGATGATATCTTCTGGATCAGGCGTAGTGGGCACTCTTTCATCGCCCTATAAACAACAACGAAAAAAGACCCTCCATATAAGAAATAGGCTGCCATTGTAGTCCCCCATAAGTTAGACCTAGAATTAGGCTAACTTATGGGGGCACTACACATCATTGGCAGCCTATTTTTCATGAGAATGTATTGATGTATAAAAATTTTACATTTTTTTGCAGTTACACAATATTTGCCATCAGCAGACCAAGTAGATTTGGGAGCAAACAGCCCTACTTAAGGATTAGCCTCCGTTTGAATAGAAATTTTAGCCTTGGCTGATAAGATTCTGGAGTATCCTTTATTCGCCATAATAAAGCACTTCCAATATCAGTTACATTTTACCTAATATTGGAAGAAAAAGACATCATTTCAGCACTATTAATCCACAATCTTACACTTTAAAATTTTCAACCTGCTGTTGTAGGCGCTCAGCCCCTATTTTAGATTCATTTATCTTTTCAAGAATACGATTTGCTTTATCAGCTACATTCATAACCTTTTCTGCTATAGTTGTATTGCCAATGGCTCCTTCATGCGTGGCTTTAGCGATTTCAGACATAGCTTGATCCATGATTTCAACAGAAGTTATAAGTTTTTTTGATGAGCCATTTGACTGTCTCGCAAACCCATTGAAGTATGTTGCATCTTCTTTATATTGCAGAGCTGTATTGTTCATCATATCATAATTTTTGCTAACTTTTTCGTCCATGAAATTCAATAATTCAAATGCACCATCGGAGAGATCTTTCACCGAATTTGTGACACGCCCAGTCAATATTTGAATTTTCTCCGCAGCTTGTTGCGATTGCTCTGCTAATTTACGAACTTCGTCTGCAACTACAGCAAAACCGCGACCATGTTCACCTGCACGGGCTGCTTCGATCGCAGCATTAAGCGCTAGCAAATTTGTTTGCGAAGCAATATCTGTGATATCTCCGGTAAGATTTTCTATACTCGTCACAACTTTGGCAGCCTCTATCGCATCTTCCATAGAAGCTTTTGTGTTATTATAGATTCGATTTACCTCTTCATAGGAATCTGTCATTTTCGTTTTTAAGACTGCCGCTCTTTGTGCAATATCAGTTGTGTATGCTTCACTATTTTTCGCCGTTTCAGCATTCTCTTTAATAGCATCACTAATTCGATCACTAAGATTTTGAACATTGACTGTAGACGCTGCTGTTTGTTCCATGCTAGCTGCCATCTCTTCAGTGACGGCTGACATATCTTGTGCATCTGCGTTTAAATGATTCACCATACCTTGTACCTCTGTGACCATTTCCGTACTCTTCTTTGACTCGAAATAAACCTGTTGCAACACATTCCTCAATGAATTTTGCATTTTAATAAGTGCAAATACCATCATGCCGACTTCATCTTTCCGATTCATAAGATTCTCCGGTATTTTTTGCGTAAGGTCTCCATTTGCAACTATATCTAACTGCTCAATTGATTTTTTTAGAGGAATAGAAATATTATTAGCAATCACAAATGCCATCACAACGCTAAGTAATAATCCTAAAATAATAATCATTGCAAACGTTTTAATAAGACGATCATACGCTTTATTATTTTCTTCAAAAAGATCCTTGCCTTGCATAACATTATCCGGAGTCAAAACAGACAATGTATTAGAAATCATGCGTACAGTCGATAAATTTTTAAATATAGAAATTTTATCCTCATTTGTAAAGCCCAAAGAACTCGATTCTTTGACTTTAGAACTTACAACGTCTAGACTTTTTTCTAATTCTGCTATATTTTCTTGTGCACGTACACTTTTATCAATTTCTTTAACTTTAGCAATATCATCTTTTATGCTATTAATACTAGCAGCCATATGCTCTAAAATCATTTTACGCCCATCTAGGCTAAAATCTTCTTGTAATATATATGCGACATCTACATCGATTGATCGCAATTGTGTATTGGCATCATTTAAGTACTGTGTTGTCATCAAATTATTGTTATACATAGTATCCAAAACTTTTTTTGATTTATAATTTGAATAAACGCCTACACCTGCTAAAAGGCAAGTAATGAGCAACATGATTGTAGAGAGAATCAATATTTTTGTTTTCACATTTACATTTTTTAACATATGTATCACAATCCTTATTTGTCAAGTTTGTGGAAGGTTTTCTTTTGTTATGGATGAAAAAGGAATGATCATATTTTCTGTGGGATTCTGCCCTTTCATATACATATCTATTAGTTTTAAAGCACCTTCTGCCTGTCCCACACCATCTTGTTTAACCGTTTGACTCATCTCACCATTCTTAATGGCATTCAATGCATCTGCATTAGCATCTACACCAGAAACTATACATCCATTTAGACGGTTTGCATCTTTTAATGCTTGTATTGCCCCTAGAGCCATTTCATCATTAGCTGCTACGACGCCATTAATCTGAGGAAAGAGTTTCAACCAAATCGTCATTGTCTTAAACCCTTCAGTTCGGTTAAAATCAGCGATTGCACTGGCCAGCACCTGGACATCGGGCCTTTTATCAAGGCAAGTTTCTTTAAATCCAAGCCAACGATCATCTGAAGCAGTATTCCCATTTTGCCCAATAAAATAGACAATTTTTGCATTTTGAGGAAGTATTTTTGCCATATATTCCCCCTGCATTCGTCCAGCTTCTTTGTTATCCGATGTAACAGATATAGCTTTCCCTCCTTCTACACTACGATTTAAGACAATCACAGGAATTTTCATTTCATTTGCCTCTTGCACCACAGGTGCAATTGCTACGCCATCGACTGGCAATAAAACAATAGCTCCTGGTTTTTCGGCAATAATCCCTCTCAACTGATCGACTTGCAAATTGATATCGCCTTTTGCATCAAGAAAATCAACCTTAATACCAGAACTTTCTGCCTTTTTCTTAAAGGTATCCTTGATGCTATCTGTAAACACATCACCATCATGATAATTCAAATAATAGATTTTCTCCGATCCATTCATTGATGATTCTTTGCCACAGCCAACTAAGGATAAGATACAAACTACCAGTAGACTTACTGCTAAAAAAGAATTGACTAGCTTCATTCAAAATCACACTCCTCGTTAATAATTTCATTTTCTACTTTTAAAATCTATAATATCGTATTATAAATTTAGAAAGCGACGCCTATATATAATTAGAATATTACAAACAAACTGATTTTTCATTAAATACAAATTGCACTTTATTATCTTTTTGTTATCTTTTAAGTAAATTATAGTTATATTATGATGATATGTCAATTATATATAGATAACAATACGAGAATAAGCTCTCAAAATTCCTCTACTACAACAAAAAAAGACACGGTACATACTTTCTCACTATATATTGTTTTTTCTTCACTCATTCCAATACGCTGTGTCTCTGCCCATAATAAATTATGGCCTTTTATGATTTTTTTATCATAAAAGGCCTAATTGGTATTACTCAAAGAATTTTTCAAGGACTTCAAAACATAAGATATGTTCTTTTAAATCTTTATATAGAAAACAAAATCATTAGTAAATATATATTTATTTCACAAGAGCAACTAAAAAGAAAATTCAGTTTAATTGAACTTTATTTTCTTCTGTTTCACTTAATTCTTCAGGCGTTTTTAACATAGGCGTTAAAATTGCACTTAAGATATAACAACCTGCATATATAAACAAAACTCCTTTTGCTCCAAACGATGGATATATTATCCCAGCAATTGCAGGAGCTAGAAATGTCCCCAAGCCGGCTCCTAAATTCAGTATCGACATTGCAGCTCCTTTATTATCTGGAGCAAGCAACGGAAATAATGCTGACAAAGGAACATATCCTGCCATTGTTACTCCGCACAAACAAATAACAAACATCATTACATAGTAATTATGTCCAACTAATTGTGGCGTATAGTACACCAATATCAGAACTATTGCATAAGCAACGCCACCAACCCATTTTATGGTATTGCGCCACCCTATTTTGTCTCCTAAAAAACCAAAAAACAAATTAGCAAAAATTGCAACAGAGAAAACAGCTGACCACATATATAACCATTCCGTAAGTGAAAATCCGAAATCAGCTAAATACAAAGGCATAAACACCGCTAATCCATACTGAGCCAATCCATTAATAGTCTTTACAATTAAGCCTATAAAAATGCGTGGACGTTTTAATATGGTAATTCCCTTAGACAACTCATTAAAATTAAAAACATGAATTTCAGAATTAGGAACAATATCTTTATTTACAAAAATCGCAAGCATTGAACCTATGATAACGAAGGCAGTTCCACTCCAAAGGACATTTACGTTTCCTATCATCGGAATGCATAAGGATGAATAAAAAGGGCCAATTACACTAAGACCTAACGAGAACATAAACCAAAACCATCCAGCAGCAGCGCCTCTATGTTCTATTGGAGTACTATAATTAATCCACACCAAAAATGAATATGCGAAAAGAGGATACCCCAATCCTCTTATTGCATAAAATGGCAGCATAATACTCATATCTAAAGTGTTAATTCCAAATCCAATAAACCCTAAACTGCCAACAAAAAAAGAGATCATTCCTAACAACATAATTTTTCTTGGCCCTAATGTTTGAACTAAGACGCCAGATAACCATGCAGCTATGGAAGCTGTTATTCCATATGCTGTTAGGAGTAATGAAACTTGTGATACATCCATGCCGCGAGAAACCAAGTATGGTGAAATCCAACCTTGTTCAACACCATCGCCTATCATGAAAATAGTCAAACCAATGAATCCCCAGAGTAAATTTTTTGGAATACCCATTTTTTCAAACATGCAAATACCCTCCATGAATCATTTTATTTTTTTGATAGTATATCAATTAATAATTGTTGAGATTTTATTGCATCATGTTCTTGAATTAATCGATTTATTTTATCAAGCCCAATATCATCAATATATTGATCTAATAATTTATACATTTTTATATTTTGGATACATTCCTTTATTGGATTCTCCCGTATTGGAAAAGTATCAAAATAAGTAATACCTTCATACTGATATTTTTTCGCGTAATAAATAAATTCTAAGGTTTGCATCAAATGTACAGATCCCAGCATCAAGCCATCGTCATTATCCTTATATCCGTCATTTAAATGAAAACCCATCAAGCGATTTTTCCGAACAGCTAAGGCTAATGAATAAGCCGGACTTTCTTTTTTCATTAAAAGATGGCAAAAATCGAGTGTAACTCCCATATTACTAGAACCAACTTCATCTAAAACTAAAAGTGTAGTTGAAATATCTCCAACTAATGAGTAGGCCCGCGGTTGATATGGTTTATATTCGAAACTAATTTTATTATTTGGAAATTTGTCGACTATTTTTTTTAATGCAGATATTTCGTTGTCTAGCGATTGGTTATAATCAACTTGAAAAGAATAATCAAATCCGTCATTAGCTAACCAAATTGTTGTAACCTCTCCACCCAATTCATTGCAAACATTAATAGCATCCATTGTTAATTGGATAGCTTTATCCTGGATTTCGACGTCAGGATTATTGAATTCACCGTTAAAAAATGGAGTTTTATATCTTAATGCAATACCACTCAATTTCAAATTAAACTTATTCAATAAATCTTTCATTTCTTGTATGGATATTTGTTCAAAATGCTCTGGATAATTCAACTCAACATACTCAACTTCCTTGATGCTAGAAATTAACGATAAACATTCTACAATCGATAGCTCCTTAGCTTGATTATCTTTTTTTAAGATAGGACTTTGTTTAAATGAATTTATTCTTGCTGCAAATTTCATAACGGCACCTCTTTTATTTTTTATCAATCAGGAGTGTTTTCGTAATAAAATATAATATTTTTTTATTTATTTG
>Ga0183099_1002070_pt1 | contig 10724 bp, 12 predicted proteins | sample Biomet1_FD_127788 | JGI IMG/M metagenome (GOLD analysis project Ga0183099, IMG submission 127788) | Microbial communities from bioreactor (seeded with anoxic lake sediment) at LBNL, California, USA - Biofuel metagenome 1 | ecosystem: Engineered > Bioreactor > Anaerobic > Unclassified ... | reverse complement strand
GATATTTTCTCATTGGATGCATGGAAACGCTCTATCGACGTCAATCTGACCGGCTATTTTCTGTGTGCCCGTGAAGTTTCCAAAATCATGATCAAACAAAACAGTGGCCGCATTATTCAGATCAACTCTAAATCGGGCAAAGTGGGTTCAAAACACAACTCTGGTTATTCTGCTGCTAAGTTTGGTGGTGTCGGTTTAACCCAGTCATTGGCCTTAGATCTGGCCGAGCACAATATTACCGTGCATTCACTGATGCTGGGTAACCTGCTGAAGAGCCCGATGTTCCAATCGCTGCTGCCACAATATGCGAAGAAATTAGGTATTCCGGAAGATCAGGTGGAACAAACCTATATTGATAAAGTACCGCTAAAACGTGGTTGTGATTATCAAGACGTATTGAATGTACTGAAATTTTACGCCAGTGATGAGGCCAGCTACTGCACCGGCCAAATGATCAATATCACTGGTGGTCAGGTGATGTTCTAAGTTTGATTACGTTCAGGGTAAATAGGGTCCCGGTTTAGCTCCTGAGGATGCCTGTTATGTTTGGCAGTGTTTTTACACTGCCTTTTTTCCATACACGAGGTGAAAAATGGATTCGACCTATGCGTTGATTATTTGTGCAGGTTTTGCCTGGGCGTTGCAGATAGCGACCGGTTTTCTGCAGATGCGTGCCTTCAACCGCATGCTACAAAACATGAGTTTGAAAGGCACAGTGAAAATCGGCAAAACCTCGTCACGTTGGAAACCAAAAACGTTAGTCGTGTTAGCACATGACACCAACGGCCTGATTGTTGATGCCAGTATTATGAAAGGTGTGACTATTTTTGCGCGTCCGACGCCATTATCTGCGTTGATCCATGCGCGTATTCCGTTATCCGAGCGCATGATTGCTGGGCTGGAACCCTCGGTGCGTGAAGCCGTATCTTGCGCACTGTCAACAAAATGATAATGAAATTATTTTAATTCTTTCGTTTTGAAAATCTCCATGTATCTTATTCGTAATAGATTGGCATAGAGAGTCTGATATGAGCGTTGAAGTTCGTCGGGAAATGTTAGTACGTTATCTGCGTGAACAAGGCCGAACATCGGTCAATGATCTGGCAAACCACTTTAATATTACCGGTGCTACCATTCGCAGCGACCTGCGACAGTTAGAGCTGGCCCATCTGGTGACGCGCCGTTATGGCGGCGCTGAGGCGATCTCACAGCCGATCGCAGAAGACCGCACCATTGATGAAAAAACCGCGCTCAATCAGAGTATCAAACAGCGGATCGGTGCCAAAGCCGCCTCGCTGGTGCACGATGGTGAGTCGATTATTCTGGATAACGGCAGCACCACCCTGCAGATGGTGCCGTGGTTGGTTGAGCGGGTGGCTTTGACGGTGATGACCAACAGCCTGCATATCATGAATGAAGCCGTGGCCCGCGACAGTAATATGAATCTGCTGATGCCGGGCGGCACTTACCGTAAACGTTCCGCCTCGTTTCACGGTGGCTTGGCCGAACAGGCGTTCCGCGCCTTTACCTTTGATAAGCTATTTATTGGTGCCGATGGTTTTGATATTGAACAGGGCACTACCACCTTTATTGAAGCGTATCAGGTGAGTCAGGCCATGTGCCAGGCCGCGAAACAAATCATCGTGGTGACCGATTCCAGTAAATTTGGCCGGAAGACCCCCAACGTGGTGGTGCCAATCGACAAGATCGACATCGTGATCACCGACCACGGTATCAGTGAAGCGGATCAAACCGCACTGGAGCAGCGTGGCATTCAGGTGTTGCTGGTTTAGTTTTAATAGTTATGCAGCCACCATTGAGTAAAATGGTGGTTAATGCATATAGACTGCTATTTCATTCATCTCTTCTGATGTTTTATTTCAATAAATCGAATCTTGCTGGTTTTTTATACCAGAAATTTGATCTTTTCCTCTAAAAAAACCTTGCCAAAACCCGGTTTGCTGCGTATTTCTAGCGGCCTTTTAAGCTGCTGTGCGAAAAAAACACAGTAAGCAGGGAAAACAGCGTAAACAGAAGAAGGGAAAGGGTTATGACAACCTCTGCACACACGCCGGGTCTGCAACGGAAATTGCAGTCACGGCATCTCAGTATGATCGCCATTGGTGGTTCGATCGGTACGGGGTTATTTGTTGCCTCTGGTGCAACGATCGCCAATGCCGGACCGGGTGGCGCGCTGTTAGCGTATTTGTTAATCGGCTTGATGGTCTATTTTCTGATGACCAGTCTGGGTGAAATGGCAGCGTATATGCCGGTTTCCGGTTCATTTGCGGCGTATGGTAGCCATTTTGTGGATCCGGCCTTTGGTTTCGCGCAGGGTTGGAACTACTGGTACAACTGGGCGATCACCGTGGCAGTAGAGTTAGCCGCTTCCGCGATCATCATGAAATACTGGTTTCCAGAAGTGCCGGGCTATATCTGGAGCGCGGGCTTTCTGGCGATCATTGTGGCGTTGAACGGTTTTACCGTGAAAGGTTTTGGTGAAGCGGAATTCTGGTGCTCATTGATCAAAGTGGTAACCGTGATTGCCTTTATCGGCATCGGTATGCTGATGGTGTTTGGCATCATGCACGGTGATTCACATCCAGGCTGGAGCAATCTCAGCACTGGCGATGCGCCATTTGTCGGTGGTTTCCCTGCTTTGCTCAGTGTGGCCATGATCGCCGGGTTCTCGTTTCAGGGCACCGAGCTTATCGGTGTCGCTGCCGGCGAATCAGAAAATCCGGGCAAGAATATTCCGCGTGCAGTACGGCAGGTGTTCTGGCGCATTCTGCTGTTTTATGTGTTTGCGATCTTCATCATTGGCGTGTTGTTACCGTATAACGATCCACAATTGCTGAAAAATGATGTCACCGATATCAGTGCCAGCCCGTTTACGCTGGTGTTCGATCGTGCAGGTTTAGCGTTAGCGGCGGCAGTAATGAACAGTGTTATTCTGACGGCGATTCTGTCAGCGGGTAATTCGGGCATGTACGCTTCCACACGCATGCTCTATACCATGGCTTGTAATGGTATGGCGCCGAAATGGCTGGCTGGTTTGAGCCGCAATGGTGTGCCAGTGAATGCATTAATAGCAACCACGCTGGTTGCCATGTTGTGCTTCCTGACTTCGTTGTTTGGAGATCAAGCGGTCTATATGTGGCTGATGAGTGCGTCCGGTATGAGCGGGTTTATCGCTTGGCTGGGTATTGCGGTGTGTCATTACCGCTTCCGTAAGGGTTACCTGCTGCAAGGTGGTAAATTACACGATTTGCCTTATCGTGCCCTGTTTTTCCCGTTCGGCCCATTACTGGCTTTCCTGCTGTGTCTGCTGGTGACATTAGGGCAGGATTACAGTGCGTTTACCGCCGATACTGTCGACTGGAAAGGTGCTTCAGCCACTTACATCGGTATTCCGATCTTCTTCCTGTTGTGGCTGGGTTATAAGCTGAAAAACAAAACGCGTTTTGTGCGGTATCAGGATATGCAGTTCCCGCAAAAAGATTAATCATTTTGCTCATGCAATTGCTGTTGCACCTGTTCGCAATGGCTCTTCAGCACCTGCAGTTGGGTATCTGAAATATGAAGCTGGTCGCGCATTCTTAACGGAATGTTTGCGGCCTGTTTTTTTAGCGCTTGTCCTTGCTCTGTCAGCGTCAAAATACGCACACGTTCATCCTGCTCACTGCGTTCCCGGCGCACTAATCCTTTCACATCTAGTCGTTTTAATAGCGGAGTGAGAGTGCCGGAATCCAGAAACAGCTGCTCACCCAATTGCTTCACGCTGACGCCATCTTGTTGCCATAACACCAGCATCACCAGATATTGCGGGTAAGTCAGGTCGAGTTGCTCCAGTAAGGGCCGATAAGCACGCACAATCGCATTGCTGGCGCTGTAGAGCGCAAAGCAAAGCTGGTTATCCAGTAATAACAGATCAGACGATTTTTTAGCGGTCATAATGAATTGTGCGCAATGAGTTTCAGTGAATTATATGTAACTTTCAGCTATTGCATATGGGATAGGAAAATAAATAGGAAAAGAAATAGAGAGGAAAGAATGGCAGAAAATAAAAACGGCCGACAAATGTCGACCGTCGTGTGTAGCAAGAGAAGGCGAAATTACCAGCCTTTTACTACGCCACCGTTAAACAGTTCGGTCGCTTTTTTGAACACGGCTTCATCTTGGTAAGATTTCACGAAGTTCTTCACTTTCTCGTCGTTCTGGTTGTTTTCACGCGCCACAATCAGATTCACATATGGTGACTCTTTGTCTTCCACAAACAGGCCATCACGGGTTGGTTGCAGGTTAACTTGAGAGGCATACACGGTGTTGATGATCGCCAGATCCACATCTTCCAGTGCGCGTGGCAACTGAGCGGCTTCCAGTTCAACAATCTTCACTTTTTTCGGGTTTTCTACGATATCCAGCACAGTTGCAGACAGACCCGCGCCATCTTTCAGTTTCAGCAGACCCTGTTTTTGCAGCAACAGCAGTGAACGGCCCAGATTGGTTGGGTCATTTGGTACGGCGATCTGTGAGCCTTCTTTCAGCTCGCTAACTGCTTTGATTTTTTTGGAATAACCGGCGATTGGGTAAACGAAGGTGTTACCCACAGCCACCAGTTTGAAACCACGATCTTTGATCTGTGAGTCCAGATATGGTTTATGCTGGAACGCATTCACGTCGATGCTGCCATCATTCAGGGCTACGTTTGGTGTTGCGAAATCACTGAACTGTACGATTTCCACTTCCAGACCAAATTTTTCTTTGGCGATTTTAGCGGCTTCTTCAGCAACCTGTGTTTCCGCACCAGCAATGGCACCCACTTTCAGGTGGTTATCTTTTTTCTCGCCGCAACCGGTTAATGCGATCCCGATAATCGCTGCACTCAAAATAGCTTTACTGAATAAATTCATGGTTTACTCCTTGTTTTCATGATTACTGCGCGACTATCGGCAACAGCGTGTTTACTTTTTTACAGTGTTCATTTTTAGCGGTGATCAACGCGTTTGACTAAACGCTCACCAATGCTTTGGATCAGTTGTACCAAAATAACTAAGATAGCGACGGTGATCAGCATGATGGCCGGGTCAAAGCGCTGGTAACCATAACGGATACCGACATCGCCTAAACCACCACCACCAATCGCACCCGCCATTGCAGAGTAGTTCACCAGTGCAACCAGCGTGATCACCACGGCGTTTAAAATGCCGGGCAGTGCTTCCGGTAACATCACTTTGCGGATGATCTGACGGTGTGTGGCGCCCATTGCTTGTGCCGCTTCAATCAGACCAGCCGGAATTTCCATCAGCGCACCTTCTACCAGACGCGCCAGAAACGGGATCGCGCCAATCGCCAGCGGCACAATCGCGGCATTGGTACCGATACTGGTGCCGATGATCAGACGGGTCAGCGGGATGATTGCGACCAGCAAGATGATGAACGGTACGGAACGACCTACGTTGACAACGGTGCCCAATACTTTGTTAAAGATCGGATGTGCGGCAATTTGCCCCGGTTTAGTGATGTGCAGGGCAATCCCCAACGGCACGCCTAAAATAGTGCCGAACAGCGCAGAAGCGAACACCATCCACAGCGTTTCACCCAGCGCCAGTAATAACAACTCATGCATGCTGGTGAACATAACCTAATACCTCGACGTCGATCTGTTGCTGTTGCAGGTAAGCGATAGTCGCCTGTTGGGCGCTTTCATCACCTTGCAATTCCACGAGCAGAAAACCAAAGCGGGAATGCCCGATCTGTTCAATGCTGGCGCTTAAAATATTCACATCAATGCCAAACTGGCGACTGGCATGGGAAATAGCCGGTGTATCAATGGTATTGCCGCTAAAACCTAACCGCAGCAATGGGATCTGCCCGTCGGTTGCGGTTTTATGCAGTCGTTCACGATACGGGGCCGGGATCTCCAGATGCAGACTGGAACGGATAAATTCGCGAGCTAGCGGGGCTTGGGCGTGGGCAAAGAACCAACCCACTTCACCCTGTTCAATGATGCTGCCCTGATCGAGCAGTGCCACCGAGTCGCAGATACTCTTCACCACACCCATTTCATGCGTGATCAGCAAAATAGTGATGCCCAGTTTCTGGTTGATCTCTTTCAGCAACGCCAAGATCGATTGCGTAGTTTGTGGGTCGAGTGCGGAGGTGGCTTCGTCACACAGCAGCACTTTCGGTGCCGGGCCTAACGCACGGGCAATCGCGACACGTTGTTTCTGGCCGCCGGACAGTTGAGACGGATAGGCTTTAGCGCGATGTGTTAAGCCCACCAGATCCAACAGCTCATTGACGCGAGCAGTAATTTTTTCTTTTGGCCAGTTGGCCAGCTCTAGCGGTAACGCAACGTTCTCAAACACATTACGAGAAGAGAGCAGATTAAAATGCTGGAAGATCATACCGATGTTACGGCGTGCCAGCGTCAGCGCCTGCTCGTCCAGCGCAGTAAGATCAACACCATCGACTTCCACACGGCCCTGTGTGGGACGTTCCAGCAGATTGACACAGCGGATCAGGGTACTTTTACCTGCGCCGGAAGCACCAATCACACCGACGATCTGGCCGGCGGGAACATCGAGTTCTATACCTTTCAAAGCGTAAAAGGCGCTTTTTCCTTCGCCATACACTTTTGACAGGGAAGATAACTTAATCATAAGGGAACCGTTATTTACTCAAATATCCACCATTACTTGGTGGTCATAGAAATTCAGACTGAATAGCGATGTATTCTCAGGCGATCATGCTACGAGTCATCCTGGTGCATGTCAACGGACATTTGGATGTTTAGACGTCTAAAATTAAAAATCATTATGCGAAAAACAGATATAGGCGGTGATAAAACCCAAATAGCACCGCCTGCGATAACAGACGGAGCCAGAGGCTATTCAACGCCGTTGTGCCAGTAATTCCCGCCAGGCGGCTGGCAGATGGCGCTGCAACTGGTGTTGGATTTTGGCTTCATGACGCTGCCAGATCAGGCCTAACCAGATAATACCTAAACCAATAAGTGACAAAACAAAGGGGAAAATCAAACTATCCTGGAACAGATCCCACGCCAGATAACCGAGATAACCAGCCACCCCCATGCCGCCAAATATTGCAAATACCCGACGTCCAATCATGCCACCAACGGTGATCAGTAACAGATTGATCAGGCAGTAGAGAAATTTATTCAGTTCGCTGTCGGAGTGCTGCATGGATAAGCCACCCCAAAAGGCCATGAGACCGAACAAGTAGATCCACCAGGCAAAATCGAGCGTATGCCGCGTGCGCAGATCGATATAAAACGCTAAGGCCAGCATTAGCAAACCGACCACCATGGAAACCATTTCCCGGCGATGCCAGTTGTAATCCTCATCGTGGAACAAGAAGGGAGTCAGATCCATACTCAGATACCACAACACAACCGCCAGCGGCATCACCATGAAGGGTAGTCGGTAACGCCAGAGTAAAATGGCGCCAAACAGTAAGGTGCCGAGTTCCATCATTAGCCAGCGCCAGTCGATGTAACGATGAAAATCGCGGTATTCGGTATGTGAAGCATCCCAGTAGCCTAATTTGGCCTGCAGGCCATAAATAGCCAGCGGCACCATAGTCACGGCTAATGCGGCCAGTAGACCGGCTGGAATAGGCTGGCGTTGCTGCCACAACAGCCAATCGGCCACCAGACATGCAGCGACACCATAACCACAGGCAATCAGGAAAATGCCTATGCCGCCAAAGGCATTCCAGCCCAGCGTCATAAACAGGCTCATCGCAGCGATGGCAATCAAACCGCCCAGATAAAACAAGATATGCGTCGCCCGGAAAGAGGCACTGTCTGGCGGTAAAGATTGCAGATAGTTCCATAATGGAGAGACTTGCTCCGGCGTCAACAAACCTTGCTGAGTGGCTTGTTCCAAATGCCGCTGTTTAAGTTCCATAGCGTCCCTCCGGGAGGCTGAAAAATGCATCAAGGGTCAAGATAACGTGACCCTGCCGTGATAAGCCGATGTTAGGTTTCTTCACCTTTATAAATAGCATGTTACACTCGACAATCTCTATTTTTAATCTGCATTAGATAAGCAATGGACTGGTTGTGACATGAAAGGATTTTCTCTGTTTCGGCGTCGCACGAAAACTGTCACTACGGTCAGCGTCATGTTGCTGCCTGATCACCTTCTGTTGGCGATTGCGGGTCATTCCACTGATTTAGTTCGTCAGCATATTCCGCTGGGGGAAACCTGGCCCTTAGTGTTGGCGGAATTATTCCGAGCCAAAAAAATACTCCACAGTAAAGTGCGGGTCGTATTGGATAGCAGCCAATATCAGCAATTATCGATAGAACGCCCCGATGTGCCGGCAGAAGAGCTGGCGGGCGCTTTACCGTGGGCGATCAAAGATTTCACCAGCGAACCGGTGACGCAACTTGCTGTTGATTATTATGATAGCGTAACTAATCCACAGGCACGTCCGCGATTGCAGGTTGTGTGTACGCCGAAAAGCCGTATTCAAGAATGGCAGAAAGCTTTGCAACCGGTGGCAGAATTGGAGTCGGTAGTCATTGATGAATTAGCGCTGACCGCGTTATTTGGTGAAAAAGCCAAAGTGGAAGTGTTGTTATATCAATTAGCCGAGCGCGACTTATTACTGCTGGCTGTCTATAAAGGGCAGCTTTGCTTTAGCCGCGTGTTACGTGGTTTTATGCCGTTAGTTCAACTCCCATCGGCGCAATGGCCGTCCTCTTTACTCGACAATCTGATGCTGGAGATGCAACGTTCTTTTGATTATCTGGTCAGTCAGTTAAAACTACCGGAAGTCGCGACAATCAATGTTGCCATCAGTACGCTCGATTCCGCCGATCTGTTATTGCAGACGCTCAATCGCTATTTTGGTGTGCCGACGCAGTTGATGAAAATCGCCGCTCAAGGATCCAGCATGGAATTTCTGCCGGTCTATGGTGCCTTGCTGGAGAGTCAACCGGTATGAAAAAACGCATCAATCTGTATTTGCCGGAATTACATCCCAAACGCCAGTATTTGAGTTTGTCGCAAATCGCTCTGGCTTGGGGTTGCGTACTAGGTTTGTTATTACTGACTGGCGGCGTTGTGCAGATCCTGCGGCAACAAAGTGTGCATCAGCTGCAAGCTTTACAACAGCAAATGAATGAATTGGACGAACAGACCAAAACCTTGAATGCACAATTACAGCAACGTCATCCGGATGCCGCGTTAGAGCGCGAGCTGCAATTGCGGCGGCAAGAAGTCTTAAGTAAACAGCAACTACAAACCCATCTCACGCAGATCGGAGCGTTACAAAATCAGGGCTTCTCTGCCTGGTTATACGATCTGGCGCAAGCGCGTTCACCGGGTATTGCTCTGCAGTCGTTTGAGATTGAAAACGATCAATTGCGTTTGCAGGGGGAAGCTGCAAGCAATGATGCTGTACCGGCCTGGTTGAGTCATTTTGGTGAACATCCGAGATTACGTGATCGCACGTTTTCAACCTTACAGGTACAACGCCAGAAATCGGGCGCATTGCAGTTTCGTTTAGAAAGCAAAGAAAATGCAACCTCGGCAGCAACGGGGACGGCACCATGATAAAAACCACATGGCAACGCTGGTCAGAACAAGCCGCGATAAAATTAAGTACGCGGGAGCGAAGCCTCCTCTTGCTGGCGGGTTGTGTACTGCTAGGATTTCCACTGTACTCCTGGTGGTTGGAACCGGTGATGCTCGAATGGCAGCAGACCAAACAGCAGATTCGTGAGCAGACCATGCAACAGCAGCAAAGCACGGCGGCATTGGAAGTATTGAAAGCCCGTTTGCAGCAAGACCCGGATCTGGCGGTGCGAACGGAATTGCAAATGGTGAATAACCAGCTGTTGCAGCTGGATATGTCGCTGGAGAAACAAACTGCCGGGCTGATCCCAGCGGCGCGGATGGCGCAGACATTGCAGCAAATGTTGGTGCGTTCTGGGAAATTGGAATTACAGTCGCTTACTTCGCTTAAACCGACGCCATTGTTACCGGAGAAATCAGCCGTTAACTATTACCGGCATGGTGTGAAGCTGGTGCTGCAGGGGCGATATGCGGATATTTATGCGTATCTGCAAGCGCTGGAAGCACTGCCTCAGCATTTTTACTGGCAGACATTGCACTATCAGGTAGATAAACACCCACAGGGTACCGTGGAAGTGATCTTGTATACACTGGGTGACAGTAAGGAGTTTATCCGTGGTTGAATTATGCGCACGGTTTAAGCTGCCGAGTTGTGCTTTACTGGTTGGCTTACTGTTTAGTGTTGCGGTCAGTGCCGATATTTTACCTGATCCGACACAGCCCTTGATCTCTGCCATGCCCGGGGAAGGGCAAATGGCATCGACAAACAGTCAGTTGCCGGTGTTACAAAGTATTATCTATAGCAAACAGCAACGTAAAGCCGTGCTGGATGGTCGGGCTTGTCGCGAAGGTGCGTTGGTCGGACGTTATCGTGTGCGGGCAATCTATGCTGATCGCGTTGTGGTGGAAGCCGATGGTGTTCGGCACACGCTGCGGTTGTTTTCTCATAAAGTCAGGTATGAATAACGGATGCTGAAATTAACATCGTTGACGCTGGCGCTGCTGCTGGCCGGATGCGTGAACTACAACCATCCTGAGCCGAAAGAGGCGAAGCAAACGCTACGTCAGGCGCAACAGGAACAAACGGCCTTGCAAGTGCCGGATGAGGTGCAG
>Ga0183099_1002069_pt1 | contig 10729 bp, 9 predicted proteins | sample Biomet1_FD_127788 | JGI IMG/M metagenome (GOLD analysis project Ga0183099, IMG submission 127788) | Microbial communities from bioreactor (seeded with anoxic lake sediment) at LBNL, California, USA - Biofuel metagenome 1 | ecosystem: Engineered > Bioreactor > Anaerobic > Unclassified ... | reverse complement strand
TTTTTTAATTTGCAGCAGACTGCCCGTATTATCCAGCACAGCAAGAATACAGTCTGACACTCCCGCCGCATAGCCGGATTTTTTAATTTGCAGCAGACTGCCCGTATTATCCAGCACAGCAAGAATACAGTCTGACACTCCCGCCGCATAGCCGGACGACACGGTAAACTCAGGGTACGGATCGGTCAGCGCGGCCCCCTTCTCGTCAGAAAGAAGACCATACAGCTCTCCTGTAGATTTCTCAAGTTTTGAAAAGCGTATAAGGACTTCAAGCGGAACACCGGACGGAACGGTTTGCGATTCAAAAATATTTCCCGAAGCAGAAGCACAGAATGAATCGGACAGCGCGTTCATTGCCGCGTACAGTTCCGTCTTCATGCGTTTTGTAAGCATATTCCATTCATAGTCCATCGAGACAACAATACCAGCATCCGGTACTGAACCGATTCCGAAAAGAAAACGGAGCACGAACGGGAGAAACGACGCGTCCGTTAAATCAGGATTCGTCAGTTTCATCGCCGCAAAAACTGACTGAAGACGCCATCCCGCACTGCACATACTATTGCGTATACCCGCGTATTCAGCATACACGGCATTCACATTTTTAAATGCACTTTCTGCCTGAACAGCGTCCCTGGCCCGTACGGCCCGAATGAACGCATTCACCGCGTCGTTCATTCGGAGCTGAAGCGCTTTATACAGTGCAATATCCTTGTCGATCTGTTCCAGCGACGCGCGTACAGGTGCTACCACGTCTGCCGCAGTGTATTGTTCAAAGAAATCATCCTGGTACATATAAAAACCGGAACGGACCGTATCTACACTGTCTCCGTAATTTCCTGCACGAGTCTGCTCTGCACCCGACTTCATGATCTCGGTAAATTTAGCCCGGTAATAATTAAACTGGGCCGCCACTTTCGCTTCCCTTATAAACGCAAGTTGCTTCTCTGTCGGGTGCTTTTCAAGCTCTTCCAGCTGTTTCGTGATCGCGAGAATTTTTTCATCGTTTCCCGGATCATTCTGGATAACGTCGATCAGTGTGTTGGCAAGCATCGTGTACCGGTTCCGCGCGTCAAGCACTTTTTTAATCCGTTTCTGAGCTTCGTCAAACCGTTCAGGATATGCCGTAATGTATGAATGGAGCTGTTCCAGAGCCTCGTCGTAATTCGTATCTTTAATAAGCGTGTCAATCTGCTCCAGCGACGCAGTACTTCCTCCGTCTTCCGGGAAAAACGGCGCGGCAGAGAACAAAATTATAACTATGATTCCAAACCGGAGTATTCTGTTCATGTCCGATTCCGCATAACCCCATCGTACTGTATCATTTTTTAGATAAAATTACTTTCTCTATCATTTTCGGTATTATTGGTTATGAAGAGGAGAAAAAAAACCGAAAATACGCTATATTAGTATTGATGAAAACAACCGGAAAGCTTATACCGTTACTTTCACTTTTTCTCATGCTCACTGCGGGGAACACAGCGGCAGCGCTTGATCTCACAGAAGTAACGACAAAATTATCCAGCGTGTTTTCATCCCTGACAGGAGACAACGAGGGTACGACTGCATACCGTTCCCTTCTCATTCCGTCGGGAGGCCGTGCAGAGAGTCTGGGTTCTGCATACACAGGTCTTTCTGACGACATCAGTTATCTTGAATACAATCCCGCCGCAAGTTCACTCATGGAGCAGACAGAAACAGCCATTTTTCACAACGCATGGATATCCGATTCCGCCATGGAAACGATTGCAGCCACGGCACGAATCAATAACGCGGGCTTCGGAGCGGGTGTAAAATGCTTTTACGTACCGTTCAGTGAATACAACGCGTTCGGCGAACGTGTTGCAGGAAGCTATTATACAGAAACGACAGCCATTCTGAACGCGTCGTATAATTTTCTCGCAGGATACTACTTTAAAGGGATCGCAGTCGGTGCAAACGTAAAAGGAGTATGGCGCGGCGTTCCCGATTATACGGATAACGATACGGACGCCATCATAAGCGGATCGGGGCTGGCACAGTCCGGACTTGCACTCGCAGGGGACGCCGGTATTCTTCTTCGGTTCAACGCGGGAAAATTTTACGCTTCCCGTGACCCTAACCTTCGGATAGGCATGAACCTTCTCAACGCAGGAGCCGCGTTCACCGGTTTCGGTTCGACGACGGGCGTTAAACTGGACGATCCGCTCCCCACGAGCGCAGCTTTCGGCGTTTCCTACCGTCCGGTAAAACCACTTCTTTTTACGACCGAATTCCGCCAGCCGTTCAATCTGCAGAATATAACCGAATACCAGCTATGGTCTGCCGGCGCGGGTATTTCCGTCAGGATCACGGACTTTTTCGGCGTCCTTGCAGGGTTTCTTCTGAAAGGCGGAAACCCGCGTATCAGCATCGGAAGCGAATTTGAAATTCTGGAAAAAGTCCAGATGAACGTAAACTATACGCTTGATCTCACGTCTTCTGCAAATCCGGTGAACCACATAAGTCTGTCCGCAAAAATAAAACTTGGGGACAACGGACGTGCCGAAAAACAGAAACTCATAGACGCATATTACAACGAAGGACTCGAAAGTTTTTCAAAAGGTGACTTTTCCGCGGCAATCAGTTCGTGGCAGGAAGTGATCAAGCTCGACAAACTGTATGACCCTGCGCGCGAAGGAATCAGGAGCGCTCAGAACCAGCTGCAGCTCTTCCAGCGAATCCGTGACGCGCAGTTCCTCAACTGACGTCAGGACGGCGCACTCAGCGCTTTCTGCTGAAAATACGATAATTTATCCACGGAAAAAGCGGATGCTCAGCTTCCAGTTTCGTGAGCCACTCCGTGCTCACCGTATTCGAACCAAGAGATTCAAACACAGCCGTAAACGCCAGAATACTCTTCCGGAAGCGCTCTGCTGCATATTCCGGAGCAGTGCCGTTTTCTATCATCTTTGCCCAGCCGCAGGACTGTGCCATGAGCAGTTCCCGCGCACCCAGATTCAGCAGACGTGCTTTTAACCCCGTATCATCCGGGAAGCGTTCAGCAAGATCGATCATGCGGAAACTCGCCTTTCGGACGTAACGCATCATCCAGCTGTTTTTACTTGAAAGCAGTTCTTCGCCGTACCCCCCTGCGTTGTTCGCACTGTAATACGGTTTCACGCGCTGCATCTTGTACCTGTCCGTAAGCAGATCGTTGAACAGCGTAAATGAAACAGGCTGATTCACGCCGTTTCTGAATACCTGCTCGATCCACGTAACGCCTTCATTCCAACTCTGAATCATTTTTTCCGCGCTGATCGTACAGACAAGCGTGACAGACGGAGATTCAGGAAGCAGTGTTTCCGCAGACTGAAGTTTTTCAATTTTTCCTCTGATAAAGTCCGAGGCGTCAGCGGAACACTGTTTTACCGCGTATTCCGCATCGTATACGGCTTCATCCGAAGAAGGATCTGCACGGTGAGTGTCGTCTCCGTCAGAACTGTCGTACCGCCTGTTCCAGTACCGGTAGCCGGAGGCAAAACGTGCAGAACCCTTTTCAATATACGGATCCAGTTTTTCAAGCGGAAGTTCAAACCCGATATCACGGTTTACGTCACAGTATACCGGATTCTGCGAGTATCCCTTCTCGCCGAACAGCTGTTCATCTGTTTCATTATCCTGCGCGAATACCGCGACCGAATTATCACAGCGGGCCGGAGCAAAAATCCCCTTCTCCGGTTCAGTTTCAGAAAAAAGCAGACCTCTCGCGTCGAGCACAGTATAATTCACGCCGTATGCGTGAAGCACTTTTTCTATCCCCGGTGCGTAGCCCAGTTCAGGAAGCCAGAATCCGTTCGGAGTTCCACCAAAAAACGTCCGGTGGGCATACAGTCCAGTCTCAACCTGTGCGTTCACTACTTCGTCCATGTCGGCGTAATGCGGCAGAAAAATGTTCGTTCCGCAGGTTGCAAGCAGTTCCACGCAGCCCTTTTTTTCATATTCCGAAAATTTCTTTACCAGATTCTGCCCGTACACAGCCGTAAAATCAATTTTATCTTCCTGTGCTTTTTCCAGGCAGAATTTTACCGCAGCTGACAGTTTCGGATTGCCGCCGCACCGGATCAGTTCTTTCTTGCCCAGTTCAATCCGGCGGTCAAGCCAGCTTATATACTGTTTCTGAACAACAGGATCGGCAAGAAGCGTGCACAGTACAGACGGCAAAACGAGCGCGATGCGGAACGGAATCGTATCCCGTTCAAGCTGAGCAAACATATTAAGCAGCGGAATGTACACGCCGGAAATCGACTCAAACAAGCCGTTAATTTCGGAACCGATTTTTTTTCGTTCATCGCCCGTATGCCGTATGTATTCCTGAGAACAGGAAACAAGCAGTACTAGATTTTTATTCGCCATTTTTTACACCGCCTCAGGAAAACGACTGTCTGTGATTTTTATAATGATTTCTCAGAAGTTCTTTCACACCGGAAAGTGCAAGTACCGGATCTATGAGATCCTCTTTCCCCGGTTTCATATCGGAAAGCAGTTTGGAACAGCGGGGAATTTCAATAGTGCTTGAAGCGGCAAGTATCCGGCAGACGCCTTTATCGTGCAGACAAGTTCAATCCGGACAAACTGTCTCCCTGACGGCAGCAGAATATACTGTTCCCGGTCAGTCAGAGTATCTGAACATCATACGAATCGAGCGACTTCACGTCGTCTTTACCGGCAAGCGAGCAGACCCGGAGCGCCAGCGATGAAGTTACGCTTTTTTTCAATATGTGCAGTTCAACCTCGCTGATATTCCAGTACACAAACGCCCATGCAGGGTTTCTGAGCACCGCCTCAATATCGGTTGTGTTATACGTTTCAGGCAGCCTGCTCAGAGAAAGAACGGCCGCGGATTCTGAAGAAATAACCATATCCGAATCGGAAGGTTTTTTCATTTCCTCCGCAATATCGAGTAGGTCACCGATAAGGAAACTGCGGTTCAGATTGTCCGGGACATCTATTCCGTATTTATCAGCCAGCGTAATAAGATCCGTAAAAGACAACGTCTCAAGATACGCACGGTTTATAACTTGCTTTTCCATAATTTACCTAATAATCGTAAAAAAAAATGATATTAGTCAAGCAACGGGAGATTCAATCGGTGTTATTCCCAATCCCGAAGCATATTCACGTGCACGGCGCGCACCGGCGATCACGTCTGCCGGCGTGTGTGCGTCAGCGTTGCAGATAACCTGTACGCCGCGCGCGGCAGCCATCTGCCAGAATTCATCGTACGGATACTGATACCGGATACCGTGCTTTGTTTTGTTAGGAGTGCGGCTCATACCAAGACCGTTTATTTCCACGGGTAATCCGCATCCGGCAGCCGCATCGAGCAGCGCGCCAAGGCAGCATTCGGCTTCCGCGTCCCATTCCTTCCATGCTCCCATGACAAGATCAGGATGAGCGATAAACGCATACAGACCGCTGCGGATACCGTCTATCGTCTGGTCTATATACGCGTGGAGAGTCGCAGCGTCTTGTATATCCATCGCGTATATATGCGCTGAACCGGATGTTACCCAGTGCGGACCAAACACAAGATAATCCGCACCGAACGTTCCAAGCAGTTCATCCCTGTACCATGATTCGTAGGCTTTGTCCCATTCGCATTCAAACCCCGCATATACAGGAAACGCCGCAGACGTGCCTGCTGAACGTACAGCCTGGATATACGAAGTAGTTTCAGCGGCAGTCATGCGTATATTCGGCCAGTAATCCCCCGATCCTTCAGGGTACGGACAATGGTCAGAAAATCCGAGCGCCGCGCACCCGTCCTTTAAAGCCTGCGCCGTATAATCGGCGGGCATTCCTGAAGCATGGTTGCACAAAGCCGTGTGGGTATGAAAATTAGTAATATATTCCGGCATAAAACGAGTATACCGTTTTTTTTTACAAACAGGAAGTCGTGTGATATACTTATATATAAGAGAAAAAGTATCATGACAGTATATTTCTATACCCTTCAAAAGCATATATGCCGGAAAATAGCATACATGCTTGAGGACGCCGGCAATACCTGCTGTGTGTACACAGAAAAATCGTTGTTTTACGAAGCTGTAGCAAACATGAAAAAAGCTCCAGACCTGCTGCTGCTTGACTATCTCGTGTTCAATCACGACACGTTCAACGTGTACCGTTATCTTGAAGAAATCAACAGGATGATTCCGCTCCTGTTCTACAACGATCCTCTGCCGTCTCCTGAGACACGCGTCCGTTACTGGCAGATGATGCTCAGCCTGTATTATTCAGACACTTCCATAAATCTTACGCTGTACACGCCTCTGCTGGGCCTGCTCGCGCAAATCATCGGTTCCGACACTGTGCTTCCCTACCTTTCTCTTCTGCAGCCTCCCCGCCCGTACACAGCCTGCGGTGAAGAAACTACTGCACAGCACCGCAGAGACCTGTTGATTCACACCGAAGAACAGTTGTTCACCGCAAAGCACCACCGCAGTACGCAGCATGCACTGTATAAAATTTTACAGGAAAACGGAGAAAAGCCGGTCAGTATTTCGGAACTTCACCGTCGGCTGGAGGAGAAAAATATTTTCTTACAAACAAGTACGATATATGCGGAACTATCCCGGCTGCGTTCGTATATCAGGAAAAAAGAAGTTCATGAAATCGACATATGCAGAACTAGAACAGGCTACAGTCTGTTCGCAGCTGACGGATGTTAACGACAAAAGGCCGTCTTTCCCATCGGCAAAAGACGGCCCGTATAAGCTACCCTAAAACTATTTCAGGGACGCGGAAATACGCTCAAGCACCTTTTTACGGTCAAGCGGTTTAATGATGTAGTTTTTAGCGCCAAGAAGAAGTGACTTTTTTACCAATTCCTCTTTTCCGAGCGCACTCACCATAACAACGCGGGCATTCTTGTCGAAAGCCATGATCTGCTCAAGCGCGGTAATACCGTCCATGCGCGGCATAGTAATATCCATCGTCACCAGATCAACGTTCGGACACAACTCTTTATATTTATCTACGCCTTCTTTACCATCTGCCGCAGTTGCGACAATTTCATACCCTTCGCTTGAAAGAATCTGCCCGAGCTGTTTTGCGACGAACATTGAGTCATCTACAACAAGAACCCGGAATTTGGTTCCATCAGTTTTAACACCCTCCGGCGGACGCTCGTTGATTGTTGGAAAATCCTGCTTTGTTTTCATTTTTTACCACTCCTGCCGTTTATGTACGTTCACGTATAGCAACGTTTACTTCAATTTTGCCATATTCTGTAATGAGCGGCACGATTAGAGCCTCTACATTCTCAGAAGTACCGCCGAGTGCGGCGATTTCCATTTTCTGTCCGACAAACAGTGCCGGCGGTGTAAGATCAAACTTGAATCCAAGTTCATGCAGTTTTGTAACAGCCTGTGCAGTAATAAGATTTGCAAGTTCGCTGATCGTCGCCTTTGCCAGGTCATCAAATTCAGGAAGCTTCTCGCCGTTCATTCTGGATGCAATATTCAGTGCCGTATCCATGGTCATATCAAACAGGACACGTCCCTCAACATCACCTGCAAGACCGACAAGCGCAGCAACCCCCATGACAGGCATTGCAGTTGATTTGAGATACAAATCACCACGCTTTACATCTGTACCGCCGAGAACTTCCTTCAGAACTCTGTAGGAAGTCTCAACAAACGGGTTAATATACTCTACCCTCATTCAAGTCCCCTTATCTCGCGTTATTTTTTACTGTACGCACGGAGCGTACCAACTGCATTCTCCACAAAACCGACAGAAGACGGCAGCTTTTCATTCTCGCCGATAATCACCGTTCCATTGCCCTTCATCTTTTCACCAAAGTCGCCTATAACCGCGTTCTGCCCTTTTTCGTCAAGCAGTGAAAGCAGATCGCGCGCAAAGATCAGATCGATCACAGGAAGTGCATTAGTATTCATGCAGTCATGATATTCAAACATAATACTATCTTTTATTTCCTGTGTAAATGTATACTCCCCGTTTGCTTTTTTTGACAGGTATGAACTAAGCCATCCCCCGGCAATATCCTGCGGAACAGAAAGAAGCGGAGCGTTCGAAACACTGAGCAGATCGGTATCCTGCGCGTAAATACGTATCTTACTGCCGGGATAGCGTCTCTGCATGATACAGGCCAGAGAATATGTTTCCGGCCCCTTTCCGCAGCCGGGGTTCCAGACAGTGATCTGTTTTGCCGTATTATCCGGCAGGAGCTTAAAAACAGCATCCGCAAGTTCTTTCGTCCACCACGTTCCGCTGCACGACGACCAGAACGTCTTCAGATACAAGTCAGCGTCATTTTCGTTCTGCAGCTGCGTATTACCGCCGCCGCGTTCTTCTTTCCATGAAGCAAAACGGGAACGTGCCCATTCTTCATTGAGCGGAGTAACGGAAAATTTCCGGTAATTTTTCAGACTTTCAGCAATGAATTTCAGTTCCTGTTCCGACGCTTTATTCACCGCTGCTGCGTTCTTTTGCGCAGCCTGCGGGTTCACGACAGCTGCATCTGACTCCGATCCGCGCGCCTGTTCAGGCAGTTTCGCCGCAATCTGGGCGACCGCGGAAGAAATAGAATCCTGCGTAAACACCTGTTTCACCAGTTTCCGGTTTTTATCCTCGCCGGCGACACGCGAATTAAAGATCTTCGCAATATCAAGCAGAATGTACAGGCGCTTGTACGCCTCTACTACGCCGTAAATGTACTTGATGTTGATATCTCCAAACAACGGATGAGGCGGCTGGATCTTGCTCTTTTGAACGCCGACAACCTTGTCGATTTTATCAACAACGACACCAAACGTCTGTTCCCCCACCGAGAGAATGAGCAGATTTTCGAGTTTATTGTCCGTATGTTCCGGAACGGTGATATTAAAGAAAAGACGAAGATCAAGGATCGGGATAATATCACCCCGGAGATTGTACACGCCGAGCACGAACGGGAGTGTGTTTGGAACGTAGGTAAAACGACCTGCTTTCGCTATCTCCTTCACGTTCATAATGTCAATAGCGTAATCCTTTCCCGAAAGTGAAAACGTTACCATCTTAAAATCAATGACGGTAATCGAATCCTTTTTATACTGGGAGTCTTCTTCTGTTGCAGTTACCTGCTGACTTTCTGCTATCATATTTTCTGCTTCCATAAGACCCTCACTACTCACGCGGCTGTTCAATCTGCTGTGCGCTTATTTCCTGCCGCACACCCAGTTCAAGCAGCTGGCTCACGTCTATAATAAGCGACACTGATCCGTCACCCAGGATCGACGCCCCAGCAATACCGGGCGAATTAGTAAACTGATCGCGCAACGGTTTTATAACAACGTCTTCTTCGCCCACGAGCGAATCGACCATAATTCCTATTTTCTTTTCCTGTGAACCGACGATAACGATAAAACAATAGTCATCCTGCGACTGTGTCGCTGTCTCCCTGATATTGAACAGGCGCGAAAGGCGCAGAATGCTTATCACTTCGTTACGGACGTTCAGCACTTCATAATTGTCGATCGTGCTGATCTCGTTCATTTTAATGCGCTGACTCTCTATGACGGACGCGATCGGGATAGAATACACTTCCAGCCCCACCTTTACGAGCAGTCCCTGAATGATCGCGAGAGTGAGCGGCAGACGGATGCTGAACTTTGATCCCTTGCCGTGTTCGGACGAAACCGACACAGTACCGTTAAGTTTGTCTATCATCGTTTTTACGACGTCAAGCCCGACGCCTCTTCCCGATACGTTCGTTATCTTTTCGGAAGTTGAAAACCCTGCCATAAATATCAGGCTGTACGCTTCCTGATCGGTCAATATCTTGTCAGGATGAATAAGGCCTTTGCTGATCGCCTTCTGTCGCACCTTCGCAACGTCGATCCCTGCACCGTCATCAATGATGTCGATAATGATCATGTTGCCTTCGTTTGACGCTTTAAGCAGAACGGTTCCCTCTTCCGGTTTTCCTGCTTTTCGGCGGTCTTCAGGAGATTCAATGCCGTGGTCAACAGAGTTGCGCACACAGTGCATGATCGGATCGAGCAGATCGTCTATAACCGTCTTGTCAAGTTCTGTATCTTCACCTTCAATGACAAGATTTACTTTCCTGTTAAGATCACGCTGCAGGTCGCGGACAACACGAGGGAACCGGCTGAAGATCTGGCTGATGGGAACCATACGTATCTTCATTACGCCTTCCTGCAGTTCGCTCGCAATACGTCCGAGATTCTGTGTGGAAGAACGGAATTTCGCCGTTACGTTTTTGAGTTCTGAATCATATGTGTCGAACATACCCGCCATGCTGCCGTAATCGTTAAGGATCGTTTCCTTTACGTCTTTTACCGGCGCGCCGTTCTGGATCTGTTCAAGATACTGGGGCAGCATTTCAAACAAGCGGTGGACTTTTTCTTTATATCCGGTTTCAAGCCCCTGAAACTGCACAAGTTCGTTTGCAAGCTGCATCGACAGCTGGTTGAACGCAGCTTTCGTAATAACAGTTTCACTTACAAGGTTGAGCAGGTAATCTATGCGGCGGGAATCGACGCGGAGCAGCGAGCCGCCCTGCATTGCGTGACCGGCGGACGCAGACTGCTTGTTCTGCTCAGGCGCGGACGCATCCGTCTTTGCGGCGGCAGGTTCTTCCGCTTTCACAGCTGATTCCATTTCATCTTCTTCGGCGGCCGTCTGGCGGCAGGTTCTTCCGCTTTCACAGCTGATTCCATTTCATCTTCTTCGGCGGCCGTCT
>Ga0183099_1002068_pt1 | contig 10734 bp, 11 predicted proteins | sample Biomet1_FD_127788 | JGI IMG/M metagenome (GOLD analysis project Ga0183099, IMG submission 127788) | Microbial communities from bioreactor (seeded with anoxic lake sediment) at LBNL, California, USA - Biofuel metagenome 1 | ecosystem: Engineered > Bioreactor > Anaerobic > Unclassified ... | reverse complement strand
CTTCGACTATTGAGGAAAATATTTAATTAACTGTTCTTTTTTCCAGGTTTTTCTGTGTCTGGCTATTGAGAATGTACCGTAATAATCTATAAAATAGTGAAACCTATAACCATAGTGAAACCTATAACCATAGTGATCACATAGAAAAAACTAAGGCACTTATATTCGCAATATAAGTGTAAAAGAAGTTAAAAACACGAGGTAAAAGTCATGAAAGTGATAGCGATAAACGGAAGTCCTCGAAAGAACTGGAACACAGCTACCCTGCTGGAAAAATCTCTTGAAGGTGCAGCTTCAGAGGGTGCAGAAACTGAATTAATCCACCTCTATGATCTCAACTTTAAAGGCTGCATAAGTTGTTTTGCCTGCAAATTAAAAGGTGGAAAAAGCTTTGGAAAGTGCGCAGTAAAGGATGAGCTGACACCTGTGCTGGAAAGGCTGGAGGATGCCGATGCAGTCATACTCGGATCGCCAATTTATCTTGGAAATACCACAGGAGAAATGCGGTCCTTTATTGAGCGCTATATATTCCCGTATATAACCTACTCTATTGACGCACAGACATTCTATCCCAGAAATATTCCTGTTGGTTTTATCTACACCATGAACATCACTGAGGACCTTTTTGAGACGGTTGGGATTAATAAGCTTATTGAGTCAAATGAATGGGTTGCAACAAGGATCTTCGGATATTCCGAATCGTTATGCAGCACCGACACATACCAGTTTGATGATTATTCAAAATATGTTTCGTCTATCTTCAATCCGCAGGAAAAGGCAAAAAAGCGAAAAGAAGTGTTTCCGCAGGACTGTCAGAAAGCCTTTGAAATGGGAGCCAGGTTCGTAAAGCGGCAAAAAGCTCTGGAGACAATGAAACAAAAATAAATTGAATTAAAGAATAGGCTTCGTGTCCGCTTTTTTCACCGTTTTTACATTTTGACTTTCACGTCCCTGTTAAATTATTTTACTTTTCTTTACTATTTTACTTTTTTACTCTTTTTTCGCGGAAAAGGCCGCTCTCCTGCGTCGAGCGTGATAAGTGCCTGTGTATGCATACACAGAAAACAGAGATTCTTAGTCTGCTCGCTATTCAGGCAGTCCCAATTCCCCTTTTCTGCAAAATAAACCATGCGGCAAGCACCATAGCTCCACAGCTAAGAGCAATTGCCCCGAGCACAGGGATCTTATCCGCCCATTCAAGGGAGATAAACCACATCCCTACAGCCCCGAGAGTAAAGTAGCAGAAGATCAGCAGGGAAGAAGCCGAGCCTGCGTCACGGTCGACCTGTTCCAGCACAAGGTTATTACTCGGGGGCCGGCTCAGGCCAATCGAAAAGGTGACAAGGAACATCGGAAGGGCAAAACTCCAGGGCCCATGCTGCCCGGTAACAAGGAGAAAAACCCCGCCCAGGAAAACTCCCGCAAATCCAATAGTCATCAGATGCCTTGAACTGATGCTTTTTGTCAACCGGAGGCAGGAAAAAGGACCTACCATCAGGGCAAGGGCGTTGAAGGCAAAGAAGTAGCTGTACTTCTGCTCACTCAGGCCAAATTCGTTAACATAAATGGCAGAAGAGCCTGCAATGAAACTGTAAAGGGGAAAAAGGCTGGCTGACATGACAAGGACCATGACAATATAGGAAGGATTGAGCAGCAGCCGGCCGTAACTGTGCATCATCCTGGATAGAGGAACATCGGACACCTGAGAAAGCGTCTCTGGAAAACGGAAGACACCGAGCATCCCGATGACTCCCATAATTGCCTGCATGATAAAGATCCACGGCCAGGAAAAGTCAGCGAGGATCCAGCCGCCGAGTACGGGAGCAATCATAGGGGCAAGAGCCATAATTACAGCTATGTAAGCCAGGATTCTTTCCCTCTCCTGCCCGGAAAAAATGTCCTTTGTCATTGCCATGGATAGGGATGAACTGGCAGCAGCTCCTGCAGCCTGCATGATGCGAAAGCCTATCAACATGGGAGCACTGGTCGCAAGGGTGCAGAGCAGGCTTGCTACTATATACACTGAAATCCCTGCAAGCAGAGGCATGCGGCGGCCAAACCTGTCGGAAATAGGACCGTAGAATAAAAGGAAAAAACCGTAAGTAACGAAGAAGCAGACCAGGGTCAGATTGATTACGGACAGGGGTTGATTCCAGGTTTTGGCAAGAGATGGAATTGCAGGCAGGATCATATCCGTGGACAGTGCAGGAAAAGCGGTTAAAAGAGCTAACAGCGGCACTGTTCCTTTTAGATTATCTCTCAAGTTTCTATTTTGATTCCCTTTGAAATTATCTCTTTCTTTTTGAAAATGCATGGCAAGATCCTTTTACGTTTTTACTGGTTAAATCTAATAACTGGTATGATAGAGCAAACGGAGTAAATAGAATAGGTAACGAAAGAACAATGTGGTTTATAAAAGTTGTCAGTACATCCGGGTTAAGAAAGTTAACTGCATTAATCAAAAAGGCTAAACTGCAGAAATCAAAAAAGCTATTTATTAAAATAGAAATAGCTTGAATCGAACAAGCATGAAAAACCTGCGAACATATGGAAACCCTCCCTTTAGTATTGCTGTAATCCACGGCGGCCCAGGGGCCCCAGGGGAAATGGCACCTGTTGCAAGAGAACTTTCTGCTTTAGAAGGCGTGCTTGAGCCGCTTCAAACCGCCGTGACCCTTGAAGGGCAGGTTAGGGAACTTAGAGGGGTTCTGAAAGAGCACGGCGCCATGCCGATTATATTAATCGGTTTTTCCTGGGGTGCGATGCTCAGCTTTATATTTACTGCCCGGCATCCGCAGTTCGTAAAAAAGCTCATACTTATCGGGAGCGGCCCCTACGAAGAAAAATACGCTGCAAACATAATGAATACCCGGATAAGCCGGCTCGGAAAAGAGGATTTGGAAAACTTCCTCCGGCTGACAGGAATCCTTAACGATCCTTCAGCTAAAAACCGTGATGAAGCCCTGTGCAACTTTGGAAAGTTAATGTCGAAAGCCGATACTTATGATCCTCTTCCACATAAAGATGAGCTGCTTGAGTGCAGCTACGAGAGCTTCAAAGGCGTGTGGGAAGAAGCAGATGAACTGAGAAGCTGCGGAAAACTGCTTGAACTTGGAAAGAAGATCCGCTGCCAGGTAGTTGCAATTCATGGCGATTATGACCCCCATCCTTTTGAAGGAGTTAGAGAGCCTCTTCCCAGGATTTTGAAGGATTTCAGGTTTATTTTGCTGGAAAAATGTGGGCATCAACCGTGGATTGAAAGAGAAGCAAAGGAGATATTTTACAATTTACTGAGGAACGAGATTTAAATAAATTAGTTCTGTAAATTAAATATGTTCTCTATTTGCAAATTAGACCGTTAATATGCTCTCCGTTTTAAATTAGATCTTCAAATATATTCTCCATTTGTAAATTATAGCTCTTTATTCCAGATGTTTAAAAAGGAAAAGTGAGAATATTGATAGAACAGTCGCAGTTAATCTATTTTATTGCAGCCTCTGCGGCCCTTACGCTTTTTCCGGGCCCTGACATTCTATTCGTACTCACCCAGAGCATTTCGCAGGGCAAGAAAGCAGGAATTGCAACCGCATCCGGCCTCTGTACAGGCGTACTCGCCCATACCACCGCAGCAGCACTCGGAGTTTCTGCCCTGATATATAAGTCCGCTCTTGCCTTTGAAATCGTAAAATACGCAGGTGCAGCTTATCTGCTCTACCTTGCCTGGCACGCCTTAAAAGAAAGTGAAGAGCTGATATCTTCTGCCCCTATCCGGGAAACCAATAACTTTGCCCTTTACAGGCGCGGGATCTTTATGAATGTCTTAAATCCTAAAGTTGCCCTCTTTTTCCTTGCCTTCCTGCCCCAGTTCGTAAATATAGACTCAGGAAATGTCCCAATGCAGATGATATTTCTGGGAATAATTTTCATGGTTCAGGCCTGGCTGATCTTTTCCGCAATCTCGATTTTTGCCGGAACCGTTGGCGAGAAGATAATACAGAAGCCAGGAATTGGCAGGTGCATTAGCTGGGGAAAAACCGGGATTTTTACATTCATTGGAATAAAACTTGCACTATCTCACAAATGAGAAAAAAATATCGTTAAGAGTGACAATAAAAGTAATAGTTATAGTTGAAGTTAGAGTTGATTATAGTTAAAAAAATAACCATAAGTAACAGTTAGAATTGAGTTTAGTTAAAAACGACTACAAAAATAGTCGTACAAAAATAGTCGTTAAAAATCAATTTACTGGGACTCCACTATATCTGGCTCAAACATTTAAAAACTTTAACTAGTAAATATGATTTTTACTTTCCTTAAATAAGGAAGGAATTTTAGTCCTGCTTTTTGTTTTTTGACTGTTCTGGGCTACCTGCGTGACCTTAGCCAGGAGAACTTTGTTAATGCTGCACGGACTACAATCCAGTTTGCTCTCACATGATATTTTATCAAGCCTGAAGCCGCCCGGAAGCCCAGAGTTCAGGTCTGGAAAAGACGTTATTTTTGATGGACTCAGGCAGGCAAAGAAAAAAAGAATCAGGAATTTACCTGCATCCGTACTTTATGGAGAACTATCTGTATTGCTCAATTTTCCTATCTGATGTGCTGCGAACTTTTTAAAATCTTCTGCGTCTATCACAGGAAACACATCAATCTGGCATAAATCAGTAAATGGCAAATTATAAACCAGATAATCTTTGACAGTTTCTACGTCAAATAGAGTTATCACACGTCCTCCTCCTGCATCAAACCACTGGTTAATAACCTTCAACCCATTTGGAGAAACCATCTTTTCCACCTGTTCCCACCGCTTAAATAGCTCCATGGTATTTTCAGGGTCAAATGTTGTTATATCTAACAATAACATATTTTTCATTTCCTGATCTGGTAATTTATAATACTTTTATATGTACAATATAGGGGCATAAGACTTATTTATATTTTATACACAGAAGATAGCTTAAATTAAAAAAGTTATCTTTCCCATTTTGCTCCGAAATTGTCTAAGGCTCCAAAACAGAGTAAAACGGTTGAAATTTGCGAAATTTCACCGATGCTTCTGACATTTTAAGACTTGAGGCTACTGGTGCGATGTTTTTAATGCTTTCATACGTTTGCGGACTTGCGAGAGTTTATCCCGGGCTGCGTTTTCCGATTGTCTGATCTCCTTATACCTTATCGAATTAGGTAAACAAATGTCTAAAAAAGTAAAGCCTAAATTAATATATAAATACCATCCAAACTATCTAATTAAAACAGGGGTTGATTCTCACGCCAAGAGTAATCCATTTTGAAATATATGCAAAAGACGTCTCAAGGGCTAAAAAGTTCTATGAAGATGTGTTCGGCTGGAAGATAGAGATATCGGAAAGTTCGATGGAATACTGGAACATAATTACCGGCAAGCAAGACGAACCAGGAATCGACGGTGGCTTAATGAAAAGGCAGGGGAGAGAACCGGGAGCTGACACTCCTATAAGCACCTATATCTGTACAATAGATGTCCCAAACATCGATGAATACTTGAGTAAAATACAGAAGCACGGTGGCAAAGTGACTATGGAAAAAAATCCCATACGCGGCGTAGGCTGGTACGCGTATTGCCTAGACACCGAAAAAAACATATTCGGAGTAATGCAGTCGGATACGAGTATCAGATAATCTCTTTTTTATTATATTTTTCATACTCACTCGGGTTTCCCGTACTTCCTTCCTGTATTCCGTTTTTCACTTCACTTTACCACGTGTATACCAATTTGATTACTGCACTTGTTTTGTTAATTTAAAAATTTTCAACAAATGTGGAACGTTTTTATACTGTAACGAAGTCATATATCATCAATTTTTGAGTATTCTATATTCCACATTTCAACTTCCACAGGGACTTTACCCATGCCCGAGCACCAGCAAATCCAGCAATCCAAAAAAACGAATACTATTTTTCAAAATCAAGCGACTCCTATAAGCCAGACTCCTGTATCAAATCCTTATTCTATCATCCAGCGTGCCAAAATCAATCCAAAATCCCTAACCTATGCTGACGTCATGCAACTTCAGCGGACCATTGGAAATAGGGCAGTTGGCATGCTGCTTACAGGTATCGGAAATACTTCCACAGTTCAACAGGCACCAGTTCAGAGGCAGGAAATCCCAGAAGAGGAAGAGCCATTCCAGGGAAAAATGATTGAAACTGTCCAGCGTCAGGATTCTTCAAGAAGCCAAAAATGAGTTTCATAGTAAGATCTCGTTGAATTTGCCAAAAGCCATGGAAATAAGCCTGACTTGAAATTAAAATGAAATATGCAGACCTCCATTCTAGCCGGAGGATTTTACAGTAATAGCCCAGAGCACCTTAAGGACTAATTGGTGCGAATAGGGGTACTCATCCAGTTTTTAAGGAAAAAATGAATTTGAGGTATAGAGGAAAGATAGAACTTTACAGGTCTGTTCATTTTGGAAGCTGAGGCAAACTCGATTACACAGGCTTATGCTGCGGTTCTTAATTAAAACCTATCTTTTTAGTTTGTGTATCTTTCTCTTAGTCAAAAGTCGTTAGGATTCCTATATACTCTAATTAGAAACTATTATATATTTTATTTGTAGAATAATTACTAGTCTATGGGAAAAATAACACGGCGAAAAAGGTAGAACGAACTTGAGATTCCAGATTGCGAGCACTGACAAAAAATAGATAGAACTGGCAAACCGTCGAGCTTCTCAAAGAGTTATTGTAGGAAGTGGAGAAATTATATGAGTGTTATAGATGAGCATATTATTGACCAGAGCAAGCATATTGTCGATGTCGCTTTGAAGCTGCGAAATCTCGATCTTGAAATCGCTAAAAATCCAAACTGTTATGAGCTTAAGTCAAGACGATTTAAAGTACTCGAAGACCTTCACGACAAAACTCGTGCAGAGATGGTGCAAGCCGCAGCCGAGCTACGTAGAAGTAAAGATAGAAAGGAGAATCCATGTGCTGATTGTATGAGATGTGATTTATATAAGGAGTTTATTTGAATTGTAACATTACAACTTATGATTCTCAGGAGTGATTCATTTTTCAGCTCCTTCAAACTTTCTTATTCGAATTCTCAGGTCAAAGTATTAGCTCAAGTTATTAAGTCAAAGTATTATCACTCATGAATCAATATACCGTACTGATGAATGAAAATTCTCATTCCAGCCGCATTAAGCCAGTTAGAGCCCTTACTTTCGGGGAAGCCCTTTTTGATATTATAAAGGGTTCAGCCCACCTTGGAGGAGCTCCGCTGAACCTCGCAGCCCATCTTGCAAAACTGGGAGCAAAACCTGCTGTGATCACGGCAGTCGGAAGGGATGAGCTCGGGGAAATCCTGCTTGCTAGGGCTAAAGCAATGGGAATTGACACCTCATACATCTTAATTGATACAAAAAGGCCCACCGGAACCGTTACTGTCGAACTGCGGGCTGAAGGAATTCCGGTTTTCACGATTAACGGAGGTGTTGCCTGGGATGCGATTACGCCGGGTGAAAAAGAGTTCAGGGCTCTTTCCGGGGAAGAATGGGATGTTTTCTGCTTTGGAACCCTTGCCCAGAGGACGGAAGAAAACCGAAAAACTCTGGAAAGGCTGTTTTCGAAAATAAAAGCAAAACATTTCTTCTATGACGTAAACCTGAGGATAGGATATTACAAAAAAGAATGGATACTGTCTTCGCTCGAACACACCACTATTTTAAAGATGAACGAGGAAGAAGCCGCCACTATTTCCTGCCTGCTTTCTGGCACTGCAGAAGTCTGCAAACCTTTTTCCACTTACAAAGCTTTTTGCCACCTCGTTACAGAGAAATATCCTGGGATATCCGTGATCTGCATAACAAAAGGACCCAGAGGAGCTGCTGTTTACCATAAAGGCGTTTATGAAGAGGTAGAAACCACTCCTGTTGAGGTTGCAGATACCGTCGGAGCCGGAGACTCCTTTTCCGCGGGTTTCCTTTACACCTTTCTCTCAGGGCACGGGGTTTCAAAAGCCGCTTCAGTCGCCTGCATCCTTGGGACATATGTTGCATCAAAACCGGGCTCGGTGCCTGAATACTCAAAAGAGCTTATAGAAGAACTGAAAGGCGAAGGGTTAAATTTGAACTTGATCAGGATGGACTAAATTAGTGAACTAAACAAAAAATGAACTGAATTAAGTGGAATTAAGTGAATTCTATAAAAAATGAGTTCAATTAAGGGAATTCAATTAAAAATTGAATTATTTCAATTGATGGACATAGCAGTTTTTTAGAATGGAATTCCCCAGAGAGGGTACCATTTTTCTACATTTTTTTCTACCGGCATTTCCCTTTCCATTTCCGACCTTAACCTGAATTCAAAGGGGCTGTCCCTCTGCTTGCCGGAAAGCGGAATAAAGGGGTAATAAGTTCCCTGCTTAAAATTGTAGATCCAGTAAACTGCTTTTTCACTGCCGGGTTTTCCGGCTTCAGGTTCGCTGTCAAACCTGTAAATAGCACAGAGAAGCTGTTCGCCAAAGCCATGTTCTTCAAGGGTTTCACTTACAAGGTGGATGTTTGCAACAAGGTCTTCAAAATCCGGATCTTTAAAGATAGCCCACAGGAAGTTAAACTCATCTTTTTCAAGCCTGAATTCGGTTTTTGTTTCCTTTGAACTGTATTCCAGAAGCTCCTGAATCTCTTTTCGCGCAGATTCGTATGCTGAAGCACCTATTGGCTTAAAGCAAATTCCTGCGGCTCCTGACGGTTCCAGGTCTAGATTGCTCTCCAGAGTAATGCTGGCCGTGGAAATTGCAAAGAGCTTGTCGGTTTTTGCTTTCGGAAGCCTGCTTCTTCCGAGGACTGCGTCCACAAAATCGCGAAGACCCATTTAGTTTCTCCTTTTTAATTCATGTCCTGTTAACTGATATCCTATGACTTGGATTCGTCCTGTGACCTGGATTTTGCTAGTATATCCGGTTAGCCCATATCTTGTTGCATCCTTTCAAGCCTGGCTATTCTTTTTTCCACAGACGGGTGAGTGGAAAAAATATCCATTATGGAAGAGCCTGAGATTGCAGGAATGATGAAAAAGGCATTCATTCCTTCTACTGTCCTGAGGTCTTCGCTCGGGACCCTGGCCATAACCCCGCTTATCTTCATGAGGGCAGATGCAAGGTCAGACGGCTGTCCGGTAATAACGGCTGAGCCCCTATCTGCAGCATATTCCCTGTAGCGGGAAAGGGCTCGAGTAAGTATGAAACTGACAACCCAGACCCCAACTGAAACTAACCAGACAAGCAAAATGCCTCCGCCTTCTCTCTTTCTGTCTCCTCCCATGTTTCCAAAGTAAAGGCTGTAACGGACAAAGTAGAAAGCCAGGGTTGAGATAAAACTGGCAATTGTCATGACAGCCATATCCCTGTTCTTGACATGGGTAAGTTCGTGAGCAAGCACTGCTTCGAGTTCGGCTGGAGAGAGTTTGTCCATAATTCCTGTCGTAACTGCGACAACAGCGTTGTTCTGGTTCCGGCCGGTTGCAAAAGCGTTTGGAATCTGAGATTGTACGATCGCCACCTGAGGTTTCGGGAGATCGGCTATTGCGCATAGTCTGGTAACTATCCCATGCAATTGTGGGGCTTCGCTTTCAGAAACAACATGCGCGCCTGTTGACATGAGTACCAGTTTATCCGAGAAAAAGTACTGAATAACCATGAAAGAGCCCACAAAAAGCATCATATACACTGGTGGAGTCCCGTTGTACGAAAGAAATATCAGGAAAAAAAGATAAACTGCTGCCAGAAGAAACATTGTGAAAATCATCCGTCCCTGAAGTCCCAAATCCCGTTCCCACTTTCGTTTCATTGATTACTGCTCCGAGTATGATTGAGATGTTGAATTACGTTTAAGTGTGATTTCAATTGATTTCAACTAAAGTAAAGTGCTATTACAGTGGATTTCAACTAATGTAAAGTGTGATTATAGTTAAATGCAACTAAAGTAAAGTGTAATCATAGTTAAATGCAACTGAAGTAAAGTGTGATTATAGTTAAATGCAACTAAAGTAAGTGCATTTAAATGGTTATTCATTTGTATTCGGTTAAGATACTAAATGCAAATAATGTGTTATTTTTGTAGTGATTTATGTAAACCTAAACTTGAGAAATCGATGTGTTTTGTTGATTTAAGTAGCCATTTTTAGGTTAACAGATTCCTTAACCGAATACAAATGAATGTTTATTAAATCTAAGTTAAATTATAATTAAACCTATGTTAAATGAAAAAATTAAATATACAAATATTATACCTACAAATATTAAACCTGCAAATATTAAACCTATACATATTAAACTTTCGCTAAATGAAAATCAAGTTCGATTAAATGAACTTGCAGGTGTTAACCTGCAAAATCAAAGAGGTCTGTACAGTAGATAAAAAATTTTGATCGTGGCCTGGAATAAAGGTTACGAAAGCAAAATATAGCTGCCTTTTCGCTCAGAATCTGAGATCAGTCCAGTTATAGATCCGATAAAATATTTCCTCAAAGATTAAAGTTCTTTCCCCCTATGGAAAAGATCAGAGCTTCTGTTTATTCGATAAGAGCTTCTATTCATCCATTAAGAGATAGTTCAAAAATCAGAGAAAAGGATCGGCTAGATGGAGGCTAATTTGACAGACTAATTTAATAGATCAACTTAGCAGACTAAGAAGAAAAACTAATAATAGACTGAATAGAAGAAGAGATATCAATATTAGAGAGGGATT
>Ga0183099_1002067_pt1 | contig 10735 bp, 8 predicted proteins | sample Biomet1_FD_127788 | JGI IMG/M metagenome (GOLD analysis project Ga0183099, IMG submission 127788) | Microbial communities from bioreactor (seeded with anoxic lake sediment) at LBNL, California, USA - Biofuel metagenome 1 | ecosystem: Engineered > Bioreactor > Anaerobic > Unclassified ... | reverse complement strand
CCCAATTGATTGCGGATTGAACGGTAATATTCCCTGCATCAGTTGAATCAAAAACAGGAGAACGACACCGATACCACTGAATATAAGCACATTGACTGTGTATTTTCCCGCACTCATTTCCTGATCCTCTTTGGTTCCTATCATGCGGTATATTCCACTTTCAACCGGAGCTGCAAGCTGCGTAATAAGCACCTTTTGTCCAGTCATCACTTTGTAAATATAGATACCGAGCGGATAAGACAAACCTAATAATACAATCAGAAAAATAATATCCTGTAAAATAATCATAATTTCTCACCCTGAAATAAAACATAAAATAAATAGCACAATAATGCAACTGCAATCAAACCCGAAACAATTAATACTATTCCCATAAAAAATCACTTCCAATATTTATCATTTGACATAAAAGCATCCCTATTATGTTGCCGAACCTCTCATTTGCTTTTTTTGCTCCTCTTTTTATTTTTGTAACTCCATTATACTAGTCTTGATATTAGGACTGTATTAAGATTGTGTTTTTGGAGATTTAAGAAAGTATTATGTTAAAAATTTATTCTGCTGTAAGACATTTCTGCACTCAAGTAAATTTGTGGTTTTGTTCTGCGTAATTCTATTGAATTCATAATCAAAACATGATACAATGTTTTGAAAAGGGGTGAAGGGCATGAACGGAAATTTGAAAAATGAAATCATACAATTAATCCTTTCCAGCATAAAGACACTCACCGAACGATATGGGGTAAAAATCAATTTTTCCGATGTATTTGGTGCCTTTATGGAAAATCCGGAGTTTAATACCCTGCTCTCCCCATTCGATTTTCACGACAATGAATTTTGCAATTTGATTAAAAAGGACAAGCAATATTTCAAAGGCTGTTTAGAATGCAAACGAAAAATCGAGCGAAAATGTAACGATACCCGAACTTGTTTTTCGGGTTATTGTCATATGGGTCTCTATGAATTCATCTTTCCGATTTTTCACAGAGACATTCTGCTTGCTTTTCTATGTATCGGCGAATTTTCCAAAAATCCGAATTTTCAAAAAATTGCAGCGTTTGAGCAAAAAAACAAATTGGAAAAGGAAAGCCTTTCTAAAATTTTCCGTTCTGTTACACACGAATTACCGGAAAACACCATTGATTTGATTTATGATTTTAAAATGCTAACTTTTCTGTTTTCCTATTTATATGCAAATTATAGTCAGTCCGGAAAAGAGCAACTGTATGATAATCCAATCGTAAATAAAACCATCTTTTATGTCTTATCACACTATTCCGAATCGATTTCTCTTGAATCAATTGCCGCTCATTGCTATTGCAACAAAAACTATTTGAGTGAACTGTTTTATCAAACGACCAAGAAACATTTGTTTGACTACATCAATGAAATTCGAATTCACAATGCAATTCAATGGATGCGAATCAAAAACAGCCCCATCAGTGACATTGCCACAAGCTGCGGTTTTAATAACATCAGTTATTTTTCGACTGTATTTAAGAAATTCACCGGTTGTTCTCCCACCGAATATAAACTGAATATTTTAAAAGGATCTTCTTAATATTTCAAATGCAACCTGCTCCGTTTCGGGATATACTTTTGTTATCTTGAAAGGGGGCTTTTTTTATGAAATATTATACAGAAGAAACACATGACATTCCAATCAGTTACGAGGTCGATGTTCTTGTTGTCGGTTCGGGACCAGCTGGAATCGGAGCGGCCATCAGAGCGGGGCGACTTGGCGCAAAAACCATGATCATCGAAACACAGGGGTGTCTTGGCGGAATTTCGACGGCTGGGATGATGTCGCACTGGGGTGGAATCTCTTCCAGCAAGGTATATAAGGAAATTCTGCAGCGCGGTGCCGCATGCAATGAAAATTTGGGAGAAGCGCAATTCGCAAATAAAATTACAAACGCAATCAATCATGAAAAACTGAAACTTCTGATGTTTGATCTATTAAAAGAAGCGAATGTGGAAGTTCTGTTATATACCTTCGCATGTGATTCAGTTGTCAAAAAGGGAAAAATCATCGGTGTCATTATTGAAAACAAAACCGGAAGAAGCATGATTTCAGCAAAAGCAGTTATCGATGCCACAGGCGATGGTGATATTGCTGCAAAGTCAGGCGTTCCGTTTACACTCGGACGTGAAACAGACAATAAAATGCAACCCTGCACCCACATGTTTAAACTTGGCGGTGTGGATGTTGCAAATGCTGTTTTTCCGGGCAGTTTTGAAACACAAGTGCAAACCGAAAAAGGAGAACTGCAGACGCTTGCAAAAGAACTTCTGCCGTTTCCCGCAGGACATGTTTTGCTTTACACCACGACCCTGCCCGGCATTGTCTGCTGTAACATGACAAATTGTATTGAAATAGACGGTACAAAAGCGGAGGATTTGACAAAGGGAACTTATGTCTGTTATTCTCAAATGGATAAGATCGTGAAGTTTTTACAGGAATATGTCCCAGGCTATTCCGAGTGTTTTATCGTTTCTGCCGCTTCCTTACTCGGCATCAGAGAAACACGTCATTTTAAAGGAAAATATAGGATTGATACGGATGATATTCTTGAGGCAAAATTTCATGATGATTGGGTCGTCAGAGAGGCCTTTTTCAATTTTGATGTCCATAACCTAACAGGTCCAAGCCTTGATAAAACCGGTGTTCAGCACGGTTGGAACCAAAAAGGCACTTATACCATTCCTTACGGCTGTTTATTGCCCGAAAATGTGGAAGGACTTCTTCTTTCAGGCAGAAATATTTCGGGAAGCCATATGGCGCATTCAAATTTCCGCATTATGACCGTGTGTATGGCAATCGGAGAAGCGGCAGGCGCTGCGGCTTTTTTGAGCAGCAAGTCAAACCGTAAACTGAGCGAAATTCAAGCATCTGAAATACAACAGCTTGTATCATAAAGATTACGTTTGAAAGATAAATCTTTCAAAGCACTCCAATGACGCAAAACTTGATTGGGACGGACAAAACGTCCCATGTCAGCGATAGGATGGTCATAAAAATGAAACTTCCCTTTACAGATTTCTCTGTAAAGGGAAGTTTCATTTTTATTTTACTTTTTGTAACACTTTTTTCACCGCATCCAGAATGGAGGTGTCCGCTTTTGGTACCCCGTTGTCATCCAAAATAGGGGTTCCATTCTCATCTGTCGTCAATGTAGGACAAAGCCAACCGCCTTCGTCATGTTCATTCCATGCATAGGAGATTACGAAATCGACACCCACGAGTTTAGAATGTTCTTTTGCCCAATTGATAACGTTTTCTGCATGTGCCGCAATCTGCGTTGGTGTTCCCCATGTGGTGAAGTTTCCACCATATCCGGATGCCCACGAAACGGGATGATCAAGTCTTGGTTTGGTTGCCATACCCGCATTAAAACTTGGTATGATTTTTAACTGTAAATTCTTACAATATTTTGAAACGGTTTCATTGCGCAATTCTGTACTGTGTGCAAATTCTTCATACTGCATGGCGGGTGAGATTGGAACGTTGGAATAAAACGAAACCGCATCATAGCCACACACCTTGATCTTTTCACACTTTTCCAAATCAAGAATCGGCATCATCACCGAAACAAACAGCGACTTTTCGACACCTGCTTCCCTTGCCTCCTGACGCAGATGAGCGACACCATCTTTATCAAGACTGTTAAACCCACCATAAACATATACAAGAGGATTTCCGCTTTCATTTTTTATATAATACTCCTCTTTCATGGCGCTATATAACTGCTGCATGGTAATATTGTCCATGGGATTTACCCCTAAAATGGCGCACATTTTTATGTTATCGTGTTTTTCACTTTGCACATGATGTTTTCTTGCTGTACTCAAAAGATCGTTGTCCCTGTACCAACAATATGCAAAATAATCAATGCCTGCATCAATCGCATAATCTGCTTCTTTTTCCCAAATATCTAAGGTATATTCATCAAACTTAATATCGCCCTTTGTCGTTACCTTTGCGAAAAACGGTGCGATATGGTGATATTCCTGTGGACTTAACGCTCGTGCCACCTGGCTGCTTGGGCTTTTTGGTTCCTTTGTTTCATAATAGGCATCCCATCGAATTGTTCCTATACGCATTCATTTCCTCCGGTAAACGTTTATTTTGATTTGGGTTTCTCCCATCCATTTTCATAGCTGTCAAGTCCCAAAACAGAGGGCAGTCGATAATCTGGCAAATTATCTAACTTGGTAAACTCTTCACGAACTGCCTGTAAATATTGAAAACCACCGGAAAGATGCGGGGAAATATAATGTCCTTCACACCATTCGTTCCAGTTATCCAACAGGATGAATTTTTTGCCGAAGGAATTCTGTGGCATATGATCGGCAAGTTCTTTTACCTTTTGTAATAAGAGTTTCCAGTTCTTTGGTGTCAATTTCCAACTTGTAACATCGGTCATATGAAAGAGTTCTGCCCACGGACGCGGATCCCATCCCACGGAACAAGTAAGCAATGAAAAATACGGGTCGAATGCAATATGTTTTTCCATTAAATTCATTTGATTTTCGATTGCTGCTTCATCGGTTGGGTTCTTTTCTTTCGTATGCCAACAATAGGCGAATGAATGATCGTAACCGCAATCTTTTTGAAATAGTAACCTTTCTTCGCCCTCATATCTGTATTCAGCGCAGAATTTTATTCCGTCAAAACCGTATTTTTTTGCTATTTCACGACAATCCTCTAAGCAATCACGAAAATACACTGTGTTCCCGAAACCATCAAAAATATGATCCGCATAATCATATACAAAAAGAACGGGTTGATTCTCAATCACCAAATAATTCGGCTTGGTAAAATAATTTTCAAACCAGAATGGAAGCAGGTTTTGTAATAAATCATCTCTGTCTTTTGCAACACCCCAGTTATGTCCTTCCCACATGATAGCAAATTTCATCATATTCTGATACCGTGCAGAAAACAGTCCTTCATGAATGGCATGTCCTAACCTTAAATCGGCACGGGTTACAGGTTTCCCAACATTCTCTTTTTTACGATACCAACAGTAGATAAAACAGTTTATCCCGTGTTCCACTGCCCATTTTATTTCCCAATCGGTCACTTCGGGCAGACTTTCTTCATAATATCCAATAAGAGGAGTACGTTCGGGATAATCCCATAAATGATCAAACCCATTATGGATATTTTTTTCTTTTTTTGTCCATCCTGGATAATAATGGCAGGCAATGATATAATCACTACTTACCGGATCAGGTTGTGGTACATAGTCAGCAAATTGATTCAAATACATTCAGTTCCCCTTTGTTTTATCTCGATTGAATGACTGTATTATATCCTTTTGCGGAATCATAGTAAAGGTGTAAAACAAATTTTTATTTGTCATAAACAAACAATCGAGAGAATCAATTTAGTTGACAATCTTCTTTTGTTGTTGTATCATAAAATGAGAAATAATGAATAGAAACGATAAAAAAGGAGGCATAAAAAAAGTGAATACATTGCACTTTAAATACGCGGTTGAAGTGGAAACGGACACGATCCATTACGCAGGCTGCCGAAAACCTCTTTATGGCACAGCCCAATTTGAGCAAAGCGATCAAAGAACTGGAAGATACTCTTGGCATTATCCTATTTGAACGCACTTCAAAGGGGGTTATTCCCACTCCGAAAGGAGCGGAATTTTTGCTTTATGCACAAAATATACTTTCACAGCTCGAAAAAATGGAGCAGTTATCCGTTCCGGAAGGTTCTGATTTGCAACGATTTAATATCTCAATTCCGCGCGGCAGCTATATTGCCGACGGATTTATTAAATTTGCAGCGGAACTCGATACACAAAAGCCCATTGACATCAATATTCAAGAAACAAACTCCATGCAGGCAATCAACAATATGGCGGAAGGTCAATATAATTTGGGCATTATCCGATATCAAACGGTTTATGAAAATTATTTTCTGGATTATCTCTCGGAAAAAAAGATTTGTTATGATCCAATTTGGGAATTTGAATATTTGGCTCTGATGTCGCAAAAACATCCCCTTGCAACAAGTGTAAAAGTCAACTATTCCGATTTGAATCAATACGTTGAAATTATGCACGGCGATACCGTTGTTCCCTATTTATCTTCTTCCGAACTAAAAAAGGAAAGCCAAAGTAATCTGACAAAAAAGAAAATATATGTTTATGAGCGCTCCAGCCAATTTAATCTACTGATGAACATTCCAGCCACATATATGTGGGTTTCCCCCATACCGGACAACCTGCTCTCCTTATATCAGCTTGTTCAGCGCAAATGTGAAGCGGTAAATCACAAATACAAAGACCTGTTGATTTATCCGAACGGATATAAATTTTCGGCTCTTGATATTAAGTTTATAGATAAGTTATACGAATCGAAAAATGAAGTCGCCTTTCAAGAATATTTTTAAAGTCATATAGGAAAGCGCATATTGATATTCCATTATCGATATGCGCTTTCCTATTTGGATTCCTGTAATGCGTGCCTTCTGATTCGGCAATTGGTTTGGAATCGATAAAAACATATTGATATTCATATATCGATATTCTGTATCTATATTTCACATTTTTCAATTTATTTGTTAAAATAATATCAATGAAAGGCAATGAGCCAAATATAAAGGAGGATTTACAAATGTCAAGATTTACATTACCAAGAGATTTATATCACGGAAAAGGATCCATTGATGCTTTGAAAACATTGACCGGAAAAAAAGCAATTGTTGTTGTTGGCGGCGGAAGCATGAAACGGTTTGGTTTCTTGGATAAAGTTGTTGCAAACCTAAAAGAAGCGGGTTTTGAAGTAAAACTGTTTGAAGGGGTAGAGCCCGATCCTTCTGTTGAAACTGTTATGAAAGGCGCCGCTGTGATGCGCGAATTTGAACCCGATTGGATTGTGTCCATCGGTGGAGGTTCCCCAATTGATGCCGCAAAAGCGATGTGGGCGTTTTACGAATATCCTGAAACAACATTTGAAGCGTTGTGCATTCCGTTCAACTTTCCAACCCTTCGCCAAAAAGCAAAATTTTGCGCGATTCCCTCAACATCTGGCACTGCAACGGAAGTCACCGCCTTTTCCGTCATCACAGATTACGCAAAAGGCATTAAATATCCGCTTGCCGATTTTAACATCACACCCGATGTTGCAATCGTTGACCCGGATTTGGCGGAAACCATGCCACCAAAACTGACCGCATTCACCGGTATGGATGCAATGACTCATGCAATTGAAGCATATGTGTCTACATTAAACTCTGATTATACCGATCCGCTTGCGCTCCATGCCATTAAAATGGTAAGCGAATATTTAATTCCTTCATATCATGGCGATATGAATGCCCGTGCAAAAATGCACAATGCACAGTGTCTTGCGGGAATGGCCTTCTCCAATGCACTTTTGGGAATTGTTCACTCCATGGCACATAAAACAGGTGCTGCATATTCCGGTGGACATATTGTTCACGGATGCGCAAACGCTATGTATCTTCCGAAAGTAATCAAATTCAATGCGGTTGAAGTGACAGCGGCAAAACGCTATGCGCAAATCGCTAAGTTTATCGGGTTGAACGGCAATAACGACGATGAACTCGTTGAATCGTTAATTCTTCACATTAAAGAAATGAACAAAGCGCTTTCTATTCCCTCTTCCATTCAAGAATATGAAGGCGGAATCATCGACGAAAAGGAATTCAACGAAAAGCTGACTAAAGTTGCTGCACTTGCGGTTGGAGATGCTTGTACCGGTTCCAATCCGAGAAGCGTTACCCCCGAACAAATGGAACGCCTTTTGTATAGCTGCTACTACGATACCGAAGTTGATTTTTAAGAACACTATTACCAACAAATGCTGCTGCTTTACAGAATAGCAGCAGCTGTTGTTTTGAAAGAGGTCTTTTTATGTATCGAATCTTAACGAAAAAGAGTTTAAATCCCACCATAACTTTAATGGAAATTGATGCGCCTTTGATTGCTAAAAAAGCAGAACCGGGGCAGTTTATTATTCTGCGCACCGACGAAAACGGCGAACGGATTCCGTTGACAGTTGCGGATTATGATCGAGAAAAAGGAACCATTACCATTATATTTCAAATTGTTGGGGCAACCACCGAAGCGTTAAATCGTCTTTCGGAGGGGGATTCTCTCCATGATTTTGTAGGTCCACTCGGCAGAGCAACCAATACCGAAGGCTTAAAGAAAGTTGCGATTGTCGGTGGTGGAGTTGGTTGTGCAATTGCCTACCCCGTAGCCAAAAAGCTTCATAAACAGGGCACCGAAGTGCATGCGATTATAGGATTTCGCAACAAAGATCTGATTCTTCTGGAAGATGAATTTCAAAACGCAAGCAGCCGCCTTATCACATTGACCGATGACGGGAGCAACGGCAAAAAAGGGCTTGTCACCGATGCATTGAAAGCACTTTTTGACAGCGGCGAAACCTATGATGAAGTGATCACAATTGGTCCGCTCATCATGATGAAATTCGTATGCAAACTGACAAAAGAATATGGAATTCATACCGTTGCAAGTATGAATCCGATTATGATAGACGGAACAGGTATGTGCGGTGGCTGCCGCCTTACCGTTGACGGAAAAACAAAGTTTGCTTGTGTCGACGGTCCCGAATTTGACGGAGATAAAATCGATTTTGACGAAGCAATCGCTCGTTCCCGCATGTATGTACCGTTTGAAAGAAAAGCACATGAAACCCTTTGCAATCTTTATCAGTCGGAGGTGAAATAAAATGCCAAATCTGTCATTAAAAAAGAACGAAATGCCCGTTCAGAACCCAAAAATTCGAAATCAAAATTTTGAGGAAGTTACGCTCGGATATACAAAAGAACAGGCAATTGATGAAGCGAACCGTTGTTTGAATTGTAAAACCAAACCCTGTATCGGCGGCTGTCCGGTACAAATCGATATTCCCGCATTTATTTCGGAAACAGCAAAGGGCAATTTTGAAGCTGCATATCAAGTGATTTTGAAAGCAAGTTCGCTTCCCGCTGTATGTGGCAGGGTATGTCCGCAGGAAACGCAGTGCGAACAAAAATGTATCCGTGGAATCAAAGGGGAATCTGTTGCCATCGGTAGGTTGGAACGGTTTATCGCCGATTACCACAATGCAAACAACACCTCAAAAGCGAAAGTCCCTGCGCAAAACGGACATAAAGTTGCCATCATCGGTTCGGGTCCGTCGGGTCTTGCCTGTGCGGGTGAACTTGCAAAAAGAGGTTATGCCGTTACGATATTTGAAGCGTTACATGCGGCAGGCGGTGTTTTAATTTATGGCATACCGGAGTTTCGGCTGCCAAAAGCCATTGTGCAGAAAGAAATTGAATCATTAAAAGAGCTTGGCGTAACCATTGCCACCAATATGGTGATCGGTAAAATCATTTCGGTTGATGAACTGATGTCGGAACAAGGCTTTGAAGCTGTTTTCATCGGTTCCGGCGCAGGGTTGCCTAAATTCATGAACATTCCCGGTGAAAACCATTCGGGCGTCTATTCCGCAAATGAATTTTTAACACGAATTAACTTAATGAAGGCGTATCAAGCAAGCAGCACAACACCCATTGAAAACGGTAAAAAAGTTGCCGTTGTCGGTGGCGGAAATGTTGCGATGGATGCGGCAAGATGCGCAAAACGCCTCGGCGCCGATGTTACAATTGTTTATCGCCGCACAGAAAAAGAATTGCCCGCAAGATTAGAAGAAGTGGAACATGCAAAAGAGGAAGGAATTACTTTTCTGTTTTTGACAAGCCCGGTTGGAATTATTGGGGATGAAAAAGGCTGGGTAAAGAGCATCCGCTGTGAGAAAATGGTGCTTGAAACAAGCGATGAATCGGGCAGAGCAAGGCCTGTTCCGCTTGCAAACAGTGAATTTGATTTGGAATCAGACTGTGTCATAATGGCAATCGGCACCTCACCCAACCCACTCATCAAATCGACCACAGTAGGGCTTGAAACACAAAAATGGGGCGGGATTGTTGCGGATGATACAGGATTGACCACACACAAAGGTGTATATGCCGGCGGCGATGCTGTAACAGGTGCCGCAACGGTCATTCTCGCTATGGGCGCCGGTAAAACGGCCGCAAATTCCATTGATGAATTCATTCGGAGCAAAGGAGAATAAAACATGGCTTTTCAATCGGTTTCCGTGCAAACGCTTGGACGTCTGCCATTGTATTTGAATTTCCTCAAATCACTCTCAAAAGACCAGGCTGTCAATATTTCAGCTACAACAATCGCCGCTGCCCTTTGTTTAAACGATGTACAGGTCAGAAAAGATTTAGCGCTTGTAAGCAAAGGCGGAAGACCGAAAATCGGTTATGTTACAACCGATTTGATTTTAGATATTGAGCAGTTCCTCGGTTATGACAATACCGATAGTGCTGTGGTTGTCGGTGCGGGAAATCTTGGGCGATCCCTTCTTTGTTATGAAGAATTTGCCGCTTACGGGATGAATATTATTGCCGCCTTTGATGTAGATGTGTCACTCATCGGCTCTTCTGTCAATCAGAAGCTTGTGATGTCTTATGATAAAATGAAGGATTTATGCAAGCGCATGAACGTCCGCATCGGCATTATCACTGTGCCAGCTATTGTTGCACAATCCGTTTGTGATAGTTTAATTGAAAGCGGTGTTTCGGCAATCTGGAATTTTGCGCCCACTCATTTGAACGTTCCAGAAACCGTACTTTTAAAAAACGAAAACCTCGCCTGCTCTCTTG
>Ga0183099_1002066_pt1 | contig 10736 bp, 7 predicted proteins | sample Biomet1_FD_127788 | JGI IMG/M metagenome (GOLD analysis project Ga0183099, IMG submission 127788) | Microbial communities from bioreactor (seeded with anoxic lake sediment) at LBNL, California, USA - Biofuel metagenome 1 | ecosystem: Engineered > Bioreactor > Anaerobic > Unclassified ... | reverse complement strand
TGTGCGCATACGGCTCAATTTTGATCAGGTTGCCGCTCTCTTCCAGCTCCTTGACGATCGCTTTACGGCACTCGAAGCGCTCCAACCCCACAAACTTGCCGCCGTTTTCGTTGATATAGCCCGCATCGGTATACACGCGAATCACGGGCAGTCCTTGCCGCATGGCGACTTCGAAGTCATTTGGATCATGCGCGGGCGTGATCTTCACAGCGCCCGTGCCGAACTCCATCTCGCAGTATTCGTCACCCACGATCGGGATTTCGCGGCCCACGGCGGGCACGATGACCGTCTTACCGATCAAGTGCTTGTAACGCGGGTCTTCCGGGTTCACGGCAACGCCGGTATCACCCAGCATGGTCTCAGGACGCGTGGTGGCAACCGTGATGGAGTAGCTCTTGTCCGGCGCGTCATAACGCACGTGCCAGAGGTGGCTGTGCTGCTCTTCATATTCCACTTCGGCATCCGAAAGCGCGGTCTTGCAGTCCGGGCACCAGTTGATGATGCGATCACCGCGGTAGATGAGTCCCTTGTTATAGAGGCTCACGAACACCTTGGTCACAGCCTTGCTGCAGCCTTCGTCCATGGTGAAGCGCTCCCGCTCCCAGTCGCAGGAGGAGCCGAGATAGCGCAGTTGCTTGACGATGGTGGAGCCATATTCCGCTCTCCACGCCCAGGCGCGCTTGAGGAAGCCTTCACGGCCGATGTCCTTTTTCGTGATGCCTTCCTTGGCCATCTGCTCCACGATCTTCACCTCAGTCGCGATCGAGGCATGGTCGGTGCCCGGCATCCAGAGCGCTTCATAGCCGCTCATGCGCTTATAGCGAATCAGCACGTCCTGCAGCGTCTCGTCGATTGCGTGGCCCATGTGGAGCTTGCCCGTGATATTGGGCGGCGGAATCACGATGGTATATGGCGGCTTTCCGGTGTTGGGACGCGCGTGAAAATAGCCGCGCTCTTCCCATGTTTTGTAGAGCGCGCTTTCCACCCGCGCGTGGTCGTATGTTTTTTCCATTTCGGGACGCATGTCGTTCTCTTCCTGCCTTCTTCAAATAATTCTTTTCTTTTCAAAATAAAAAGCGCCCACTTCGCCAAAGGACGAAGCGGACGCTCGCGGTACCACCTTTGTTGAACACGTTTTGGTAAAAACCAACACGTATTCCTCTCGTGTATCCGTAACGCGGACAATACGGGAAACGTTCAATTTGACTCTCACGTCTCCGGCTCCGATGCGACCTTCCGCGTCCGCTCCGCAAACCGCCTCTCAGCAAATGGCGGTCTCTCTTGGTGCGGCGTTAGCGCGTACTCCTCATCTTCACAGCCGATTTATTATGGATTTCATTGACGTTAGTCTAGCCGAACCCCGCGCTTTTGTCAAGCGCTTATGCGGCGTCCTGTAAAAGCGAATCCGCCCAGATGTCTATGCGCTCTTTGATCAGGTCAAAGTTTGCAGGGCCAAGGTCGAGATACGTCTTTAAGAACGCGGCTATGTCAAACTTATCGCCGAGTTCGCTCTGCGTGTCGCGGTAGAGCTGCGCCAACTGGCAATAGCCGATTGCGTAATCAAAGAAGTAATATGGCTGATCAATGACCGTGTTGTAATAGATCGATGCCACATACTTGCCGTCAAAGCCCAACTCCGTGATTGCGTTTTCCAGCGCTTCGTCCGAGTACCCATAGTAGTTGACGAGGATGCTGATGATCGCCGGGAGAATCGAGTTTGCAATCTGGCCGTAATCGAAGTTGTAGCGAACATAGTCTTCGTCGTACTGCTTCTGGTTCTCCACCGTGAGGAACTCCGCAAACTGCGCCCAGCCTTCCGCATATCCGCTGAAGTTTGCCGCGCGCTGCATAAGTCCAAGATTATCCATGCTGCGCTGGTAGATGTACTGGTACATATGTCCCGGATAGCCTTCGTGCGCAAGAGTTAACAATAGCGTCGGGTCTTCAGTCGCGGTGTTGATATAGATCGTATTGTCTTTCCAGTCATCCAGCGCGGGGATGACGTAGGCCGCAGGCGCAAACTGATTCTGAAGTTCCTCCGGTACATCGGTTAAAGTCACGTTGTGCTCCGGCAGAACGGGCAGAATCGGCTGAATCAGGTTTTGCAGATAGTCAAGGTCTTCCTGCATGCTGCCGCTGGTGACCTGTATCTGTTTATCATTGATGTCAGGATTCTCATTGCCGATCTGAATGACCTGATACAACAGATAGTTCAGCTCGGTCTTGAGCATCTCAAGTGTCTCTTCCACAGAGAGATAATTGCAGCCAGCAGACTGCATCGAATACTCGAAATACTTCTTCTGCAGATCGGTATACTTGGCGGCTTCCTCATAGGTGCGGCAGTTTTTGCGCAGCTTGTCGAGGCCGTCATAGAGCGTTTGGAACGAATCGATATACTCGTTCTTGAGCAGGCTTTCGTTTTTGTCCTTATACGCCTTTGCCTGTTCCGGCGTCAGATCGGTGAGCTTGTCAATGCCCTCGTTAAACGTGACATACAAAAACGACGTATCCTTTGTGTCGATGATCGCTTTGCAATCTTCCAGAATCGCATCCAACGCGGGTTCCGTCATAAACATGTCAAGTTCCGCGCGCTTTTGCTCATAGGCAAGCACCTGACCCATGTATCGCGGCATATCCGCAAGCAAGGTGAGATAATCCTCAACATCCTGCACGTTCTTGAGTTCAAAGAGTGCAAATGACAACGGCATATTCGAGTGAAGTCCGCTATACTCGGTCAGCGGCTCGTAGTAGTATTCATATAGATTTTCTGCGGCATAATCCGTTAAGAACTCGTTGAGCACATCATAGGAAAACTGGCTTTCCGGCTTGATCTGCTCACGGTCGATCGCGTTAAGACGCTCCAGATAAACGCCCGCTTCCTTCGTCATGCGCGCGGTGTCTTCCTCCGTGAATTCACCAAGCGTCATCTTCACGTTCGCGCGATCGATACCAAAGTTCTTCGGATCATCGATGAACATATGGTACGAATAACCGTCGGACGTTGCATACCAGCGAAAGACGTCGAGGTCCAGTGCATGGAAGTCCGCATCCACGGCATCGCTGACCGCGAACGTTGGTTCCGGCGAAGGCGTTGCATCGGCAACCGGTGATTCGGTCGTGCCGGACTCGATGGTAACAGGCTGGGTAACCGTATTGTCCGGCAGCTTGCAGCCGGAAAACACGCTCATGAGAAGGATCAACGCCAGCGCGAGCGCGGTGAGTTTACTGATTCGGTTTGCTTGAGAATTCATGAATGTCTCCTTTTCTCATATGTTCAATGAACAAACTTATTCGTATCAATTTATTCGCAAGAATCTCTTTCGCAAGAATCTCTTTCGCAAGAGTTTATTCGCATCAATTTATTCGAACACTTTCGCGTTCGGAAAAGTTAGACCAGTCTATCTCTCCAGCTCTTTCAGCTGATCCAGCACGGCGGATTGCTCCGCACGTTCCCCCGCTTTGTACAGCGCCAGCATGAAATACTCCGGCAACGGCGCATAGAACTCCATCCGCTGCTTTGTGCGCGGGTGCTCAAACACGAGCCTGTAACCATGCAGCGCCTGACCGAATAGCCCGAATGGTCGCTTCTCGCGTCCGTAGACGTCGTCCCCCGTGACGGGATGCTGCTGGCTCGCCAAATGCACGCGAATCTGGTGTGTTCTGCCGGTTTCAAGTTCGATTTGGAGCAGCGTGTATTGCCCGTATCGCGCGGCAACGCGCCAGTGCGTCACGGCTTCTCTGCCGCCTGTTACAATCGCCATTCGCTTGCGATCGACCGGGTGCCGCGCCAGCGGCGCATTGACGGTGCCTTCGTCCTGACGAATGTTGCCATCCACGAGCGCCGCATAACTGCGATGCGCGCTGTGATCGCGAAACTGATCGCTCAGAGTTCGGTGCGCTTCGTCGTTCTTTGCGACCACGAGCAGTCCAGACGTCATGCGGTCGATGCGGTGGACGATTCCCGGCCGCAACTCGCCGCCGATGCCGGATAAATCACGAATATGATACAGCAGCGCGTTGACCAGCGTGCCGCTTTCGTGTCCTGCGGAAGGATGCACCACCATGCCCTGCGGTTTGTTGATCACAAGCAAATCCGCGTCTTCATAGACTACGTCCAGCGGAATATTCTCCGGCAAAACATCCGTCTCCACAGGATCGGGATACGTGATGTCGATCCGATCGCCCGCTGCTGTGAGCACGTTGGGCTTTACAGCTTTTCCGTTGAGCAGGATCGCGCCATCGCGAATCAGACGCTGTGCCTGCGTACGCGAAAGCTCCGTCTCGGCGGCAACAAACGCGTCGAGCCGGAGACTTGTGTCGCAGACGATGCTCTCCTGCTCAGGCATCTTGCTTTGTTGTGGGATCATCCGCAGGAGATTCTTCTTTTTTCACTTTCTCCTTTTGAAACGAAACGCGCTCAAAGAGCGATTTGTCCTTTAAAAACAGCGCGTCGATCACGAGAAAGACGCAGCCAACGCTCAGCGCACTATCCGCCACATTGAACACCGGGAACGAAAACCACGGCGTAATATCTAAAAAGTCTCGCACATACGAGAGCGCCACGCGGTCGATAAAGTTCCCGACCGCGCCCGCAAACAGGAGCGCGAGCGTGATGCGCGAAAATACGGTGAGCTTTTTGTTGAAGCGAATGATGACGTAGATCAGCAGCCCAGCGACGATCAACGTCATTGGGATGAAAAGCCAGCGGAAGTCCTTCCAGCATGCCCCAGGCGGCACCCGTGTTGTGAACGTTGGTCAATTGCAAAAAGCCGTCGATCACAGGCGCGCTGGTAGCCGACGGGCGAAAGATTGAGCTGAATGAGATACTTGCTTAGCTGATCCAGCGCAAGGATAGCAATGATGATGATGAGTTCGAGCAAAGTGGTGTCCTCCGGTTGATTTGATTCAGTATAGCACGTCGTTTAACCGCCGACAACCGTCGCAGTTTGTGCATTTGTAGTAAACAAATCGGGGTAGAGTGTTGAATAGTTCTCGTAAGCCTTCATGACGTTGTCGTAATACAGCGCGGTATCCTCAAACGGAATCGTAGTCAGTTTTCCGTTTTGCGAGAAACGCGCGTCTTTTAGCCAACCTTCCACGCTGCCATGGCCCGCGTTGTAGGCCGCGATGATCTCCATCATATCGCCGTCAAAGCGGTCGCTGAGAAACTTTAAGTACCAGCAGCCGTACTCGATGCTCGTCGCAGGATCGGCCAGCATATCGAGCGAATACGCGAGTTCCGGATCGATCTTGTGACCAATCCACTCCCCTGTGTCCGGCATGATCTGCATGAGCCCGATCGCGCCAACCTTGCTGACCGCGTCGGGCTTGTTGCTGCTCTCACAGCGAATGATGGATTGCACGAGATAAGGATCGAGTTCATATTTGTCCGCATACTGTTTGATCAGCTCCGTATAGGCGACGGGGTAATTGAGCAGCGCTTTTTGATGCTGGTCTTCCTGATACCACACATATCCACCAAAGCTTGCCGCGCAAAGAAACAGAATCGCGCCCAGCACGATACTGGCGATTTGGATGGCATTCAGGCGTTTGCGCTTTCTTCTCGATTTTGCGTTTGCTCGTCCTGTCAAATCTCCGGCTCCCTGACCTTCAGCGCGGCATACAGCGCGTCCACCTGACGAAGAAGGCTCTCGTGTGTTCCGTTGTTATCCAAAACATAGTCAGCCCGAAGGCGTTTCTCATCCTCCGGCATCTGCGCGCGCATTCTGGCAAGCACCTGCTCGCGCGGTAGCTGATCCCGCTCCATGACGCGCAGAATACGGGACTCGTCTTCGCAAGTCACAAGTATGTTTGCATCCATCTGCTCATCCATGCGGGTTTCAAACAGCAGCGGCACCTCGAATACCGCAATTCCATCGGGCAGTTTGGCAAGATCCCGCTCAGCGGAAGTCAATAGCTCTTTGATGACATATGGGTGGATGATTCCGTTGAGTGCGCGGCGTTTTTCCTCGTCCGCAAACACGATCTCGCCGAGCTTTCTACGGTCGATCTCACCATCGTCCTCAACGACATCCATACCGAATGTCTCGATCACCTTGCTGTAGCAATCCGAGCAGGGGTCGAGTGCACGACGGGAAACCTCGTCCGCGTGATACACCCTGGCTCCGAGCGCGGCAAAACGTTTGGCAGCGGTCGTCTTGCCGGAGCCAATACCGCCCGTCAATCCTATCTTGCGATAACCGCCAATGTCCTGTTTCATTTTGTTTCGTACCAGCTGTGTCCTACCTTGACGTCCGCATCCAGCGGTACGGACAGATGCGCCACCTGCTCCATGCACTCATGCACGAGTGTGACAACCTCGTCCGCCTCCGCTTTCGGTACATCGAAGATGAGTTCGTCGTGCACCTGTAAAATCAGTTTCGTCTTCAATCCGCGCTTTTGCAGCACTTGACTGACTTCCACCATCGCGAGTTTGATGATGTCAGCAGCCGTGCCTTGAATCGGCATATTCATAGCGACGCGTTCGCCAAAGGAGCGCGTGTTGTAGTTGGAACTCTTGAGCTCCGTCATAGAACGCCTGCGATCAAACATCGTGACAGCGTAACCTAGGCGCTTTGCGTCCTCTACGCTCTTTTCGAGATACGATTTCACGCCGGGATAGCGATCAAAATAGAGCTTGATGTATTCGCCCGCGCGCTTGACGGGTATATCGAGGTTTCGCGCAAGTCCAAAGTCGCTGATTCCGTAGACGATGCCAAAGTTGACCGCCTTTGCCGCGCTTCTTTGCTCGCTCGTCACCTCGGCAAACGGCACGCGGAAGACCTCGCTCGCCGTCGTACGGTGAATGTCCTTGCCGCTGTTGAAGGCCGCAATCATTCCCTCGTCTCCGCTGATGTGCGCAAGTAGCCGTAACTCAATCTGCGAATAGTCCGCGTCGACCAGCACGTTTCCTTCCGTGGCGACAAACGCTTTCCGGATCTCCCTGCCCTGCTGTGTGCGAACCGGAATGTTCTGCATGTTTGGCTCCGTGCTGGAGATGCGGCCCGTTGCGGTGACGCACTGGTTAAACTGCGTTCGCACGCGGTCGTTTTCGTCGCTCACAACGTTGAGCAGCCCGTCTACAAACGTGCTCTTGAGCTTTGTGATAAAGCGATATTCCTGAATCAGCGGTACCGCGGGATGCTTGTCTAGAAGCGCGTCCAGCGTCTCCGCGTCGGTCGAAAATCCGCTTTTGTTCTTTCTGCCGGTCGGCAAACCGAGCTTTTCAAAGAGCACTTCGCCGAGCTGCTTTGGAGAAAGAATATTGAAGGTCTCTCCCGTGCTCTCGTAGATTTGCTTTGCAAGCGACTCACTCTGCTCGTTGAACTGCGTCTGAAGCTGCTTAAGGATGCCGCGATCCACGCGGAACCCCTCGCGCTCCATCTCGTATAATACTCCCGCAAGCGGAAGCTCCATATTGGTATAGAGCTTCGTCATGTTCGCTTCAGAAAGCTCGTCTTGCATCGTCTCCCGCATGGAAAAAAGCATCGCGGCGTTTGGTTTCTGGCTTGGGCAGAGCCGCTCGCCAAGCATCGCAAAGCTTGTTGCGGGGCGCGTCGCGTCCAGTAGATAGTCCGCAATCATTGCGTCAAAAACCTTCGCTTTGAGCGGGATGCCGAATTTATCCAGCAAATGGCGCAGGCGCTTTGTGTCAAACGCAAGCACTTCGCAAGTTTCGTCCGCAAAGATCGGTTGAAGCGCGGTATAAAGCGCTTTTTCGTCGATCGGCGTACAGAACAAGTCCGCACCCTGCACGATTTCGAAATATCGCTCGCCGGAGAACGCAAACTGCACCGTTTCGCCCGCCTCGATTGCAAGCGCGCGCACGGGTGCTGCTTTTGTCAGCGTCTCGCGCACGGCCTCGATGGACTCCAGCGCCACGCGCTGTGAGGCGGGAATCTCTGCGCGCGCGGCAACCTCCGGCGCGCTGTCTCCACCGATTCTGGCGGCAAGTCCGCGCATCTCGAGCTCCATCAGCTTCGCTCTTGCGCCGCTCATCGCCTCGGGATGAAAGCTGCAATCCGCAATCGTGAGCGGAATCGGTGCCGTCGTGCATATGGTGCCAAGTTCGTAGCTCATCCGTGCGGATTCCGCGCCGGAAGCGACCTTCTCCCCGAGTTTGCCTTTGATTTCGCTCGCGTGGGCAAGCACGTTTTCCAATGTGCCGTATTCTTCCAGCAGCTTGGTGGCGGTCTTTTCGCCGACGCCCGCGATGCCGGGGATATTGTCCGAGTTGTCGCCCATAAGCCCCTTGAGGTCGCGCATGCGGTCGGGTTCGAGGCCGTATTGCTCACGGAGCACGTCGCGGTCAAACTCAATCGTCTCGCTGATGCCCTTTTTCGTCATGAGCACGTGCGTGTGGTCATCGATGAGTTGCAACGCGTCGCGATCTCCTGTGACGAGCAGGGCTTCCACGCCCTCCCGTTCGCATGTCTTCGCAAACGTACCGAGAATATCGTCCGCCTCGTAGCGCGGCGTTTCGCAGACCGCGATCCCCATCTCGCAAAGAAGTTCCTTCAGCAGCGGAAACTGCGTCCTCAGGTCGTCTTCCGTCTCTTTTCGTCCGGCTTTGTACGCCTCGAACTGCTCATGCCGAAAAGTCGGGCCGTGCATATCAAACGCCACGACCAGATAGTCCGGGTTGCGCTCGATGAGCTTTAATAGCATGCTGATGAAACCATGCAACGCGCCGGTCGGTGTTCCTGCGCGCGTGGTCATGGGCGGCAGCGCGTGATAGGCGCGGTGCATGAGGCTGTTTCCGTCGATTGCGATCAGCTGTTTCAAGCGGCACCTCCTGCGTGTTTTGTCATGTCGGGTTTGTCAGCGGACAACGGCGTAGACCATTGGCGCAACATGCTCCGGCTTTGCTCCAATCGAGATTGCCTCGCGCATGGTCGTAATCGCGTCCCCTAGATTCTTCTCGTCGTTGACGTAGAGCGTGCAGAATGCTTCGCCTTTCTCCACCTTGTCGCCAACGCGCTTATGCATGATCAATCCAACCGCGGGATCGATGACGTCTTCCTTCGTGGCTCTGCCAGCACCCAGCACCTGCGCCGCTCTACCGATCAGCTCCGCCTGCATGCCGACGATGTAGCCCGCGTGATCCGCCGTGATCGGCACCTGCCGCTTGACCGCACAGAGCTTATCCATGCCGTCCAGTGTCAGACAGGTTTCGTCGCCACCCATTTCGTGAATCATTGCGCGCAGTTTGTCGAGTCCCGCGCCGGTGTCGATGGCTTGCTTGAGCATGCACCGTGCTTCCGCATCCGTTTTTGTGAGATTGGAGAGCAGCAGCATTTGGGTACCCAGCAGCATGCAGACTTCGTAGAGCGCGTCGCCTTCCGGCACCTTGCCGGAAAGGAGCTGCACCGCCTCGCGGAACTCCAACGCGTTGCCGACAGAGAGTCCCAGCGGCTGGTTCATATCGGTGACCACGGCGACCACCTCGCGCTTGAGGAGCTTGCCCATCTTCACCATCAGCGAAGCAAGGCGCTTTGCGTCCTCCACCGTCTTCATAAAAGCACCGCTGCCGACCTTGACGTCGAGCACGATTGCGTCCGCACCGGCGGCTAGTTTCTTACTCATGATGCTCGCGGCAATCAGCGGGACGCTCTGTACCGTTCCCGTCACGTCGCGAAGGGCGTACATCTTCTTGTCGGCGGGCACGAGATTGCCCGTCTGCCCGATGACGCAGACGCCGGTCTTGCGCACGATCTCCTTAAAGCGGTCGATGGGCTGCGCGATGTTCACGCCGGGAATTGATTCCAGCTTATCCAGCGTGCCGCCGGAGAACGCAAGACCGCGCCCGGACATCTTGGCGACGGTACCACCGCAGGCCGCGACAAGCGGCGCCACCACCAGCGTGGTCGTGTCCCCTACGCCGCCGGAAGAGTGCTTGTCCACCTTGACGCCGGGCAGGTCGCTTAAGTCCACCGTGTCACCCGAGCGCATCATGCTCAGCGTGAGATCGGCGGCCTCGCGCTCGTTCATATCGTTGAGCACGATGGCCATCATTAGCGCGGACATCTGATAGTCCGGAATTTCGCCGCTGACAAAGCCGTCCACGATGAACTGAATTTCATCATGACTCAACTCTTCATGATTCACCTTTTTTTCGATTAAATCTACCATTCGCATGGGAATCTTCCTCCTGAAATTTCTTAATTACAATCACATATCGCTGATGACGCGCTCATCCCGCACAGCCGGCGGAAACAGTGGCGGCGGTAAGATCGGCGTGTTTTTGATGATCAGGAACAACGCGTCCGCCGCCTCGTCAAACGAAGAGGTCTCGATGGGCACCAATGGTTCCTCATCGATCTTGGCGAAGAACCGACCATCGTCCGTAAAGGCGAGGATAGCGGCATGCTTGTGAAGCAATCGGCAGTGAAAGAGCAGCGCGTCCGTGTCGGGGCTTTCATCAAGCCTTCTTCGTCAAGCAAGCGGGTTAGCACAATCAGCCAGTCCGCGCGGCTCAGATGCATGTTGAATTCGCACAATTCCAGCACGGTCTCAATGCCGTTTCGGTACTCGATGCGAATACTGTTTCGCTGGGACGCGGGGATGCGCTTTCCGAGTACGGTCGCATACCGTCCATCCGGCACGTCTTCCGGCAGTTCACCCGTGCCAGCCGCAACGACATATTCCGTCCTTCTTCGTCAAGCAAGCGGGTTAGCACAATCAGCCAGTCCGCGCGGCTCAGATGCATGTTGAATTCGCACAATTCCAGCACGGTC
>Ga0183099_1002065_pt1 | contig 10736 bp, 8 predicted proteins | sample Biomet1_FD_127788 | JGI IMG/M metagenome (GOLD analysis project Ga0183099, IMG submission 127788) | Microbial communities from bioreactor (seeded with anoxic lake sediment) at LBNL, California, USA - Biofuel metagenome 1 | ecosystem: Engineered > Bioreactor > Anaerobic > Unclassified ... | reverse complement strand
AGATATGAGTATCTTCTTACTTGAAGGATATCACTCATAACATCATTGGGAACTCTAGCACAAATAACAGCTTTACGGTTTAAAATTTTATTTATATAAGGAATAGAGAAAATAAGAGTTGTTTCGTCAAAAAATGTAGAGCTACTTCCGCCAATATTTAAGCTTTCTTCATCAATAAATGGACCGTACATATACGGTTTCATTTCCATCCCGTATTTATAGTTGGGTAAAGAGTTACGAACTTTCCCTAAGCTACCTTTATATGTAGATACTCTAACTTCACCTTCTTGATTGATTATAAAAAGTTCAGAAAAATCTTTGAATTGAAGTTTTTTGTCTTCCAAAATTTGAATAAGTTCTCCCAAATTCAGTTCATTATCTTGTAAATAAGCAGTGACAGTATCACGAGTAGATTCTAAAGAAGTCCAAATATCATTAAACCAATTTTCTAGAGCACGTTTTCTTCCAGAAGCAATTCCTTGAAAAACTCGCTCATACTGTTTTTTTCTTTTTCTGTTTAGAATATACGACAATTGAGTATTCATTTTTACCACGTCCTTATATATTAAATAGATTTAAATACAGTTTGTTATTTTTTAGAGTTTATCACTCTGAAAATTATTAATCAAATATATAGTTGTGATAGTAAAGATTGAAATTGTAAATAATAATGGAATTGTAGTACATTTGAGATTTTTTGTATAAAAATATTGACAAATAAGAGTTTTATTCAATATTGAAATTATAAAAATACTATATTTTCTGTTTACTTTGGGATAATTTCAAGCTATAATATTAAAAATTACTTAAAATTTATTTAGGAGGCTTTATGAAGTTAAAGTTACTAATATTATCATGTTTGTTAAGCTTCAGTATTTTTGCAGATTATAATTTGAGAGGTAGTTATGGGTTTTTATATAATGAAGAAATTTCAAACAGTGCACTTCAAAGTGGGTCGTATGAGCTTTTAGGAGAATACTTTATTGAGCCTTTAGACAATATTTCTATTGGGTTTGGAGTTGCATATTCGTGGCCTGCAGAATATCAGAGTGTACCTACAGGTTTGAATTCTAATCCAATAGATTCAAGTATTCCCATTTATGGGAGTATAATTTTTTCGATACTGCCAGATTCAAATATTGAACCATATTTGGTAGGAAGATTAGGATATGCAGTAATTAATCCTAATAAAAATTCTACTGCTAAAAATGTTCAGGGGGATATTTATACATCTCTTGGAGTTGGAGGTTATTATAACAATTTCTTTCTGGAAGGAACTTATGATAAAACAGCTGGATATTATACTTTGAGTGGTAAAAGAAAAGATTTGGATTTTACAAGATTTACTCTTAGATTAGGATATAAATTTGATTTTGTAAATAATAAAAAGACAAAACTTCATGATTTACAAAAAGAAATCGTACTTCCAATTAAAAATGTTGAATATGATAATTTAGAAAAGTTTGATGAAAAAGGAAATATAATTGAAAAGACAGGAACATATCAAGAGATAGAAGATTTACAAATAGTTGAGTAGAAAAGCACTTAAAGGTGCTTTTTTTATTTTTTATAAAATATAAAAAGAATTTACTGGTAATTAGTGTATAATAGAGATATTAATTTGTTTAAAATGAGTTTAATCTATAAATAACATTTATTTTATTAATGATAAAAGCTTTCTAAGTTTTATTAAATATATTATTTTAATAGACGTACAGACAACGATAACTTAGATATATGGGTCGCATATATTCCTTTTATTTGAAAAAAACCTTGATTTACTATATTCTATATAAGAAAAAGAAAAATTTTTAAGGAGGCATTAATGGGGAAATCAGTTGCGTATAAAATTTTAGAAAAGAATCTTTTAGCTGGGGAGTTAAAGGTAGGAGAAGAGATTACAGTTAAAGTAAATCAAACTCTTACGCAAGATTCAACTGGAACAATGGTATATTTACAATTACAAGCTATGGATATAATCACTAAAAAAACGGATTTATCAGTAGCATATATTGATCATAACACATTACAAGCGGGATTTGAAAATGCAGATGATCATGAGTTTATTAAAACATCTGCTGCAAAATACGGAATTGTTTACAGTAAACCTGGAAATGGAATTTGTCATCAATTGCATTTAGAAAGATTTGGAAAACCTGCAAATATATTAATAGGATCAGATTCTCATACTCCAACATGTGGAGGATTAGGAATGATAGCTATAGGAGCTGGAGGGCTTGATGTTGCTATAGGAATAGCAAAAGGGTCTTATAATCTTAAAGTTCCAAAAGTAGTAAATGTAGAATTAACTGGAAAATTAAATCCTTGGGTATCTGCTAAAGATGTTATTCTTAAAGTTCTTAAAGAATTAACAGTAAAAGGTGGAGTAGGAAATATTATAGAATACTCTGGTGAAGGAGTAAAAGCTCTTTCTGTAACAGATAGAGCAACAATTACAAATATGGGAGCTGAACTTGGAGCAACAACTTCAATATTCCCAAGTGATGAAATTACTAAAGATTTCTTAAATCGTCAAAATAGGGTAGAAGATTTCGTAGAGCTATCTGCTGATGCTGATGCTCATTATGACCATAAAATAACAATAAATCTATCTGAATTAATTCCTATGGTTGCAAAACCTCATAGTCCAGATAATGTTGATACAGTAAAAAGTATAGGTAAATTGAAAGTAGACCAAGTAGCAATAGGTTCATGTACAAATGCTTCATATACTGACCTTATGAAAGTAGCAGCTATATTAAAAGGTAAAAAAGTACATTCAGATGTATCTCTTGTTATATCACCAGGTTCATCAAATGTATTAAAAATGTTAGCAGATAATGGAGCTTTAGGAGACCTTATAAAAGCTGGAGCAAGAATACTTGAAGCTTCATGTGGACCATGTATAGGAATGGGGCAAGCACCTAAATCAAAAGCTATTTCTGTAAGAACATTTAATAGAAACTTTAAAGGTAGATGTGGAACTAAAGATGCTGATGTTTATTTAGTAAGTCCAGAAACAGCTGCGGCTATTGCGGTAGAAGGATATTTCTTAGATACTACAGTTTTAGGAAATGCACCAACTGTTACATTACCTGAAAAATTTGATTCAGATGATAACTATTTTATATTCCCACCAGCAGATGGAAGAGATGTAGAAATAGTAATGGGACCAAATATCAAACCTTTCCCAAGAAATGTTGAGTTAACTGATACAGTAACTGCAAATGTAATCTTGAAAACAGGGGATAATGTAACAACAGATGATATTATGCCATCGAATGCAAAATTATTACCATTCAGATCAAATGTACCTGAATTATCAAAATATTGTTTTGGGACAATAGTTGACGATTTTGCAGCTAGAAGTGAGAAATATAAAGGTGGATTTGTAATTGGTGGAGATAACTATGGGCAAGGTTCTTCAAGAGAACATGCTGCATTAGTTCCATTATATTTGGGAGTAAAAGCAGTTATAGTTAAATCATTTGCAAGAATACATAAAGCGAATTTAATTAACTCAGGAATTATTCCATTAGAGTTTAAAAATAAAGAAGATTACGATAAAATAAATGAATTTGTATCATTAACTACAGATAATTTATTTTCAAGCCTTGATGCAGGAGTAGTTACATTTAAAGCTGATGGATTTGAGTTCCAAGCAGAAGCAAATATAAGCGAAAGAGATAAAGAAATCATCAAAAAAGGTGGATATTTAAACTTTATTAAAGATGCTGAATAAAGAATATTATTCATTGGTTTAATACGCGCCTGCGGCGCGGAGGAGAGGGTAATTGCGGGGCGTAGCCCGCCACCCACGGCAAGGATTACTCCTCGCCACTCCTCTAAAACATTAATTTTACTATGTTTATTATAGATAGGTATAAATATATTAAAATTAAATAAATATTAGTGGGGGAATAGAATATGTATAATGTAACATTAATTCCTGGAGACGGGATAGGACCAGAAGTAGCAAATGCAACAAAAGCTGTAGTTGATGCAACTGGAATTCAAATAAACTGGGAAGAAGTAAATGCAGGAGAAGCTGTTTATGAAAAAGTAGGGACTCTTGTACCAGATGAAGTTTATGCTTCAATTGAAAAAAATAGATTAGCTCTGAAAGGGCCAATTACAACTCCAATTGGAAAAGGTTTTAGAAGTATCAATGTAATGCTTAGAACAAAATATGACCTTTATTCGAATGTTAGACCTTCAAGAAATTTTAAGGGAATAGATACTCCTTTTAATAATGTAAATATGACAATATTTAGAGAAAATACTGAAGGATTATATATTGGAGAAGAAAAAGTTGTAGATGATAATACTACTGAAGCTACAAAAAGAATTACAAGAAGTGGTTCATTAAGAATTTGTAAAGAAGCATTTGAATATGCTAAAAACTTGGAAAGAAAACAGTTTGTGCAGCTCATAAAGCAAATATTCTAAAAATTACCGATGGGCTATTTTTAGAGTGTGCTAGAGAAGTAGCAAAAGATTATCCAGAAATAACTTTGAAAGAAGTTATAATCGATAATATGTGTATGCAAATGGTTTCTAACCCAAGTCAATTTGAAGTAATAGTAACTATGAATCTTTATGGAGATATCCTTTCTGACCTTGCAGCAGGATTAGTTGGAGGATTGGGAATAGTTCCTGGAGCAAACATAGGAGAAGATATAGCTATATTTGAGGCAGTTCATGGGTCAGCACCAGACATTGCAGGTAAAAATCTAGCAAACCCTACAGCACTTATATTATCAGCTGTAATGATGCTTAATCATATTGGTGAAACTAAAAAAGCCAAAATAATAGAAGAAGCAGTTGAAGAGACTTTAGCCGAAGGGAAATACAAAACTAAAGATCTTGGAGGGAATGCTTCTACAACAGAGTATACAGAGGCTTTAATAGCTAAAATTAAAGCTAAGATTTAGGAGGTGGGACATGGCAACTTATATAGAAAGATCTGGAGTAGATAGAGAAATATTTTCTGACTTATCAGAACTTGCTAAAAAAAATAATCCAATTAATCCGGAATTTTATGAGAAATATGATGTAAAAAGAGGTTTGAGAAATAATAATGGTACCGGAGTTCTTGTTGGTTTAACAAAAATTGGAGAAGTTAAGGGCTATGAACTACGAGATGACCAAAAAATTCCTTGTAAAGGAGAACTTTTTTATAGAGGTATTGAGCTTCAAACCTTTGTAAAAGGATTTCAAGAGGAAAAAAGATATGGATTTGAAGAATGCATATATCTTTTACTTTTTGGGAACTTACCTTCAAAATCTGAATTATTACAATTTAATGATGTTTTAGATAGTTTTAGAGAACTACCTAAAAATTTTAAGGAAAAACTGATTTTTGCTCATCCAAGCAAAGATGTTATGAATCAAATACAAAGATCGCTATTGGGACTTTATACTTATGATAATATCCCTGAAGATTTGAGTATTAGCAATCTTGTTTCTCAAAGTTTAAATCTTATAGCGAAGTTACCAACTTTGGTAGCTTATAGCTATCAAGCTAAAATACATAACTATGATGCGAAAAGTATGTATATTCATTCTTCTCAAAGTGGAAAAGGAACGGCTGAAAATATACTTTATATGATTAGACCAAACTCTGAATATACTAAGTTAGAAGCTGAAATATTAGATTTACTTTTAGTAGTTCATGCTGAACATGGTGGAGGAAATAACTCTGCATTTACAACTCGTGTGCTTGCGTCTAGTGGAACAGATATATATTCAATTATAGCTGCTGCGATAGGTTCTTTAAAAGGGCCAAAACATGGAGGAGCTAACCTAAAAGTTTATGAAATGATTGAAAATATTAAAGATAACATAGGAGCTTATCCTAGCAATGAAGAACTTAAAGAATATTTAAGAAAAATGCTTAAAAAAGAAGTCTTTGATAATAGTGGACTAATTTATGGAATGGGTCATGCAATATATACAGAATCTGATCCAAGAGCAATACTTCTTAAAGAAAAAGCAAGAGAACTATCTGTGCAAAAAGGTACAGAAAAAGATTTTGCTCTTTATGAAAATATAGAAAAGTTGACAAAAGAGATATTTAAAGAACAAAAAGGTGAAGAGGCTATTATTGCAGCCAATGTTGATTTGTATTCAGGATTTGTTTATAGAATGTTAGATATACCAACAGAAATCTTTACACCACTATTTGCTATAGCAAGAATGGGTGGATGGTGTGCACATAGAATTGAACAGATTTTAAGTGATGTAAAAATTATTAGACCAGCTTATAGAAGTGTAGCTGAAAAAGTAGAATATATACCACTTGAAAAAAGATAGAAAAACCTGTAAAATATTTACAGGTTTTTCTATTACTCAAGATATAAAGGAGAATGATTATGAAAAAAATGACTGTTATGATAACTTTGTTATTATTAGCAAGTGCTTGTACTGTAATGGTAAAGACACCAACTCCAGAAGTAAAAGTTAAGGTAAAAAGTGACAATGGACTCCATTTAGGACAATATAAATAAAAAATCGGAAATTTTCCGATTTTTTATTTTGTCATTGCTATTTTTTCACCCATAAACACTTGAGTTTCGAAACCTTTTTTAGAATTTTCTAAAATATCCTCATCAATACTAATTTTATCCTTTTCAAAGAACAGTATAACTGTAGAACCACCAAATTCAAAATAGCCTTTTTCTTCTCCTTTTTTTATAGGAGAATTCTCTTCGAAAGTCTGAATTATTGATCCAACCATAGTAGCTCCTATTTCGGCCATTACAACAGTTCCTGTATTATCTGTATCCATTTCAGAGTATGACCTTTTGTTGTTAAAATAAATATCTATATTTTGTTTAACAGCATAAGGAGATACAGAAAGATAATCACCTTGAATTTTAATGTCATTTTTTACAAATCCATCTATAGGAAAATGGTATCTATGATAATCTGTAGGACAAAGTCTAATAATAAGCATAGTTCCATTTTCATATTTTTTATAAATATCTTCATTTTCAAAGAATTTTTTGATATCAAATTGTTTTCCTTTTACAAAGAAATTATCTGTTTCTTTAAGATTAGGGAAAGCAATGATTTTACCATCTGCTGGAGATGTAATACTATTTTTTTCTGTATTAACTGGTCTAGCTTCAGGTTTTAGTTTTCTTACAAAAAAATCATTGAAAGAATCAAAATATTGTTTTTCTGATTCCTCCAAATTTATATCAAAATTATTAATAAACTCTGGAATTTTAAATTTGGATTCTGGTTTATCCATTTGCTTTCCATAATATTCAGATAAAAATTTATTTTTAACAATAGTTTTTGCACTGATTTTCCCTAAGGGATTATAGTAAAGCCATTTTAAGTAAGCTTCTCCAGCTACCTTTTCAATTTCAATTTTTCCAGTTTGTCTATTAACATATTTAATTTCTTTTATTACTTCTTGCTTATAGAATACAGCAAAAATAAGTAAAAGAATAACGATTATGTAAGGCATATTATCTCCTATTTAATTATAATTTGACTTGTGTATTTTTTGATTACTAAATAATAGAAGCGCAACTTATGCAGTTGCATCGCATAAGCGTGACGCTTAACCCTAAATAAAATCAAAAGCTTTATTTCAATCCAACGTAAGGTTGGTGCGGTGTGCTGCATAAGCGCGGTTTTAAAGTATTTTTATCAGCAGAGTTATAATTTGTCTTTGATTATTATTTCATTATTTTCTATTTCCAAAACTTTTTTGTCAGTTTTACCAAATAAAATTAAATCAACAAATTTATCTTTGATATTTTTATCGATAAATCTTTCAATTTCTCTAGCTCCAAATACAATTGAGAATGCTTTTTTTGTAATAAAATCAAAGACTTCTGGTTTAACTTCAATTTCAATTCCTTTATTTTCAAGAAGTTTTAAGAATTTTTTAAGTTTATCTTTAACAATCTCTTTAGCCATCTCTTCATTTAAAGGATTAAATACAACTACTTTGTTTAATCTATTTCTAAATTCTGGACTAAAGCTACTTTTTATAGCATTTTCAATAGTTCCTTCACCATATTGTGCTCCACCAAAACCAACAGAAAGCTTAGTACTATCACTTGCTCCTGCGTTAGAAGTCATGATTAATATAATATTTCTAAAATCTGCTTTTCTACCGCTATTTTCAGTAAGAGTAGCATAATCCATGATTTGAAGCAAAATGTTATAAATATCCGAGTGAGCTTTTTCTATTTCATCAAGAAGTAAAACTGCATGAGGATTTTTTCTGACAGCATCGATAAGAAGTCCACCTTGTTCGTATCCAACATATCCTGGAGCTGTACCAATTAATTTCGCAACACTATGTTTTTCTTGATATTCACTCATGTCATATCTGATTATAGGAATATCCATATTTTTAGAAAGTTGTTTAGCAAGTTCAGTTTTCCCTACTCCAGTTCTTCCTACGAATAACAGAGAAGCTATAGGTTTATTATCATCATTTAAACCTGCTCTAGCTCTTTTTATTGAGGAAACTACAGTTTCAATTGCAGAGTTTTGACCAAAAATCACAGATTTCATACTTTCTTCCAGTTTAAATAGCTTCTGAACTTCAGTCTCTTCTATTTTCTCTTCAGGAATACGAGCTAATTTAGCAATAGTTTGCTCGATTTCTTTAACTGTAATTGTAATTCTTTTTTTAGATTTCTTTGTAAGCCTAATAAATGCAGCAGCTTCATCAATAAGGTCGATAGCTTTATCTGGAAGATGTCTGTCGTTAATATATTTATCTGAAAGTTTACAAGCAGCCTCTAAAGCTTCATCTTCATAATAAACTTTATGATGTTCTTCGTAAGTTTTTTTTAATCCTTTTAGAATCTTTATACTATCTTCTACCGTAGGTTCCATTATTTCGATTTTTTGGAATCTTCTAGCAAAAGCTTTATCTTTCTCTATAAAATTTTTGTATTCATCATAAGTTGTAGAACCCATAAACTTAATATTTTGCTCTGCAAGGTAAGGTTTTAATAAGTTTGAAGCGTCCATGGCTCCACTATTATTAGCTCCTGCTCCCATCAAATTATGAATTTCATCAATATAAAGAATTACATTTTTTTCTTTTTCCACTTCATTCAGAAGTTTTTTGATTCTATCTTCAAAATCTCCTCTGTATTTTGTTCCTGCCAAAAGAGCAGCAATATCAACAGAATAGATTTTCGCATCTAAAAGAGATACAGGAACTTTCTTAGTGGCGATTAAATATGCCAGTCCTTGAGCTATTGCAGTTTTACCTACCCCAGCTTCTCCCACGTGAATAGGATTTGACTTACTTCTTCTAAGGAGCACTTCTAAAGTTCTATTTAACTCTTTTTCTCTACCTATAACAGGATCTAAAGTTTTATTAAATGCTTTTTCTGTTAAATCAACACAGAATTTTTCTATGTATGAACCGATTAATTCATCGTCTTCCTCTTCGTCGTATTCATCATAAAAATCTTCTTTTTCAATACTATCAACATTTTCATTAACAATAGAATCTAAGATACTAATTCTTCTTAATCCTTGTTTTTTAAGATAATAACTAGCATGAGTTTTATCTTCTTCAAATATTCCAAGGAAAATATCTGTGAAATTCAATAATTCTTTTCCAGCAGCAGCTTTTTGAAAAGCAACAGTATTTAGAACGGCGTCTAAAAGTGCTGAATTTATTGGCTCAATACTGTTGTAGCTTATGTTGACATCTTTTAGATAAGTAGATAAATCATTTTTTAGTTTTAATGGGTCAATATTTAAATTTAACAAAAACTCAAAAAATCTCTTACTTTCTGTAGCTGTTAAGAGAACTAATTCAGGAGTTATATATTCGTATTTATTTTTTAGTGCCAAATCATAGGCTTTTGTAAAAATTTCGCTAGCGTCTTTATCCAGTCTCATTTTAGGCCTCCTCTATAGTTACTTTAAGTGGGAATCCTTGTGATCTTGCCAGTCTAGTAACATGATTTAATTTTGTAAGAGCAATATCGTATGAATAAGCAGCAACAATAGCAGCTCCTGCATTGTGAACTTCAAGCATAAGACTTTCAGCATCACTAAAGGTTTTATGGAAAATCTCCACAAGTATTTCTATTACAAATTCTTGAGTAGTGTAGTCATCATTGTGTAAAATAACGTTATATAAACTAGGTTCTTTTAGTATTTCTTTTATACTTTGCTTTTCTTTTATTTCTGTACTCATAAATCACCTCGTGTTTTTATCTTCTTTATATAATAACACAAAATTTAAAGTATTTAAATAGTTTATATGAGAAAGCTATCATATATAAAAAATATTTTTTCTTTTAAAAATTGGAAAACACTTTTTATTTTTGGAAAAAAAGAGTATAATTTTAGATATTTGAGAAGTGAGATAAATTGGAGTAAAAAATGAAGAGAATAATAATGCATTATGACATGGACGCATTTTATGCCTCTGTTGAAATTAGAGATAATCCTCAATTAAAAGGTCGCCCAGTGATTGTTGGAACAAGAGTGGTAACTACTTGTAGCTATGAAGCAAGGAAGTTTGGACTTCATTCTGCAATGAGTGTGAAGGAAGCCAGAAAACTTTGTCCAAAAGGGATTTATTTGGAATGTGATAAAGAAAAATATTCAAAGGTTGCATATGAAATTCAGAATCTGATTTATAAAATGTCAGATAAAGTAGAATTTGTTGCGCTAGATGAAGGTTATGTTGATATTACAAAACTTTATGAAAAATATAAGGATTTGGAATA
>Ga0183099_1002064_pt1 | contig 10737 bp, 10 predicted proteins | sample Biomet1_FD_127788 | JGI IMG/M metagenome (GOLD analysis project Ga0183099, IMG submission 127788) | Microbial communities from bioreactor (seeded with anoxic lake sediment) at LBNL, California, USA - Biofuel metagenome 1 | ecosystem: Engineered > Bioreactor > Anaerobic > Unclassified ... | reverse complement strand
ACCCTGGCCGGGGCACCGGTGGTCTTGACCCGTCGCGAATTCGCCTTGCTGCGGCGACTGGTGATGCAGGCGGGCAAGTTGGTCAGCCGTGAGCGCCTGCAAGAAGATATCTATGACTGGCAAGACGATATCGGCTCCAACGCCCTGGAGGTACATATTCACCATCTGCGGCGTAAATTGGGAACAACCCGGATCCGGACGGTCCGCGGTGAGGGGTATTGCCTGGAGCTTCAGGCATGAGTGCGTTGTCACGAGGACGTAACTGGCTGAGGCAGCAAGGATTGCGCAGTCGTCTGTTGTGGTTGTTAGCCTCGATTTTGTTACTGACTCACTGTGCGTCCACCTACTGGGTCTGGCACGAAAGCCAGGAGCAGATTAGCGAGCTGGTGCATCTGGCGCTCGATCCCGGCCACTCCAGCCATGAGCTAGCCAAAGAACAGCGGGAGACCATAGCCGCCTTGTTTGTGCCACCCATGGTGTTTGGTAGTTTGGGGCTGCTGCTGGCCTATCTGGCCATCAGCTGGTTGACCAGCCCTCTGGAGCGATTGCGTGATTTGTTGCAACAGCGCAGCTCCAGCAATCTGGAGCCCTTGCAGATGGACGCCTCGGGGCCGGAGTTACAGGCGGTCGTCGATGCGATGAACGGTGTCTTGTCCCGACTGTCCCTGGCATTGCAGCGGGAGCGGCAATTCAGTGCCGATGTCGCCCATGAGCTGCGCACACCGCTGGCCGGGGTACGGCTTAATCTGGAGCTGATGCAGCAAGCGGGTGTTCACGGAGTGATACCGCTCATTGAGCGGCTGGATGGTCTGCACCATACCGTCGAGCAGTTGCTGAATATGGCGCGGGTGGAGCGCAATCTGATCATCGGCGTGGCGGGGGATGTCGAGTTCGCCCGGGATGTGTTTGCGCCTCTGGAAGCGGAATGTCGGCAGATGCTGGCACGGCGTGGTTTGACGTTGGTGGCCGAGGTCGAGTCGCTGCGCCTGCAAGGTGAGGTGTCACTCCTGCAGATGCTGGTTCGTAATCTGGTGGAGAATGCCAGCCGTTACGCGGATGCAGACAGTGAAGTCCGTCTGCAGTTTCGGCGACTGGTGTTACCTGAAGGCGAATTTGCCGAACTGGTGTTGAGTGATCAGGGCCCGGGAGTGGCGGCCGATAAGCTGGCCCGTCTTACCGATGCCTTCTCGCGACTCGACAGCCGGGGGAACGGTATTGGTTTGGGGCTGAATATCGCCGCCCGGATCTGTGCCTTGCATCAAGCGAGCCTGCAGTTTGACAACATTGCCCAACCTCGAGGCTTGCGGATCCAGGTCCGTATTCCGCTGCATTCCTCCTGAATGCCAGCCGGGCGGTAGCTCTTGACGTTGACGGCTCAGAGCGTGGAGTAACCACGGCCGACGTCAATATGGCTCATGTCCATTCCCGGTGTTGCTTGTTGCAACCAGTCGCGAGCGAGCGTCGCCTGAGGGCTGGTTTCTTGCGGAGACCAAGCCGGAACTTGGGCTTCGACAAAGGGGCCGGGTTTGACCTCAAAAAAGCAGAATGGCTGGTGGACACTCAGGGTGTGGATCAGTCCGGGCGGAAGTTCGAGCACTTGGCCGACCGTCAGTGTCTGCCGGGTCATGATCATGCCTTGCTCATCCAGCGTCAGCAAATCCCCCTCACCGAAGAGTGGCTGGAGTAACTCCCATTGTTCTGAATGGAGATGTGGGCGGAAATAGGTGCCCGGTTGTGCGGCCACGACTAATCGCTGAACCCGATCCTGGTGGTCACTATGCCATAGCTGGTGTGTCCGGAGTCGTGGAGAACTAAGAGCCTGCGTCAGCAGTTGCTGGCAAATATCGTGATCAATCATTTTCATGGCAACTCCTGATCTGTATCTGAACAGTGGTGATTCCCGAGGCCAGGGCTGGAGCTGTCTCTGCTTCACCGTCATTACGAGCTGTAAGCTGTCCACCCTCGATGGAGATGAAACCAGAGAGTTTGCGCTGACACGCATTTGTGAAGGGGTGGCTCTGTTATGGTGAAGCTGTCCCCAGTTGTCCTCGTAAGGAATCACACTATGCGCGCAAAACAGCTTTCGCAATCGGCCTTCATTCAAGATCTGGCCTTGTTAGCTCGTTACGATCTGACCAATCTCGAGTTGGGCATCAAATTACGTCAGGACTCCGATCCCGAGCTGCGGGAATCGGCGATGCGTCTATTTCAGAAGGGCATCATCACTGCCGCAGACGGTGGTTACCTGACCCCGTTCGGGGTCAGTCTGCTGGAGTATCTGGATCATCTGTTGAATGCACTGACCGACGCGGATTGAGCCAACGTCGGCTCGGCCAGTTGTAACAGATCCAGTTTTTCTAACTCCCACCCTTGGTTTCCCGGCCGCATATGGCAGATGAAACTGATGGCGGGAGTTTTGCTTTTATCCTCGCCGATGACGACCCAGCTGCGGGCGGGCGGCTTGGGTACCGAGACATCATTGATATGTAATGACAACAGAGAGCCCAAACGAAAGCTGACATAGGTTTTGCAGCTGTCGGCGGCGGCTTGCTGTTGTGGGGTCCATGCTTTATTGGCTGCCGGGGCCAGCGTCGTGGCGCACGTTGGCGCCATGACCAACAGTAGGGACATGGCCACTAGCGTGGCGATTGGCATTTTGGTCATAATTTTCGTTGCCGAGATGCAGGATGACGCCAGTGGATTTGCGCTGGAAGCAAGAGCCCGCTCTGGTCCACGGTTTCCTGTTCGATGAGTTGGCGCAATAGATCGAAGGCTCGGCCTGCCATGGCCGGACAATCTTGGGCTATGGTATCGATGCGCAGCGGCAGGCAATCAAACAGATAGTGATCATCGAAACTGCAGAGATGAATGTCGGCAGCCATCAGTTGATGTTGGTTCAGATAGCGCAAGACTCCCTCTAACAGGCCACAGGCGGCGGTGAACAAGGCCTTGGGCGGGCGACCCAGTTCGGCACACAGCTGCGCCATCATTTCATAGCCGGAGCTGGGGCTGAAGTTGCCGTGGCGAACCCAATGCGGTTTACCAGATACGCCTGCCCGTTGCAGCCCTAATTCATAACCGGCCAGTCGCTCCCGGCTTGGTTCCAGCCGCAGCTGGCCGCCCAGATAATAAATCTCCTCCGGATGCAGGATCGCTAGGTTCTCTACCAACTCGGCAGTTGATTCAATGGAGTCGGTAATTACCCAGGGCAGACTGGATTCCGCGATCCGTCGATCCAGTTGCACGACAGGTAAGCGGGCACTGATTTTCTGGTATTCACTATCCGACAGTGAACTGGAGGCCACGATCAGTCCATCCACCTGGCGCTGCATCAGGCTGTTGACCGCCATCATCTCCTGACTGGGGTTTTCATCGGAACAGGCGATCAGTAGCTGCAATCCTGCTTCACGACACAGGGTTTCCAATTCCCGGGCAACCGAGGCGAAACCGTAATTGGTCATTTCCGGCACCACCAGCCCCACAGTCTGTGAACGGTTGGAACGCAGGGCCCGGGCATGAATACTGGGTTGATAGTGTTGTTCGGCGGCGATGGCCAGAATGCGATCGCGGGTTTCGTCGGCAACGCGATACTCTTTACTGCGGCCATTAAGTACCAGACTGGCGGTTGCTTTGGAGACGCCCGCCAATCCGGCTACATCGCTGATGGTGATTCGTTTACTTGTCTTCACGGCATCGTTCTATGCGTAAAATGAGTCCTCATTCTATCACGGGCATGGCCAGCGGCCAGTGCTGGAGGTTCAGTTGTGCGTCGCCAGTAAAATCAAAACTCAATTTATGCTGTGGGAAGTAGCGTGCTGACATCACGGCGGCTCCGCCATTGATAAAGATCTCCACGCTGGAGTGGTCGCACAGGATCTGCAACTCGGTCAAGTTGCCGCGCCAGTAGCGGTGTTCCAGATCTGCGGTTCGCACATGAGGGCGGCTCAGGGTCAGACGGGTGCCATCCCATTCCAGACTCAGCGCTTGGGCTAATTGCAGGCGGAAGGGGCCATCACATTGCAGCCAGAGTTCGGCACTGTCGGCGGTATAGAGGGGCGCATCATCGGCACGGCCCTGCCAATAGCGACGTTCGCCACGCAACTGCTGCAGCTCCCGAGCCGGTCGTTGATAGAGCTGGCCATCGTGATAGCTTAACTCGCGGGGGCAGGTCATGGTGTGGATCCAGCCCTGGGCTACCGTCGGTTGCAGCAATTCATCCTGATCCGGGATGCCCATCCAGCCGAACAGTAGGCGACGACCATCCTCGGCCTGGGTAGTTTGCGGCGCGTAGAACTCGAAACCTAAATCCAGTTCGTGAAACTCACCATGGGGGAAATGGGCCTGCACATAGTCCAGCTGGCCGACAAAATAACCAGCCTGATGGGTATTGAGATAGCGTTCTGCTTCGGCGGGTAGACCTTGCGGACAGCAGATCAGGATATCTTGCCCCTCCAACTCGAACAGATCCGGACACTCCCACATATACCCGAAATCGCCCAGCCCGTTGAGCCGGCTACCGGCGATGTCGCCACGCGAGTGCCACTGCTGCAGGTCATCGGAAACCAGTAGGATCACCTTGCCTTGCTGCTGCAAGTCCTGGGCGCCCAGCACCATGTACCAGCGTCCATCATGCTGCCAGACCTTGGGGTCCCGGACATGACCGCTATAGCCTGCAGGCAATGGCAGAACAGGGCCCAACTTGTCAAACTCATCACGCTCATTGGCGATAGCCAGGCATTGGTTGGCGGTGCGGGAGCCGTCAGGATATTTCACATTCCCGGTATAGATCAGCACGATGCGATTATCCTGCACCACGGCCGAGCCGGAGTAGCAACCATGACTCTCGTAGGGCTCCGAAGGCACCAGAGCAACCGGTTCATGGCGCCAATGCAACAGATCGGTGGAGCTCCAGTGGCCCCAGAATTTGGCGCCATGTGCACAGGCAAACGGATTCCACTGGTAGAACAGGTGGTAGCGCCCCTGGTGCTGGATGAAGCCATTCGGGTCATTGAGCAGACCGACCGGTGGCGCCAGATGCCAGCAAGGTCGCAAGGGATCGGCGGCGGCAATAGGTTGCCCGGTCATCAAGGACCGGGCCAGTTGTTTGAGTAAACTTGTTTCGTCCATCAGCAGGCGTCCATTATTCGCTGTCGGTCTGATATTTCAGTACGAAGGAGATGATGAAGGCGGCACCAAAGGCAATGACCAGACCAATCAGATAGCTGATGACCGAGTTGGCTTGCACGATGGCAATCCCCGGAATACCGGTCAGGCCCACTGCAGTCATGCCCACATGGTTGGCAACCACCCAAGCACCACCTAATGCACCGCCCGCCAGCGCGGCCAGGAACGGCTTCATGAAGCGCAGATTGATACCAAAAATGGCGGCTTCGGTGATCCCCAGCAGTGCGGACAGTGCGGAGGGAACGGCAATCGCCTTGATTTTGACATCCCGGGTCTTGAAGTAGACCGCCAGGCAAGCACCGCCCTGAGCGACGTTAGCCATGGACCAGATCGGCAGCAGGAAGTTGACGCCAATATTCGGGTTACCGAGCAAACCTGCTTCGATGGCGTGGAAGCTGTGGTGAATGCCGGTGATCACGATGGCGGAGTAGGTTCCGCCGAAGACCAGACCTGCCAACCAGCCCGCCTGATCGATCAGGGTGCTCAGCACAAAGGAGATACCATCACCGAGAGCGCGACCGGCTGGGCCAATGAACAACAAGGCGACAAAGCCGGTGATGATCACGGTCAGGAATGGTGTCAGGATCAGATCCAGAGCATTCGGGATCACCTTGCGCAGGCGCTTTTCCAGGAAACTCATGAACCAGACCGCCAGCAGTACCGGGAAGACGGTGCCCTGATAACCGATCATGGCCACATCCAGACCAAAGAAGTCCATGGTCTTGAAGCCACCGGCTACGCCCCAGGCATTGGTCAAGGCCGGATGGGTCAGGATGCCCCCCAGCGTCGCCCCCAGATAGGGATTGCCACCGAATTCGCGCGCTGCGGTGAAACCAATCAGCACCGGTAAAATGATAAAGGCCGCCGAGCTGAACATATCCAGCATGATAAAGATGGCGCTATCCGGATTGGCCCAGCCATAGGTGCGGACCATTCCCAGCAGACCCATCAACAGACCGGAGGCCACAATCGCCGGAATGATGGGCACAAAGATATTCGACAGCAGGCGCGCAACCCGTTGCAGTGGATTCAGTTTCTGAGCCGCTAAATCCGTGAGTTCGGCTTTGCTGGTTTCGGTAATACCGGCCACTTTGCTGAACTCGGCAAAGACCTTGTTGACGATGCCGGTACCGAAAATAATCTGGATCTGACCAGCATTACTGAAGCACCCCTTGACCCCGTCCAGGCGATCGATAGCCGTTTTGTCAATCTTGCTGTCATCGACCAGTACCAGACGCAAGCGGGTGGCACAGTGTGCGGCACTGGCGATGTTTTCCTTGCCGCCCAGTAAGGGCAACAGGGCTGTGGCTGTGGTGTGATAATTCATATTGATCCTCGCTGGTGGGTGAACCGCTCAGGCTCACGACACGCTTGTCCTATGGTTCATAGTCAAGCAGCTCCAGCGTGGAGCTGCTTGCTGTTACGAAAATTGATTAGAACCAGGTTTCCATCTGGACACCAAAATTCCACTGCCCACCCGAGCCGAAGCCGGTTTCACCCAAGGAATCATCTTGGGCGTAGGCATCCAGCTTGCTGTCCCAATCCATATAGGTAGCGAACATGCGCAATTCTGGGCGACTGAAGAAATTGGCAATATCACCGGCCTTGAACGTTGGGGCGAAGGTCAGCTTATAGAAGCCACCATCCACGGCCTGGCGGGAGTTATAACCCTGTGGATCCAGATCCATGTACTGGTAGCTACCCTCGTAGGCCAGTGCGAAGTTCTGGTTGATCTCCTGCACCACTCGGGCATTCAGCGTGACCCAACCATAATCATCGTCTTTCACGTAACGGTCCTGGCTGCGTTGCGCCATCAACACCGGGGCTATGCTCCAGTTGCTGGCCAGTGCTGTTGTGCCGTAAGTCGCAAAGCGTACGGTCTGGGCATCTTCCGAGAGATTGCTGTCAGAGCCTAAGCCCTTGACCTCGGCCCCCAGCCCCTGACCATACAACAAGGCGGTTTTGGAACTGCCATCCTTGAAGCCATAAAAGCTGGTGGCATGGTAGGCCAGCAGAGTATGGACACCCGTATCGGCGGCGTCCTGTGCGCCTTGGCTTCCCGTATTGCTCCGGGCTTCGTTATCCTTCGCCTTGAGGCCGCTGATCATCCACTGTACTTTACCAAACGTGTTATTGGCGGTGAGGATGTAATTCTGGATGTCGCCGTTGACATCATCGATGGCGCCAAAGCTGCGGCCATAGAGTGAAAAATTACTCTTGGCGCTGTCGCTCCATTTGACGTCGTAGATGCCCGCGCCAGTACCGGCCAGGAAAATGATATCGGAATCGAGCCAGTGGATATCAAAGTTATCCCGGTCGAAGCGCTTACCGGCCCACAAGGTTGAGTCTTTAAATACACCGGTAAACGTCGGCATGCTGCCCAATTCGGCGAACAACTGACGGACGTTGAGAGTGCTGCTGGAGCCGGTCCAGTCGTTATAACTGCGTTGGCCATCTGCCAGCATCACCTTGAAGCGGGTCGTAGCGCCGTTATCCAGGGTGGATTTCTTTTCCAGATTCAATTCGACGTAGCTATCCGGTTCATTGCCCAGACGACCTACTGCACCGCCGGTTTCTCCGGCTGGAGTCAGATAGGGTCCGCCTTCCGTTCCGGTGCCACCGTCGCCGATCAGCAAGCCGGAGCGGGCATAGCCATGGAACTCCACACCACTGCCAGCGAGGGTTTTAGTGGTCAGATCCTCGGTACGCTTGGCGACCTCTGCGGTAGCCGCTTCGCCCTGCGTGGTTCGGGCTTCGAGCTGTTGGGTCTGTTGTTCGGCCGCCGTGGCTTTGGCTTCGGCGGCCATGGCGCGTTGTTCTGCTTCTGCCAGACGTTGCTCCAGAGCTTGCAGACGCAGTTCGACCGCGCTTGGCGAAGCGGCCTGAGCCATGTTCATGGTGGTAGCCAGGGCGACGGCCGTGGCGAGGTAGCTGATTTTTATCATGTGGGTATCTTCCTTTGATCGGGCACAGAGTTTTTTGTTATGGCTAACGGTTTAGCTAAACCGGTTTTGCTGATTTGAAAATTAGCCAAAACAATTCCGCTTTGCAAAGAAGTTTGCTAACCCGTTTCAGCCTTTGTGATCTGCCTAGCATTCATCCTGTTTCAGTATCGAAGAGGGGGGTTGAACGGCGCTGGTTCACGTGTCTTGGAGTTCTGTTCGCTTTCGGAGCCGGGCTCCATGTCCTGCAGAAGAGCCGAGGAAAAACCATATAGGGATTGCCGCTGATACCGCGTGGACCACCGGAGGGGATAGAGCAGGAGGGGATAGAGTAGAAACAAAAAAACCGGGACAAGCCCGGCAAGACGTGGCATCCCAATCCGGGACACACAGGCTACCCCGCACTGTCAGGGCACCCTCAGGAATTTATGATTGCAAAAAGTCCGCTAGCTGCCGATGGCTTGGTAGAGCCGTCATGGCCCCTCGGGCCGTGGTAGCCAGAGCGCCACAGCCTTGGGCTTGCTGGATGATTGGGACCAGGTGCTCCCAGCTCGGCAGTTGAGGATGTTCCGCCAGACCGGCCAATAACCCGGCGACAAAGGCATCACCTGCTCCTGTCGTATCAACTACTTGAATGCTGCGTGCGGCCAGATGATGTAGTTGTTGACCGTCATGGGCCAGTACGCCATCGCCACCCAGCGTGACCAGAAGTAACTGGATAGGATAACGCTCCATCAGCTGCTCGATCGCCATCTCCATCTCCAGCGGGCCACACAGGTAGATAAGTTCTTCCCGGGAGAGTTTAACCACAGTTGCCAATCCCAGTGCCTGTTCCAGGCAGGAGCGGATTTCGCGCGGGTCGGGCCAGACTTCGAGCCGGATATTGGGGTCGAAGCTGACGTAGCCATGGGCGGCGCGGATCGCTTGCATGGCGGACAAGGCGGCACTGCGGCTGGGCTCCTGAGCCAGGGCTATGGAGCACAGATGAAGCCATTGGCCGGCTTGAAATTCAGGCAATTCATCGGCTTGCAGGAATAGATCGGCACTGGGTTTAACCAGAAAGGTAAAACTGCGCTCTCCGTGATCATCCAGATCGACCAGTACAGTCGAGGTGCGGTGAACAGGATCTCCCACCATATGGCCGGTATTCACGCCTTCGTCATCCAGCACCTGACGCATAAAGTTGCCGAGGGGATCGGCGCCGACCCGACCGATAAAGGCACTGTCGCCCGCCAATCTGGCGATGCCGACTGCCACATTGGCTGGAGCTCCCCCGGGACATTTCAGATAGCGGTCATTGCCATCGGGTACCAGATCGACCACGGCATCGCCCAATACCCACACACGATTTGTCATAACTCACCTCACAAATAAACTGAATACAAGTTAGCTAAACCGATTTAGGTTTGCAATTGCTCAACGTGCGGCGCCTTGACTTTGTGAGCTAGACCCCATTTCATGGGGCCAGCGACACTCGCCTCCGGCCACCCTGAATCGTGCGGCTGGCCTGACGGATGGTGAGCCTGGGGAGTGGATGCAGGTACTAGCGCTTTAGGTTAATCTGGGATCAGGCCCGCCTCAGGTCTGCCACTTTAGGAGAGCACCATGATCAGGAACGTCACCCCAGACGATGGCGCTGCCATCAGCGCCATTTACAACCATTATGTCGAGCAGAGTGATATCTCGTTTGAAGAGGTGGCGGTGACGCCCCAAGAGATGGCAGCCCGAATCACCAGTATCAGTGACCGGTATCCCTGGGTGGTGTTTTGCGAAGGCGAGCAACTGCTGGGTTACGCCTATGCCAGTGCCTGGAAGAGTCGGGCCGCCTATCGCTACAGCGTCGAAACCTCTGTTTATCTGGCTCCCAGTGCCCGGGGGCGCAATCTGGGCACCGAGTTGTATCGCGAACTGTTACCCAGATTAAGAGAGGCGGGCTACCACACGGCCGTTGCCTGCATCAGCCTGCCGAATGCCGCCAGTATTCATCTGCATGAGAAGATGGGCTTCAGTAAGGTGGCTCACTTCAAGGAAGTGGGATTCAAGCGCGAAAAATGGATCGGATGTCGGCTATTGGCAACTCTCACTGTCGCGGATTCGTCCCCATCCTACCGGTGAGAGCATGGCTGAACCGGCGTTGGAATAAGCCCCGGGATCCTGGGTTGGTTTTGTGCAGCGCAATCGTTTTTCCAAGGGCAAAAAAGCAATAATTTTGCTTTGGTTCAACGAGCGTGGCTGCTATACATATAGCCCTTTTTTTTCGTGAACCTCGCCGCGGTCGCGGTGGCAACCAGGGAAGTCAGGCAGCCATGATCCCGAGACTCAATATCCAGGATGGAATTACCCCCGTTTATCACACCTTTATTGAGGCGCTGATTGACGCCGGTTTTGCCGGTGAGGCTGAACCGGCGTTGGAATAAGCCCCGGGATCCTGGGTTGGTTTTGTGCAGCGCAATCGTTTTTCCAGGGGTAAAAAAGCAATAATTTTGCTTTGGTTCAACGAGCGTGGCTGCTATACATATAGCCCTTTTTTTCGTGAACCTCGCCGCGGTCGCGGTGGCAACCAGGGAAGTCAGGCAGCCATGATCCCGAGACTCAATATCCAGGATGGAAT
>Ga0183099_1002063_pt1 | contig 10741 bp, 10 predicted proteins | sample Biomet1_FD_127788 | JGI IMG/M metagenome (GOLD analysis project Ga0183099, IMG submission 127788) | Microbial communities from bioreactor (seeded with anoxic lake sediment) at LBNL, California, USA - Biofuel metagenome 1 | ecosystem: Engineered > Bioreactor > Anaerobic > Unclassified ... | reverse complement strand
CGGCAGCACCTGATCAAAAAACCATCCGGCAATAGGCGTGGCATAGCCAATAACCTGCTTTGCCCCGCTAAAGGCGGCAATAAAGGATGCCCTTTCATTCGCATGCAGATTAATTACCAGATCAAATTTCTTATCCCGTATTTCACCAATAAACTGCATATAATGCCACAGTGTATTATGATAGCCTTTTTTGTCAATTTCAATTAATTCATCGATATGTTTATTGCAGCGCACAAGATCACGCAGCTTCTTGTCTGCCAGCAAAGAAATTTTTGCCGCAGGATAATTTGCCCGCAGCGTCCTCAGTACCGGGGTTACCAGCAGCAAATCGCCAATATGCATCAAATTAATTACCAGTATGTTCTTATACATTCTTATATCCCTGCTTTCCTTACCACGGCTTATCATTTTAAACCTGCAACTTCGGCATAGACAGCTTCCATTTTTTGCTGCCATACTTTTATGGTAAAATGTTTTTCCACCTTGGCTTTTCCTGCCTGCCCATATTTGTGAATCAATTCCGGCTGCCCGGCAAAAACTCTTATTGCCGAAACAAGTTCGGTTGCAGAACCCGGATTGACGAGAACTCCATTTTCGCCCTGATCAACAATTTCGCTCTGGGCACCGCTGGTGGTGGAAATCACCGGTTTTTCAAACATCATTGCCTCGCACAGCACCAACCCAAAAGCCTCTTTCACAAGCGATGGCATGACAAAAACATCTATTTGATTGTAAAAATCCGCCATTTCCTGCTGAAACCCCAGCCACTGCACCCTTTGCTTTAACGCGCTGTCAGCAACAATCCGCTTAAGGCTGTTTCCATAAGCTGAATCGTCATCTCCGGCAATCTTCAAATAAATATCCTCATCCGCTAACAGCAACAGTGCCTCAAGCAACACAGACAGTCCTTTATTGGGAACAATCCGCCCGGCATAGCCAAGAACAAGTTTCGAAGACCGTGGAACTGGTTTTTGATAAACCGGGCGGCAGTGTGATGTATCAATCCCATTATAGACAAGTAAAAATTTATCGCGGCAAGACGATGGAGCTGATTTTCGCTGCAGTTCCCACACCGCCTTGGATACGCAGACAAAGCAATCGACCTGGCGATAAAGGAACTTATGCCACTCGTCCTGCTTATTCGCCAGCAAATTATGACGAAAAACGATAATATGCGCCGATTTATACATTTTTCTGGCAAAGACAGCCAGCGCTAAAACCTTCCCGGTATGTATATGAATAATATCTATTTTTTGTTTTTCAAGCAGTCTGCCAATTTTTAATGCGTTTAAGAGAAGTGGATTCCATTTCAGATTCATACAAGAAACCATGGCAAATTCACTGAACCGATTTTGAAAAGCGGCTAACCGCTGGTCAAGGACAATAAAAACATCGGCGCCATTTTTCGCCGCTTCACGGCTCATCAAATAGGCACAGCTTTCTCCACCGCCCCATTCTTTCGCACAAATAATATGCAGGATCTTTCGTCTTTTCATCCACACACCTCCGTCCAACAATCAGCTGTACTTAAGCTTTAAATATTTTACAAATGTGTAATATGCATGAAGCACCGCAAACACAAAACCAAATGTGCCATCTAAAAATCCTGCCTGCAGGATATAAAAACGAAAAAACGCATAGACCGGGCGCAGCGTCAAATCCAAAATCCCCGCCTTTTTACCGCGGCTACGCATTTTATCCGCCATCAGGCTCGTATACTGATTAAATTTTGTAAAGTACTTATTCCAATCCGTATAGGTATAATGCTGCATCGCATATTTCATTTTTTTCACCGGTACACTTAACTGCGGGGATTCGTGCACAACCCCATCCCAGGAAACAGCTGTCCGTGGGTACAGCCGCGTTACATAATCCGGCCGGTGCCCACCATGCTGCATTTGTTTGCCAAACATAATATTCAATCGCTTTATTTTATAGCCGCATGGCTCATTTTTCTCGACAATTTCTTTTATTTCTGCTGCTAATTCCGGTAAGATTCTTTCGTCCGCATCAAGATACAGAACCCATTGCGCCATTGTATTATCAAGGGCAAAATTACGCTGACCGGCAAACCCACCCGTTCCCATAGAATGCGTTAATACCTTTGCTCCCAACAAAACCGCCAGTTCACAAGTTCGATCAGAACTCCCACAATCTACCACGAGAATTTCATCGGCAAATTCGGCACTTTTTATACAAGCTTCTATATTATTCTCTTCATTATAAGTAAGAATAATAACTGCTAATGCTGCTTTTTCCATTTTATTACTTATCCTCCGCCAAAGAAGTTCCTTTTTCTAATAACCACCAGGAGAGCGTTCTCATCACAGCTGTTTTTTCCTGTACTTTTTTACGATCGGCACTGAGATCGACAGAAGTGGCTATCCCCGGCAAAAGTTCTTCCTTCTCTGTATCGATTTCTCCCATGCCATTTTTTGTAATCCAATTATCGCGATTAAAGCCAACTTCCGTATGATTTGTCATACTATCTGCTATCGAATAATATTCAAACCCCGCGGGTGCTATCAGTTCAAACAGCGTAGGAACGATATTCGTATGCCCGCCAGCAACATCCTGCGGCAACAGATTCTTTGTTACGCCTTGGCCATAGATCAGCAGCGGAACACTGTGTTTTTCAAACATTGTTGGCATGGCACTCAAATTCATCCGCTCGGCATGATCCCCGGTAATGATAAAGAGACTGTCCGGGTATTTTGCCATCGTCTTTTTTACAAACGCTGTCACAACTTTGTCCATATACCAATAATGGCCAAGCTCCTTTACCAGTTCTTCCCTGTCTACAGCTTCTGGCGGCAATGCTGCTAGTTCTTTTTCGATGTCAAAGCCTTCTTTAGCCAGGTCGAGATTATAAGGCGGGTGGTTGGAACTCGTCATGATCAGATGTACCGTCGGATCTTCCTGACTCAAATGATCTTCCAGGGCGGCAAACAGATATGCATCCTTTGTCCCCCAAATATTCTGTTTGGGAGCATTATAATCAGCACAACCAAAAAAACGATCAAATCCTTGTGCCAAAGAAAAGTCTTTAATTCTATCCCATGACGGAAACCCTGCATACCAAAAATCAACTTTATACCCCAGTTTATGAAACTGCGGGGCCATTGCCGTCACATAGGTTTCTTTAAATGTTCGCGGCTGATAATTAACATAAATATTTATGTCAGAAAGGCCACTTACCATTCCGGTAATCGCAGTAGACGTAAAATCACCATTCGGCATAAATGCCCTTGTATAAAAAGCCTGATCTTCGGCAATAAGCCCCTTTATCCCATCCGCAACATGTAAATCCTTGTATTTCTCAAGCATTGGCCACTGCGCCCAAGATTCACCAAGAATTATAAAAATATGTTTAGGTCTGGCAATCCTTGCCCCCTGTGTATTTCTTTTTAAATATGGTGTGATATCATCACTTTGCAAATCTGTATGCCCTGCAACCTGCTGACTGAATTCCCTAATCCGGCTTTTATCCATGCCACTTATCTGTCCTTCGGCCATCCGTTTACTTGATGAGTAACCACGGTAAACGGCCTGTATATCATCTAGAATACACTCGTTCAAAAATGTATCTCTGGTGATCCCCGCATTTTCCCAGTTGATGGAATTTGTGTAATTAAAACTGCCACCGAATCTCATAAACAGCATGAACAGCGGTATAAGAATTAATATGCTTCCTTCAAATAGATATTTTTTGCCTACATTTTCAAAATGTGGCAAACCGACTGTTTTTGTGATAAGGACAAGCCGTTTAAATAATTTGTAAAAAATCATTGTCAGCAATATTGCCGTCAGCAGTCTTAGCGGCAAATTATATTGATCAATCATTGTAATAAAAAGCGCATAGATATCATCCTGCAGTCCATGCATGACCTGCTGATTAAAAGTTGTACGAAATTCTCTATAATAGGGAAACCGTGCCTGGAACAGAATTGATAATATACTGATATATATTCCAGCCAAAAACAGTCTTATCTTATCCGTATTCAACTTTGGCAACAGAATATTTACACCCGTAGAAAAAATAAACGTCAGCAAAACCATCGCACCTGCTGATTTTAAACTTATGCGCAGTCCGGTCCACAGAGCCAGCATAATATCACTCGGCATAGTTGATGCATCCATAAAATCACGCATATAATAGATAAAATACATTCTATAAAGGCAGATTAGTGCCAATAAAAAGATGTAAGATTTAATGTCCTTTTGTATGTTCTCAAAAAACTTGTTCCAACGCATTTTCCCAAACTCCCATACTCACAGATCATAGTAGCTGATCTATTTTATCGACTACCTTTGTTGGTAATATTTGTTCTAAACAATCTTTATTAAATTGACATTGCCGTTTCCAACAGTATTTGCAGTCACAATCAACCTCAATCGCATTTTCAATTTGACCATAAGGTCCATTGCGAACTGCATCCGTTGGTCCCATAAGCATAATCGTCGGTATTTTCAATCCTGCCGCAAGGTGTACCGGCCCCGTATCACCGCCAACAACAACTTGGGCACATTTTATAATATAAGCAAGTTGCTTTAATGTGGTTTTACCTACAAGGTTAACTGGAGGGATTTCTGTTGCCGCTTCAATCTCAGCCACCAGACGTTCATCAACAACTCCCCCACCAATAATAACAGGAATAACATTCTTATTATACAGCCAGTTTACAAGCTGTGCAAAATGTTTTGCCGGCCAGCGCTTATTGGGCCAATTTGCTCCTGGCGCCAATACCACATACCGGTTATTTATATCCGCACCAGCCTGAGACATCAGTCGCATCGCGATATCAGCCTCACGCTCCGTAATTTCAATCGGGAATACGACATCCTTCACCGTACAGCCAAGTTCCCGCACAACATCGAGATAGCGCTCGACGATATGTCCATTGGCATGTGTACCAATTACCGGCCGACTGACACGATGACTGCCTTCCCGCATATTTTCACAACCAAGCTTGAGCGGCGCCCGACTAAGCCAGGCAATCGCAGCTGATTTGAACAGCCCCTGCAGATCAAGCACTATATCGTATTTTCTTTGCTGAAGCCTGCGCTTAAAAGGTCCTATCTGCCTTAGAAATCCGCCAAAAGATTTAAATTTTTCTTTTCAAACAGAATGACTTCGTCAATATACGGATTATTGGTCAAAAGCTCATAGGCCGGCGGTTCCACAACCCAGGTAATCCTAGCCTCTGGAAAGGTTTCTTTAATTGCGTAGGATACTGGCAAGGCATGAATTACATCGCCAATCGCGACTAAGCTTTACTATTAAAATATTTTTTGATGCCATTACAAACTCCTTTCTCAACAGAAAGGCTCCATCACCAGAAGGGGACAGAGCTGCTTTGCTTCATTTTATATTGTTTTCTTTATTTTTTCAATAATATTTGTCGTTGAACGACCTTTGACCATATCAATAAACTCGACCCTTCCACCATAAGCCTGTACAATTTTTGCCTCCGGCAAGGTATCCAGCGTGTAATCGCCGCCTTTTACATAGACGTCCGGTTTCACTTTTGCAATCAAAGCCTCAGCCGTTGCCTCTCCAAACAGAACCACCGCATCAACTGCCTTGAGAGCCCCGATTACTTCAGCCCGGTCAAGTTCATTATTAAGCGGCCGTTGTGGGCCTTTTATTCTTTGCACAGAAGCATCTGTATTGAGTCCAAGAATCAGATATTCCCCGCAGGTCCGCGCCTGTTCCAAATATCGTACATGACCGGCATGAACAATATCAAAGCAACCATTAGTGAACACAATTTTTCTTCCGGCCCGGTGCAGAATATCACAAAACAACGCTATGTCTAATGTATTTATCAGCATAAAAAATCCTCACTTTTTTAAAACCTGTACCAATTCATCAGCCGCCACAGTCGCAGTGCCAAGCTTACGCACAGCGATTCCCGAGGCGTAGTTTGACAGTTCTGCCGCCAATGCCGGCTCCACCCCGGCGGCCAGTGCCAGTGCCATTGCTGCTACACAGGTATCCCCCGCTCCGGAAACATCATAAACTTCACTTTTATCCGATACCGGGATATTGTGAATCGCGCCTGTTTCTTCAAAAAGGGTCATACCCTTTTCTCCACGAGTAATCAGTACACCTTTGGCCTTTGTTTCCTCCAAAAGCCTTGCTCCGGCATTATAAAGATCCTCTTCCGTAAGCAAAGGCACCTCCATTGCAGCTGCAAGTTCCGCATCATTTTGCTTAATGTAATTCACGCCTCTGAAGCGACGTATATCATACCGTGAATCAACAATCGTCGGAATTCCCTTTTCATTACAATACTTTGTAATCAGTTCCCGAACAGCTTCCGTAATCGTTCCACTGCCATAATCGCTTAGTACAACCCCATCGACCTTATGCAGGCGTTCCTTTAGGTATTGTATAATCTGCGCTTCAAAGGCCGGCTGCATCTTTTCCTTACTCTCTTTATCAATCCGCACAATCTGCTGGCTGACAGTAGCCCGGCCACCGGCAATAATACGGGTCTTTGTAATCGTTGACCGTTTTTCGTCACAGAAGAGCCCCTTCGTGTCTGCCCCATTTTGGGTCAAAATGTCCTTAAGACCTTTAGCCGCATTATCAAACCCGAGCAATCCGACCGCAAACACTTCACCGCCCAGCGTAGCTGCATTATTAACAACATTGGCCGCCCCGCCGGCAATTATCTTTTCTGCTGCCTGTTCCAGTACCAGCACCGGTGCCTCACGTGATATCCGCGAGATTATCCCTTGCAGATAAATGTCAGCGACCATATCGCCAATAACGAGAATTTTTTTACCCTGCATCTCATCCACAATATTGAGTAAATCTTTTTTCATGCTATGCGCTCCTATTTGCTGCTCTCACCACGGAGCAACTTCAAAATGAATTTGAAAATCGTCTCTTTTATCCCTGTACCTGAGGATCATCTGCACACAATGCATATCATGGTACCAATAATAATCAACGTCTTTAGTGACATTATTTTCTAAATCATAACTCTGCCCAATGACAATGCGGTCGCGCTCATTGATCCGGTAGCTGAATCCAGCTTCGAGCTTACGCGCATAATCATCACTGCCATAATCAAATAAGGATTTGTCATCTGTCGTTTGTGAATATCTGTAGCTAGTAAAAACAGCCAGGCGGTCATTAACCTCTTTTAGTAAAGTCGCATGATAAGAAAGCCCTTTTACCTCAGAGTCATCATATGACTCCCGCGTAATAGAATATTCCATACCAGTATATAAATGTAGCGTTTTGCCAAAGTCAATCGGATCGCGGCTCAGCCCAACATAATATTCTTTATGCCAGCTTGATTTGCTGTCATCTTTCCACTTTCCAATTTCAGTTCCCAGATAATAAGAAAATGGTGAACTACCGATTTTACGGCTGCCATAGCGATAGGTAAGTGTCGGTTCTTTTTTAATCCAGACATCATCATCGTCTTCAAACGAACCGTATTGCAAGTCAAAGTGATTATACCCATTATTCCAGTTAACGCCATATACATTCTTAAAATCATGCTTTGTATAGTAATTCAAATCCACATAAGCATTTACGTTTTTTTGTACTGGATATTCAAAATTTTGTTTTACATAGACGCCGTCATCTGTATGATAGCCAATACGTGGAAAGGCCTTGTCTTTCTTGTTGGTTCCAATTTCTGTCTCATGTCGCTTTTTCTTCGCCACAACCTTATTTTTAACCCAAAATTTCACATTATACATTACCATATGATCATCCGGCCAGACTTCAATTTTATCGGCACTAATATGATAATCTGGTACTTTTGCTGAACATTTTGTCATTGTACCATTATAAATCACCATATGCTCGGGCAAAAACTCCAATTTTTCTCCCTTAATATATTTTTGATCGAGTTTTCCTTTAACATTTTCCATTGTCCCCGTTTTTTTTACATAATTGTATGAAGTCTTGTATCCATCAAGAACCAGCCGTGGCTGTTCAACCTGAAGCATATGTGCTTTGTCATCAATATACACATCCGCGGTCTTGGTATTACCTTTTATCGCATCGGCCAACAGGCGGGATTCTATCCGCGTAATTTTAACCTTTCCCTTAGCATAAACCGCGCCTGTTTTTTGATCATAAACAATGTCATCCCCCTCAAAAGTTACCGGCGGCAGTTTATTTCCTAGGGCTTCTCGTTCCTGGTGAGCCGCCGCTTCACGGTGCAGTTCAACCAGTTCTGTATCCAAAGAATTTTCCCGTTCTGCTTGCTTCTGCCGTTCAATATAATCTAAAACCTCCGTACCTGTATCTGAGCCCACACCCGCAGCTGCATATCCTGGGCAGATTGCCAGCAAGGCCAATATTCCTGAAAAAACCTTCATTTTATTCTTCATCATCAATAGTAACGATCTCCTGTCTTTTGAAATACTACCTGTCAACCTTTATATCTTCGTTGCTAATATAAAAAAATCCTGCAAAAAAATCTCCCCTGCTGCGATGACAATATCCCATCAAAGGTTTAATGGAATTTCATTCGTCAGCAAAGGAGATTTTTTTATTTTCCTGTTGTCTGAATGCCGTACAATTCAATATCTGCTTTGGTCTGGATGTACATTTCCGTTCCTGCCGGCAGATCAATATTATGCCCATGGACAAATGCTCCGGTTACAATCCCCACCGGACCAAGGATTACCATCCCGGCAATCGAAGCTCCCGCTGCCATCGCCATCGACTTCATCTCTTTCTTGGCTTCTTCCCCCAGAAAAGTATCGACTGCCGTGCCATCAACCGAGCGTGTTTCCTTAAAATCAATTTCGATTTCCGCATCACGGCCAAAATTACGTGCCGGCACAACCTTCGTCACTGTCCCCTCCCCCGGAGCGCCCTTGGCGAAAATCAGCAGCCCATTTTCTGTGACATCTTCCGCAACCTGATATTGCACTTTATCGCCAATTTTTAAATTTTTGGTATTAACCGGAGTTACCAGACTGATTTTAATCAATGTATTTGCTGGCACCAAAATATGTGACAATGGAATAGTCGTCCCGCCAAAGGCAAATCCACCCAGAGTTGCGATACGGCTCTTATATGTACCTTCCTTTGGTGAGCCTTCAATCATCACCTCCATATTAGCTATACGATCCTTGACCGAAGCCATGCTGACATTATGCGTGATTGCCCATTCGACCGCATTCATTTGCGTCAATACGGATGGCCGACTTGTATTGTCAAATATCGTTGCATACAGACTGTCTATACGGTCCACCATACTGGTTGCCGGGTGCGTCCCCATATAATCCTTCTCCAGCCGATTTACCCGGTCCATAAGTGCTCCCGTTTGCTGAGCCCCATACATCACATTTTCTACGCTCGTAAGTTTTCCCTGTATTGTCGATGTATCTTCCGCTTCTGCCGCCATTGCCGTGCCGGCAGAGGACACCATAAACACTAGGCTGAGCATTATTGCCATTAATTTTCTTAAGATCATTGTAATCCTCCTTTGTAACCTTCTATTTAAATCCGCACATCAATCTGCGCTGAGACACCTACGCCCTGGACTCTTGAAAAATTCGTAGGGTTTTTGCTGTCAATTGGGATCAAAGCCTTTACCCGAAAACTGTCTCCATTGAAATTCCCTTCTATCTGCAGTACAGCCTTCGTCTGATCAACCAGCGTCTGTGGGCCCGACACCTGGGCGGCTCCGGCATATGTTCCTGTGCCTACCGTAATGACCGGTACAACCTTCGTTGCATAATCAGAACTGACACCGTTTTTGGCAGTCAATGTATTAATAAAGTTATTTAATTGCCCTGAAAACTGATCTACCAGAACAGCAATGCCACCTACCTTGAGTACGCCCCCCAGGCTGCCTAAACTGAATGCCTGCGTCGACTGCATAGCCGTTGCGGAAACAATGCTGATTGCGATTATAGATGCTATGCAATTTTTTTTCCACTTCATATCTATAACACTCCTTTATATGCCGCTAAGCAAATTTAAAACTAAACATATTATAAGAATTCGCCATAAACAGAAAAACTCCTTTTCTGAACCTGCTCTTTAATATGAAATATCATGAATAGAAATAGCGGGGCTTTACTTCCCCGCTGTTTCTATTCATGATATTTATTACAAAATCCGCCAGCCAATTAAAACAAAAAAGCTTCTGCCGAAGCAGAAGCTTTTTTGCAACTCTTTTTTGATTGTTAAATCAGAAGAAGAAGTCAAGATTTGCAAAGACTTTGGATACGTCTCTGCCACCATCTTCAATTTCTTCACCGTCAAAGTAAATGAGTGTTCCCATGATGTTTTTATCAAATGTGTAAGTACCACCGATTTCAACACCTTTTTCGCCCTGGCTTGCACCATCCCATGTCGGAGCAAGTGTTGCGAGATCACCGAGGTGACGGTAACCAGCATAATAACCAAAAGATCCTTTATCTGCCGGAGTAGCACCTTTGTAGGAAACCTGTACTGTATAAGCTTTATCCTGATCCTGTGTATTATCAACATCAGATGCAGCATAACCAGCTTCTACAGCAACATTTTTGTCAAATGCATATTTGAATCCGAGGTTCCAAATATTATCTGTATCAGTTCCGAGTTCTGTTTCTAAATCCTGGGATTTAAGGGAATGGAATCCAGCAGCCAAACCTAATTTTTCACTAGCTTTGTAATCTTTTTGGAAACCTGTACTGTATAAGCTTTATCCTGATCCTGTGTATTATCAACATCAGATGCAGCATAACCAGCTTCTACAGCAACATTTTT
>Ga0183099_1002062_pt1 | contig 10744 bp, 5 predicted proteins | sample Biomet1_FD_127788 | JGI IMG/M metagenome (GOLD analysis project Ga0183099, IMG submission 127788) | Microbial communities from bioreactor (seeded with anoxic lake sediment) at LBNL, California, USA - Biofuel metagenome 1 | ecosystem: Engineered > Bioreactor > Anaerobic > Unclassified ... | reverse complement strand
GAAGCTTAGGGTTATAGGGCCGTTGCGTAAGGAAACACAGATTGAGCTTTCCCTTACTGATGCCAGAGCTGTAGGTTTAACGCCTCCCATAAGGAGCTCTGGAGACATAGATGCATCGCCAGGAGGAGTGCTCATAGGCCCAGCAGGACAAGTTAGTATTGAGCATGGTATTATAGTAGCGGCTAGACATCTTCATCTGTGTCCTGAGACAGCGGTTAAATATGGTCTTAATAACGGAGATGTTGTTTCCATAAGGACAAAGGGAGAACGGGAAACTGTTTTTTATCATGTGTTAGTAAGAACAGGCGAAAAACATGCGGATGAGTGCCATATTGATACGGACGAAGCTAATGCCAGTGGCATTAGTAGTGGTGACCAGGTCATTGTAATTACTTACTGTAAAAAAACAATTTGTGACGGTGTTTAGTAAATGAAAATCTGAGCTTTCTTAGTGATATGTTTTCATCATGATAGCAGGGTTAACTAAAAACGTATAAAAAATGTTGGGGTGAGAAATCACCCCAACATTTTTTTGCGCAAAAAAAGGAACACAAAAGCGAAAGATGCAGTACAGTTAAAGAAGATTAATTTTTATTGGTTTGTTGCAACATTTGACATAAAAGCAAAAAGCTAAGGAGCATAATTAGAGAAAGATGTACTATTGGCGAAAGAATGATGTTGCAGGTAATAATATTTTATAGGCGTTGCAAATTGATTTACCTTAGCAGGCGGTTATAATTATGTTTGTTTAGTAAAAAATAAAGCAATTTTTTTAGCTGATTTATAAATGGTAATAGGTTAATTTTACATATTTTTAAAGAAGTTTATTTGATTTCTGCCGCCTGCTTTAGCATCATACATGGCAATATCTGCCCACTTAATTATATCTTCCGTGCTGGCATCGTGATTAATGAAAAGGACGACTCCAATACTTGAAGTAGAATAATGTTTAACTACTGAACTTTCATTACCTGTCTGCTTACATGTTAACGAATAAGGTTTTTCTAGGGCTAATCGTATTTTTTCAGCTACGATATAGGCTTTTTCGGTAGCTATTTTTTTGTCAATATCCAAATTGTTAATGATAACAACGAATTCATCGCCACCAAAACGAGCTACAGTGTCTATTTCACGCACGCAATTACTTATTCTTTGAGCAGCCTCAATAAGTAGCAGGTCACCGCTATCGTGTCCGTGAGTGTCATTTAGTGTTTTGAAGTTATCTAAGTCTAAAAATAGTAAGGCACTATAATAACCACTGCGTTTGCTAGTTGACATAGCTTGTTGTAAACGATCATTTAAAAGACGTCGATTAGGAAGTTTGGTCAATGGGTCATAAAAGGCAAAGCGCAAAAGTTGTTCTTCAGCATTCTTGCGATCAGTGACATCTTCAGTTATGCCCATAAGTTTTTCAAGCCGGCCATTTTTATCTAAAATAGGAATAAAACTTGAGGTATACATCTTTTTAGGCGTACCGCAGCCCTCAAATTCAAAGTGGTTTGTTTCTCCGGCGTAAGCTCGTGCAAGTAAGTCACTAACACGCGGGCGGTCTTTATCATTAACAACATCTACATATAGGGTTCCTTTCACTTCGTCTTCATTAGTAAGACCTAGCATGCGCAGACCAGCTTTATTCATAAATGTAACCTTGCCATCGCGGTCTATTTCATGAATGCTTACTGGGGAGTTTTCAATTAGTAGCCGAGTTTGGTATTCTTTCTCCTTTAAAGCACGAGTGATCTTTTCAGTTTCTTGTTTTGCATCTTCGAGTTCTGCCGTCCGCCGCCGTACTTGATCTTCAAGAGTAATCGCAGTCTGGAACAAATTGAAGTTGGAGCCAAGAAGACAGGTATTATGTTCGGCACGATTCATTAATGCCTGTATAATTTTGTTCAAGCGCATAATTTCTGCTTGTAATGTTTCAACCTTTGCCTCATGTTCATTAGACATTTTTGCCTCCAATATCTGCATTAGGTTCGTAACCTATCGCGCATCCGGTGAGAGTTTGATTTACGTGTACACCACGAAATTGTTCACCATAGCTGCAGAAACCAATAGTGTTGTTGTCTAAAAAAATCTTTTCAACTTGTTTTTTTGTGTTATTGCGTGAAATTTCTAGATTGCGCAAAATACAATCACAGCACAAAACTAACTGCATGGGGCCAATTTCTTTTTTTATTTTAGCTAAGGCTTGCTCTAGATTTTTAATAAGATTTACACCATGTGCAACTCTGAGGACTATGCCATTTTCCACCGCACAGTAGAATTTCAAGCTGCCATCGGTATTTGTTTTCTGTATAGATCGTACATAATCTGTGCCATCAATCATTACGACGACTGGTGAATCGGCAAAGTGCAATGGATTAAGCTCCGCACTTTCAACCCCAATTAATCTAGCATACTCTTTTGTTGCTGGGAATCCGTTAAGTTCATTGACAATGCGCTGATCAGGATTGGCTTCAGTAACAACAAGACGTTCATTTGTTGGCACAAAATGTTGTGTTTTGAATAATTTGAATGGTAATGAGGTATTTACTATAACTAAAATGGCACTATTAGAATGAAACTGGCCATTACTATATACTTGTGTTTTTTTGAATTTTTGGTCATCTCCTGCTGATCCTCCAAAAAGAGGTATTTTACCTAAGGTGTGCTGTAAGGTAAAGGCAACAGGTTCTTCGCGCATAGACATTGCATCTATTAACATAAATGCGAAGCAATTTTTTGTATCCATATTTGGAATTTTGCTTTCTAAACGTTGCAAAAGATTTTGCGCAAAACTATTGGTTTTGGTTGCATCAAAGTCATTTAAATGTTCTAAAAGTCCATCAACAGTCACAAAACTACTGCTTGAAAAACTAACGCCGGTTAGGCTATGTGAACAATAACCATTAGGCCCTATTTCACCGGCAGTTGTACAGCCGACTACTTGCACTCCGGAAAATACTCGGTTCATTTCCTTGGCAAGGACCTCAAGGTCATATTGGCTGGAAGAAAAGAAAATTACCAATTCCATATTTGGTTGCACAACTGCCGCATGAAATTCTGCTACTGCTTGTCGCGCATCTGTAGCACTGGATTGCCCACGGCGAATATTCACCTTATTCATACTTACCCCTCCGTTTATTTATTGTCAATTTATATTAATATTCTTGGTAAAAATTTCAAATTATATATTCACATAATTATAACATATATTTACTTATGCATATGTTACACCGAATTTTATATTAGTTAATTGTTTATAGTAATAAAATTTGGATTTTAATAATTGGGTAGGCTGTTTTCTTAAATTTATTGGGTTAACCAATGGATATGATGGGACATATTGCAGGTATTAAGGCAATTGTTGTTGGTAAGTAAACACGGTAGCAAAAATAAAAATAATCGTGCAACAAAAATAGATGAATATTTAGATAAACATGCCTTGTATTAGCTTGCAAATAACCAATGTTTTATATTACAACTTGTCTTTCTAGGATTGAGTTTATCATGCCAAAGTGTTATACTTAGACCAAGTAAATTTGTTAATGGAGGATGATAATATGCCGGCTTTTGCAAACCCATTCCAGGGGAACGTTGAAAGAAAGTTAACAAAAGAAGAATTGATTCAAGCTGTTAGACTCGATATCGCAGGGGAACTTGAGGCCATATATCTTTATGATGCTCATGTTCAAGCTACCGATGATGAAATAGCTAAAAAAGTTATTTCTGATATTCGAGATGAAGAAAAGGCACATGTAGGGGAATTAATGACTTTACTGAGAATTCTTGATCCTCAGGAAGCAGAACACTTCATGTCAGGTGAACAAGAAGTTAAAGAGATGCTTGCAGAGTTAGAGGCAACATCTAAGGCTAAAGAATATGCGGAAGTTGCAAAGACTGCAGATACAATTGGCAGTCTTATGAAATAGAACGAAAAAGGGGGAATTTCTAATGAGCTATTTAGCGAGAGAAGCATCCAATCTTTCGGAGGATTTTTGGACAGAACTTGATGCTACTGTTGTATCTGCTGCAAAGAAAGTTTTAACGGGCAGAAGATTTTTGCATCTTTTTGGACCTTTAGGTATAGGCACTGACAGCGTAGCTGTGGATGATGCCGATAAACTTAGTGAACAGGCAGATGATGGCTTGCTTGTCACTGCTGGTAGAAAATATGTACAAATACCTATGATTTATGATGATTTTAAAATTTTTGCCAAAGATTTGGAAAGTTCCAAAAAGGCAGGATTTCCTACAGATTTTTCCAAGGCAATTGCTTCTGCGTCAATTTGTGCGTTTAAAGAAGATAAATTGATATACTTTGGTAATCCAACATTAGGCTATACTGGCCTTATGACGGCTGCCGGTGCAAATAAAATAAACAAAAAAGACTGGAGCAAGGGAGAGAATGCTTTTACAGATGTTGCGGCTTCTATTGAACTGCTTATGGCAAAAAGCATATATGGAACTTATTCTCTTGTTGTAAGTCCTGACCTTTATTTACAGATGCAACGTTTACAAGCAGGAACTGGTCTGCTTGAGGTTGAACGTGTTGAAAAATTGGTTGATGGGCATCTTTATAAAACGCCTGTTCTTGGTAATGGAAAAGCAGTGCTTGTATGTTCGGAGTCAACTAATATGGATCTGGTTGTTGGCCAGGATATGGCGGCGGCTTATCTTGAACAGACTGAACTTAATCATAGTTTCAGAATTCTTGAGACAGCATTTCCCCGTATCAAAAGGGAACAAGCAATAGTTGTTTTTGGATAATATATGTTACAGCATTAAGAGTGCTGATATGTAAGGATATATTTGTTTTTGTGAATAAAAATTTGTTATAAAAAATAAAACATAGAAAAAAATATAATGTTGCCTCCAGAGTTGACAGTGAAGAAATCATTGTCTACTGCTGGAGGTTTTGTTTATCACAAACCGGTATATACAAGGCTAGCCGAGACTATTATATTTTTTGGCGTTTTATAGGCAGATTCTTAACGTATGTGAAACATTTTTTTTTGTACCAATTTGTGATAGAATTAATTTACAAGTATTAGTTCGTTAATAATAAAAACATAAAATGATAATTGTTTTACTTTGCCCATGAATTATAACAGTATGAAAAATACAAATTTAATTATCTCATTATTTTAATCGTAAAATTTATTCCTACTGCCGTATTAAGGCAGGAGCCGAAACTAAAGTAAATTTAAGTATGCGGAACTGTGAATGAATGGAGGAAGAAAATGCTTGAGACTGGGTTGGGGGAGCTTAAACAATTTATGACAAGTGCCTATTTGGATATTGGCGCACTGATTTCATTCTTTGTTTTGAGTTTTTTGTTTTTTCGTTATAAGATTGTTCGGATAAAAAAAAGATTGCTTTCCGTTAGAACCGTTAAAAATGAAGAGGTGCTCGGAATAGAAGAGATGCAGCAAAAAATGTTGCATCTTTCTGGCATGCAAAAAAATGTTAAATGGGGGAATTACAGTTTTCTTGTAAGGTATCGCAATAGAGTTTTATATGCTAGTCTTAATAGAATTCGCACTAAACTTTCTAAAGTGAATAAAGAGGTCATAGGGTTAATACCGGCATCACGTTGGCTTGTCGATAATTTTCAGATGATATATAGAGAGTTGGAAAAGGTCAGTGATACAGGAATAGGACACAGACCTTTGCCAATATTGCAAGACGGAGAATTTTGCGGCTATCCTAGAATTTATGTTGTATCCCGGGAAATGGTGGAGCTTTCGGGAGGACGGTTAAGTGAGGAAGCTGTTTTAACTTTGATAAAGGCATACCAAAAGGGAACAATGCTTACTGCGGCAGAGTTATGGGCGCTTCCGGAAATGATTAGCCATAGTCTGCTGGAAAATATTATCCTTGTAGCAGAAGATATACTTTGTGTGACAAATATAAAAGATAAAGCAGATTCTTTTGTAAAAAAAACATTTTCGCAAAATACAGATAAAATCAAGATAGATTCTTTTTTAAAAAGAATAGAAATCGAAGATGATGAAAGTGTGTCCTTTCATTCACATGTTATATTTTTATTAAAAAACATGTCTTTTGATGACGCATCAATACAAAAGTATTTAGAATATCATTGTGAGCATAACTGCAAATTTTCTAGGCCATCAAATTTATTTCAGCAAGAAGGAAAGTTTGAATCCGGACTTGAAGCTAGAATACGTGAATTACTTATAAGTTTGCGGGAAACCTATGAAATGGATGGCGAAGAACTCTTTGGGCAGCTTTCCATATTAGAGGATATATTAAGCAAAGATCCGGCTGGCGTATATTCGAAAATGGATGCGGAAAGTCGAGGGACTTACAGAGCTGTTATCGAAAAGTTAACAGTGAAAAGAAATTTAGACGAGGCCTTAGTGGCTGGAACTTGTTTGGAACTGGCGAATAAAAATGTAACAAATTTACGTTGTGCAAATCATGTAGGAACATATTTGATAGGACCTGGATATAATGTTTTTAGAGCTAAAGTATTAAATAAAAATATACCTAAAATCAGTAAACGCAAACACAATATTCGGGGAACAGCATATTTTCTTTCAGTTGTCATAATTTTCACATCACTAATTTCTTTCTTACTATACTATATCCAAAGAGCGCAAATGCTTGGCGGTAGATATGGTTATACAGTTTTTATTTTTTCGATTGCAGTCCTTTTTTGGGGTATAGCGCTTGATTTGTCCAATAGAATATTTGCAAAGATGATTACTGTTGGTGCGCTGCCTGCTATGGATTTTCAAAACATCATTCCTAATAGCGCTAGGACATTCATAGTGATGCCAATAATTGTTTTCACAAAAAAGCAAGCAGAAGAAAGTATCGCCAGACTACTTAAACAGTATCTTAGTAATCGTCAAGAAAATCTTTACTTTGCTTTATTAGTAGATTTTGCTGATGCTAAAACTACAAATTTGCAATCTGATAAAACTATTGAAGAAGAACTGACTAGTGGCATAAATAGACTTAATGAGCGCTATCCTTCAGTTTATAAGCGATTTTCACTTTTCATACGTGGTAGAGTCTGGAATGCATCAGAAATTGTTATATGGGATGGGAGCGTAAAAGAGGCAAACTTGAAGAATTTAATAGCCTGCTTAGTGGAAATCAAGGGACAAGTTATACAACAAAATTATGTGATGAAGATATTTTAAATACATTTAAGTATGTTATTACATTAGATGCTGATTCTGATTTACTAAAAAATACTGCGGCTAAACTGGTTGGAATAATTCACCATCCTCTTAATAGTCCTGAACTAGCTTCTTGTGGAGGAAAATTATCCGCTGGTTATGGCATAATTCAACCTGCCGTAAGCAATCATATAGATAAGGATAAGAATAGTTTGTTTTCGCAAGTTTTTAGTGGTAAGCAAGGTTTTGATCCATATTCACGATCTATATTCGATGTATACCAAGATGTATTTAGAGCCGGGGTATTTGTGGGAAAGGGTATTTATGAAATAAATGCTTTTTATAATATTCTTAACAAGAAATTTCCGGAAAACAGAATTTTAAGCCATGATTTATTGGAGAGCTGTTTTGTAAAAACAGCTTTTTCTTGCCAAGCCAAGATAATGGAAAATTATCCTAAGAATCTTCTTACCTATGCTAAAAGAGAACATCGTTGGATTAGAGGAGACTGGCAGTTGTTACCTTGGCTTTTTAAAAGTAGTCAGTTGTCAAAACTATCAAGATGGAAAATATTTAGTAATATGCTTAGTAGTTTGTCATCTTTGTTTAAGCTGCTTGTAATAATACTCGGCTTGGTATTATTACCGGAATTTTATTATTTAGGTATTATAATTGTGCTGCTGCCTGATGCCTTTAATTTATTGTTCCTAATTTTTGAGACAGTGACATATAAGTTGCGCAATCCAAAAGCAACGCTGGTTTATAAAGATTTTTTTCGAGAAATATTCTTACTTTTTCAACGCAGTTTTTTTGAGTTAGCTTTTATGCCGTATATGGCTTTTATAGTTGCAGATGCTGTAGTGCGTACAATATATCGCTTATTTATAAGCAAGAAACATTTGCTTAGCTGGAATACGGCAGCACTAACTGAGCAACAAACCGGTAAGACAAAAGAAGCGTATTATTGCAGTATGCGAATTTCATGTATTCCGGCCATAGGTATTCTTATAGCATTGTTCTTTGTTCAAACAAGTAGTTTAGAAAAGTTTTTGGTTGTAATATTAGCAATTATTTGGAGTTGCTCTTACCTTTTGGCTTATTATATTGGGGAAATATGGGATGGTAATAACCAAGCAATTTCGAAAAATAATAGAAAAGATTTGCAGATTATAGCCCGTAAGACCTGGCAGTTTTTTAAAGATTTTTCTTCTAGCGATAATAATTGGCTATGCCCGGATAATTATCAAAAAGAACCAAAAGAAAAGGTTACAGAAAAAACATCTCCTACTAATATTGGATTGCAACTGTTAGCAGTAATATCGGCTAGGGATTTAGGTTTTGAAACATTGACATCGACAGTTTGCAGCGTAGAGAGAATATTAAAATCTATTGCTATGTTGCCTAAATGGAGAGGGCATCTTTTTAACTGGTATAATATAAAAACATTAGATGTATTAGGCGAGGAATATATATCTACGGTAGATAGTGGTAATTTCTTAGGACATTTACTTACGGTAAAGAATGGACTAATGACTTGTGCAGAAAAACCACTGTTCTCTGAGGTGCAAATAGAGGGACTAAGAGAACTTAGCCAGCTTTGTAAAGAAAACCAGGAATTGCAAGAAAATTATGAAACAGTGGGAGATTTTACCACTGTTATTAAAAATGCGCAAAAATTATTAGAAGGAAAACAAGTAAAACCCAATACAGAAAATATTTTTTCTGGTGAATTGTCAAAAAGTATTGATGCAGTACTGGAAGAAGAGAGCAATTTAGGCCTTAAGGATTATCCCATCTCAGCTTGCCCTACGCTTAAAGCGCAGGCATTAGCAGGAAATGTTTATGCACAGGATTTAGAGAAAAAAATAATTAGAATTACTGAAGCCATAGATAAAATTGTGTCCGATGCTGATTTTCAATTTTTATATAACAAAAAACGTGGGCTATTTCATATTGGATATCATGTTTCATCAAAAAATCTTGATGAAGGCTGCTATGATTTAATAGCCTCTGAATGTCTTTTAACCAGTATTTTGGCTATTGCAAAAAATACGGTGCCGTTAAAACATTGGTCAAAATTAGGTAGACCTTTGACTTTGATAAAGGGTACGCCGTGTTTTGTTTCTTGGAGTGGCACAATGTTTGAGTATCTTATGCCAAGTTTAGTGTTGCCCGAATACGAAGGGTCAGTATTTACCAAAACAGCGCTGGCTGCTATTGACGAGAATATTATCTTTGCAAAAAAAAGAGCCATACCATGCTGGGGAATATCGGAATCGCAGTATTATGAATTCGATCAAGATGGCAATTATCAGTATAGGGCATTTGGTGTGCATGGGTTGCGACTTCAAACATCATTGGGCAATGCAAATTTGGTGGTAGCGCCCTATGCAACTATGCTTGCGCTTAGTTATGCTGACAAAGAATGTATGGCTAATCTAAAAAAATTGGAAAAAACTTGGTTGTTTGGGTCCATATGGTTATTATGAAGCAATAGATTTTAATGGGCCAAATCCTGTTAATATAACTCCGTTTTCAATTGTTAAATCATTTATGGCCCATCATCAAGGAATGATTTTAGTCGCAATTAATAATTATTTAAATAATAAAATTATGCAGGAAAGATTTTATAATGAACCAATGATACAATCTGTGGCTTCGCTTCTTGAAGAAAAGCGGGGATCGTATTTTGTTAATATTCCTAAGGAAGGATATAATATTCAATTCAGGGAAATAGAAGTACCATACGAAACACCTGAGAGCAGGTATGTTAATAAAGTGGCCCCTAAGATGCCTGTAGCCCATTTTCTTTCAAATGACAATTATTCTATTTTATTAACATCTGATGGGGATGGTTTTAGCAAATATAGGGAAATGATGCTCTATAGATGGAGACCGGATATTTATGCTGGCACAGGAAATTATATTTTTCTTAAGGATGTTGAGACAGGTAACTTTTGGAGTAATACCTATAATCCTACAAAAAAAGAACCGGATGAATACCAAGTTATATTTTCCCTTCATCAGGCAGAATTTAAACGAAGAGATGGGGATATAAGTACCCATACAGTAGTAAGCCTTTCACCGGATTATGATTTGGAAATAAGAAAAGTAACTTTGACAAATCATAGTGCTGTATCTAAAATAATAGAATTAACTAGCTATATGGAGGTAGTTGCTAATAATCTTAGGGCTGAGATTGCTCACCCGGCTTTTAATAAGCTTTTCATAGAAAGTTGGTTTTTAGAGGAAAACAATATGTTCCTAGCTAAAAGGCGTGGTAGCGCTCAGGAACAGAAACAATATTTGCTGCATATGGTTAATGCTAACGTTGATTTTTTGCGGAAAATAGAATATGAAAATGACCGTTTAAAATTTATGGGGCGTAATAATACTGTGCAAAATCCTGAAGCAGTTGTAGACAGCACGCCATTTTTCTAATAATACTGTTTTTTCTTGACGACCCAATTATAAGTTTGCGGGCAAGAGTTTTACTACCGGCTTTTGGGAAAGCCAGCATTTACTTTATTACAGGTGTTTGTGCAAATATGGCTGAAGACCAAAAGGTTAGGCAAAGAATTGCATGAGATAACTTGGATTGAAGATAT
>Ga0183099_1002061_pt1 | contig 10744 bp, 9 predicted proteins | sample Biomet1_FD_127788 | JGI IMG/M metagenome (GOLD analysis project Ga0183099, IMG submission 127788) | Microbial communities from bioreactor (seeded with anoxic lake sediment) at LBNL, California, USA - Biofuel metagenome 1 | ecosystem: Engineered > Bioreactor > Anaerobic > Unclassified ... | reverse complement strand
CTTATCATCATCTTTTCGCCCGTCTGGATACCAATCTTTTCCCTTTTTGCAATCTTTGCCGCAGTTTATGGTGATATAAACATTGCAGCCTTTTTCGTCCTTATCAAAACTCAGATACTCATCCAAGGTCAAAATTCCCTCCATATTATATTGGTGGGCAATGCGCCGGATTAGATCCCGGGCAATACTATTATATTCCGAGACGGAACGTGTAGTGAGAGTCACAAAAAAATTAGGCCACACACCGTAACCACCTAAAAATCGCGTGGAGGCATTTAGAACCGATCAAAAATTATAAAAAGCGGCTCATTACAGCGGATGTCGTACAAAGCTCATTGACAAGGCGGAAACGATATGCCTAGCCACCCAGTCCCGAAAACTTGCAGTTTATGAACCTCATCCATATCTTGTTTTTTGAGAAGTCATCTTGATAAATCAAGAAAATTTCGTCTTATATGACCCAGCATTATGGACATCAGGTGTGTTCTAAAGTGTGTTCTTGAACGTTCCAAAACATCCTTTTGGGGCCCTTTTTTGACATTTTGATGAACCTCGATAAACCTCCGCAAAGAGAAAATAAAAACGCCTCAGTCCTTGACACTCCAAGGACTGAGGTGTTTCCGTTATGCCTTAAGAACACGTCGTTGAAGCTCATGCTTGAGTTAACGGTCATACGCGGAATCCGTCACCTTATCTTTCCGGGAACCGTCCCCCTGTCTTTCTTAACCAGCTAAATCATATAACAAATCCAGTACTACCTTCTCCTCCTTTTTATAGAAAAAACGACTCGCAAAGTAAGTCAATAATTGAAAAATAGTAACTATCACTTGAAATAGGAAGGCTAATACCCATGCATCAACTGGCGTACTGGTAAATGTATAAGAACCAACCAATAGATAAAATACAAGCAATGAAATTGACGTAAATTTGGTATATTTGAATTGTCCCTTAATCTCAACGCCATCATCGTGTTCAATAATAGTACCGAAAAAAAACCTTTGTGGTATATTAGCGCCAAAATAAGGTGTCTTTACAAGCCAGAAATCCATTTCATTTATCCCACCATACAAACGGGCTTTCTTAAATAAATTGAACTCAACACCCGCTGGAGAATATCCTAGCATTGCCGAGCTTGATAACACGGCTTTTAGCTGGTCTGCGGTCAGAGATGTTTTAATAATCATGGTTTTTCTCTTGATTTTAATTAAATAAATTATTAAAGCAACTAACCATATTAAACTAAGGATGCCACCAACTCGCATGTTTATCGTAAAATAATCTTGGGTCCAAAGAAAATCTGCGAAAGAACGTAACGTATCAAGATTATTCCATTCGATATACGCCTCAAGAATGGGTCCCCCCAAATTAAAGATCGCAAGGGCACCCAGCAGGCCTAATATAATTGTCCACAGCTTTTTTGTCATACCACATCAAATAGTTGCCGCATCAGCGGCATTCGTCGCGTACTGCTTTGCCAGCGCGCCCTCGTTGTTGTAAACGTAATGATAGCTCTCTCCGTCATAATACGTCTGCAGGATAATTCTGTCAAACAAGTCGTAGTCAAAGCCGATGGTCGCGCTGCTGCCATAGATCATATTGTTTTTGAGAAGTCCTCGTGATAAATCAAGAAATTTTCGTCTTATATTCCCAGCATTATGGGCATTAGGTGCATCACTTGGTGCATCATTAGATGGTACACTACGTCCCTTTTTGGCCCTTTTTCGATATTTTGACGGACCTCGATGAACCTCTGAAAAAAGAATATAAAAACACCGCAGCCCTTGATACTCTAAGGACTGCGGTGTTTTCTATTTTGGTCCGAGTGACTGGATTCGAACCAGCGGCCTCCTGAACCCCATTTAATAAGATTCCCTGTATTACCAGTGCTTTGCGGCATCAGTGTATCGGTCGGTGTATCTGAATGGAATGCTCGCCCCAGGCTTATGCGTTGCTGTTGATTAAAATGGCAACTCATCCTCATCGTCATTGTCGTTTTCGGAATTAATTTCAAAAACTAATTCTTCTTGTTCTTTTTGTTCTTCTTGCCCAACAGCATCATCCTGCTTTGTATATTCAAAATGTTCATATCTATCTAAATCAAAATTAGCAGGCAGTTTGGGGATTGCATATTGTAATATCATATCATTTCGTGCTCTTTGCCAGCCATAGTCATATATTTGGCGATTACTGTTAATGGTGTCAATGAGTTCGATGAAATCATTCGAATTAAACAAATCTAAATATGTTGATATTACTCCATCAAATCTATCCCTTGCGTCAGAATAAGAATCACTCTTAGCGTAATGATTAATTAAAAATTTAGTAAACAATTCTGGCTGTCCCTGTGCTTTACAAATAATATTTAAAATATCTAGTAGCTTTTTAGGGAGCTTATTTGTGTCACTCGTGAATGTAGAAACATGTTGCTCCAAATTATCCGCAACAAACCATTTAATAATGCCAATGTCTTTTTCATTAAAACAATCGATCTGGTGTTTTGTTGATAGCTCTAATTGTACATACACTTGTGGAAAATAAGCCAACAATATGCATACATGCAGTAAGCACTTTATATCTTGTGAAACTGTAAAATAACTTGTGTTTTCTCCAATGTATTTGCATATATAATCACAGTGCTCATCAAGCATGGCTTCAAGAGTTTTTCTGTTTATGTAACGGTTTTTTGTATATATTTCTTCATCAATTTTTATAAAAGTAAATTTCCAAAATGCTTTAAACACCTGATTAATCATTTTCTCTGACATTCTCTGAAAATAAACTTTATTTAAATAAATATTGAATGCTTCAATATCATTGTAGTAAATTTCTTTTTTGGCCGCAATATCATTGCTCATTCTATCAACAATATTTTGTGCAAATACTGATGGCTTTGTCAAAATGTCATCTAGCGCTTTTTTAATATAGGCAACTGTCATTTCGGGTGTCGGTGATATTAGCTCATAGTCTTCATTCAAAGCTGGATGCGCTGAAAAATTTCTGAGGTCGTAAATATGCTCCAACATTGTGTATGACTCATCATTTAATAGTTCAGTTTGGCTACGTATTTTCTTAATTAAATTCCATTCCCAACTTGAATTATTTGCTTCTTTTCTCTGCTTGTTAATCTCATTAAGTATTTCCTCGGCCTTATTATCAGAATATACTTCGCTCAGTTCCTTTAATTTTAAGAGTAGATCGCATATGATAGTGGAGTATAACATTACAGCAGCCGAACGGTAGTTTCCATTGTCATAAGAACTAATTATTTCACGAAAATAATTTTTTATTTGCTGGAAATATATGTTTTCTGCATTTACCAGATACAGTTTCATGTTTCCCTCCATCTTATCCCTTGCTGCTCAGCGACATGCAAATTTTATATAAAAACACGCCCTACCTAACTGGCAGGACGTGCAAATACATACTCAGCTGCCATTCGGTTATGTGGAATTGGCTCCGCTGCTCGATGTCAATTATTATATTTTATAGCATATTTCTGGTACTATTTCAATAAATAAAGTAAAATAATTCAAAAACCTGGTAAATCGTCATGACCTTTATTGCTGAAATTATCCGAACATGGTAAAATGAATGTGAATACATCTAACTAGGCATCCGAACAGGAGCAAAGATATGTTATATAAAATGATTACCAACGCACGAGACAGATGGTACCAATCGGAGCATTGCACAATTAGGGAAATAATTGGATACATAGAAACTTCAGGACATCTACGCGACGCACAGGTTGAGGCCATCAAGACCTACTTATTTTTGAAAATAGGTTGTGATAACAAATCTCTTTATCAGCTGGTTATTGCCGGCGCATTCAATTCATTAAACTTAGATTCTTTGGAAGTCTCAACTGCCGTACGCAAATTTTTATTGCTCCACCCTGAAGCCGCTGCTTTTTATGAATATGTAACGCTGAAAAATGATAAAGATGAGCAAATATCCCATAGAGTCGAGGAATTGATCCGTGAAAAGCCAGAAACTATCGATTACTTAAAAGTCTGGAATGATATTTTCTACGGTGTTTCTTACACGGATTATCTGTTCAGCCTTCCCATGGGCGCAGGTAAAACTTTTTTGATGGCAGCATTCATCTACCTCGATCTGTACTTTGCGCTCAACGAACCCGAGAACCCGATATTTGCCCACAACTTCATCATCTTTGCCCCCTCGGGTCTGAAATCATCGGTTGTTCCAAGTCTGCGGACAATCCAGAACTTCGATCCACGTTGGGTAATCCCCGACCCCTCCGCCTCAGATATCAAGTGCATGATCATGTTTGAGGTTCTGGATCAGGCAAAGACAGCGAAAAAATCTAACAAAACGAAAAACCCTAATGTTCAAAAAATCTCCATTCACCAGCCCTTGCAAGACTTGTTTGGTCTTATCGCCGTAACGAACGCGGAAAAAGTTATTCTTGACCGAGTGGAAGAAAAGAACGGCCAGATATCAATGTTTGAGGACAGCGAGGATGAACAGGATCGGCAGGCCAACGAGCTGCGCAACCTCATTGGAAAACTACCGTCACTCTCTGTTTTTATCGACGAGGTTCATCATGCCGTCAAAGATGAGGTCAAGCTGCGGGCCGTCGTAAACAAATGGATGCAAGGCGGAACTGTGAACAACGTCATCGGCTTCTCCGGCACCCCATACCTGGAGAAAGCCGAAAAAATCAGTATTACGGAAAAGCTAAACATTGCGTCGATAGAGATTTCAAATATCGTTTACTATTACCCGCTCATCAACGGAATCGGAAACTTTTTAAAGCACCCCTCCGTAAAGATCATGGAGAACGCCTCCAGCGCGGAAATCGTGGAGGCCGGGATCCAGCAATTTTTGAATACGTATAAGGACACTGTCTACGAAAATGGCCTAACTGCCAAACTGGCAATCTACTGCGGCCGCATTGAGAAACTGAATACGCAGATATACCCAATCGCCGAGCGTATTGTCACCGAGTACGGCCTGAATCCGACTGATTCGATACTTTCGTTCTATGAAGACGCCCCTTCAGAGGCTTATTTGGAATACGCCTCTCTAGACAAGCCTTTTTCAAAAGTCCGGATTGTCTTACTTGTGCAGATCGGCAAGGAAGGCTGGGATTGCCGTAGTCTGACCGGCATTGTGCTGTCTCAGGAGGGCGACTGCCCGCCGAATATGGTTCTGCAAACTTCCTGCCGCTGCTTGCGCCAAGTTATAAAAGGCAGGCCTGAAACTGCGCTTATCTACCTCAACAGTGCAAATGGCGAGAAGCTCAATCTACAACTGGAACAGCAGCATCACATTTCTATCAAGGAATTCGAGACCGGTAAGCGTTCGGAATTGACCGACATTAAGCGATATGACCGGACAGATTATTTGAAGTTGCCCAGCGTGGATTTCTATCAGCTGCGGATACAGTATCGAACTCTTGTTATTGCCAATCAACCCCCAACGGATCGGGCAATCAGCGAGGCCATATCTGATGATTCGCATGCAACCATTGTCGTAAAAGCGCAAGATTTTGAAGGCAACGCTACGGAAGGCGTTGTCACTGAAGACGTAAAATATAACGACGGCCATGTAATCGCCAATTTCAACAGCTGGCTCAATGCAATAGCAAAAGAAAGTTTCGGCTTCGTTAACATGCCAAAGTTAAAGCCTCACGAACCATTGCTTCGCCGCATATTCGATGCCATCACATATGACAACGGCGGCGTTCTGTGTTTCAATCCAAAATACCTCGTTGCCATAATCAACGCCAATATCCGAAAAGCATTTTATGAGAAACGGACCTTTGAAAGCATAGAAGAATTGATTCCGGAGAAAGCCCGGCTTCTCCGCGTGGAAAACCTACACAGTCCTGTCCAAACGACCACCCCAGAGGCTTTCTATCCAGATCAAAAGACCACGGAAAACATCATCCTGGAGGACAAAGGAAAGCTGAAGCAAGATCCGAAGATATTGGATACTATACGGATGCTGGATGAGCTGGGCCAGCATGAAATGGCAAATTCGCTGCGCAAGCAGCTTGCCTCTCACCCCATGAAGAACAGCTCGTTTCATTACGTTCCTTACAAGACTGACAGCAATTTTGAACAGATATTCCTCGCGGAGGCACTCTCTCTTCAATGCGTCCGCGACAAGCATTTAGAGGTTTATTATAACGGTGACCGCACTCTGACCGAATTCAAAATACGTTGCTTCAAAAAATCCGGTACTAAGTGGAATTACATTGGAAAGTATACACCGGACTTTTTGATCATCCAGCGCAAAATGGGGAAAATTTATAAAGCGATCATCGCGGAAACCAAAGGCAGAATCTATGCCAACGACACGACCTTCGTGGATAAGCGAAAATTTGTAGAAACCGAGTTTACAGTTAAGAATAACGAGAAATACGGTTATAAACGATTTCAATATCTGTATCTAGAAGATACTTTGAGCGAGCACGATCAGATTGCACTGATGGCAGGTGCCGTAAACACGTTTTTTGGGGATAATTAACTATGCGAACCAATAAATATGCTGTTTTTTCCTCTGCCGCAATCGGTGTATTAGCATTAGAGACGGCGATTATACTTAATAGACAAGAATGCACATTTGCAGCAAATTTGTTTTCTGGAATATTTTCCAGCACTGTCTTAGCCTTTTCATTATCTATCATTGGATATATTAATGATCGTATAAAAACACTTGAAAAATTCTATTCATATGCTGAAAAAGCTGCAGCAAATTTAAACCTCTATAAAAATAACGGAGATATTGAGACTACAATCGACATTATTTTACAAATTGATCGATTTGATTATTTAGAACTGGATAATGCATACGGAGACATTTGCTTTCTATTTCAAGATGAGAAAAAGCGAAAGTATATTTATGATTCTATTTATGGAAAAACGATAAAAATACGAAAACTTATCAGAGAAATATCTTATCATATTAATGTTTATAAAAATATCAATAATGGAAATATCACAGTCATGAGAAATTTTGTTGGGGAAATTGACAAAGAAATCATGAAGCGCACGGATAAGAATATAAAAAATAGCGATGGTTCAATTACGCATTTTTCATCTGCCCAAAATCAGCTTGTTTTGGATATTCTATCTGAATTGGGTGGTAAATATTATGACTTAATGTACCCCTGGAAAAAAGGAGAAAAAAATGGCCATTAAATACATACCATATTTCCCTGATCCCATTGAAGGGCAGGCATTGTTGGACAATTTCAAACGGACACTACGGTATAAAGGTTCTGGAGAAGTTGCGGACAAGTTGCGCCGAGGTATGCCTCTTTACGAGATGGATCATGTGGAAACCGTCGGCCAGAATGCCGATGGTAATCTTGTCATCCGAGGCGAATGTGTATCCGCCTGTGCTTACCTAAAGTCTCAGGGTATAGAAGTTGACCTAGTTTATATTGACCCTCCCTTTGCCAGCGGCGCGGATTATGCGAAACAGATCTATGTACGACGCAACCCAAAAGTCGCTGTGGCGATTGCAGCTGCAGAACAAGAACTGGACATCGATGAACTTAAATCATTTGAAGAAAAGATGTACGGTGATGTCTGGGATAAGGAAAAATACCTAAATTGGATGTACGAAAACCTCATGGCGATCAAAAGCATCATGAGTCCAATGTCTTCTATATATGTTCATCTTGATGATCATATAAGCCATTATGTAAAAATTTTATTAGATGAAGTGTTCGGTGAAACGTGTTTTGTGAATGAGATAATTTGGAAACGAACTAATGCACACAATATGAAAGGTAAAGGATTAGTTCGTTCAAATGATGTGATTCTATTTTATACGCAGTCTCCGGATTACATTTTTAACGAACAATACTCATCTGTTTCAGCTGCCCAATTATCACGTTATAAGCAAGACGATGATGGGCGCTATTACACTGGCCAAGATTTAACCTTCACAGGAGCAAATCCAAATAGACAATTTGAATGGAGAGGTACAAAACCTCCGGCAAATCGCGTGTGGGGGCTTTCATATGAGCATTTGGAGGAGCTTTGGGCTAAAGGTTTGATTTTGACAAAGCAAGATGGATCTCCTCGGTTAGATGGTTATAAAGTGTTTTTAAGTGAAAAAAAAGGCACTCCATTGACATGTAGCTGGGATGATATAGATAGGGTTGGCAACACGTCTGAAGAGCGACTAGATTATGCAACACAAAAGCCAGAATCGCTATTGGATCGTATTATTAAAATGTCATCAAACGAAGATATGCTCGTTGCCGATTTCTTTGGCGGCAGCGGCGTAACGGCCACCGTAGCGAACAAACTCGGCCGCCGTTTCATTCACTGTGATATCGGCATCAACAGCATCCAGACCACCCGCGACCGGCTCATTTGTGACGGTGCGCAATTTGACATTCTTGAAATTCGCGATGGTGTTTCCCTCTATCGAAATCCTGTTCAGACGATGGACAAGATTAAATCATTGATCCCCGGTCTGAAAAATGAGGATTCTCTGGACACATTCTGGGAGGGTGCCATACAGGACAGCAAGCTGGGTAAGGTGCCAGTTTATGTTCCTAATCTCATGGACAGTAACACAAAGATCCTCGATGAGGTCATGATGAACCGCATCATTCACGAGGCCATCCCGGACTTGGACGCCAGCGTTAAAAAGGTTATTGTGTATTACATCGACGTATTCGACATGGGTGCCGTTCAGAAATTTATAGCGGAGGATGACAGCACCGCAGTCGAAATTGAACTGCGCGACCTCAAAGAGATACTTGACGATGTCGTCGTGGAAGACTACGCGGAATTTTCGGTTAATGAAGTCCATGAAGACCTGTTCGGTGGTTACCGCGTAAGCATCAATAAGTTCGTCAGTGATCGCGTTAATATGAAAATTGATGAGTTCAATCAAAAGTCATTCGCAAACGCCACAGAAAAGCGCCCATATAAGCCTATCGAAATCAGCGAGGAAGGTTTGGAGCTGATAGAATTCCTCAGCCTTGATTGTACTACTGCTGAAGGCGCTTGGCATTCGGACAGCGAAATTAAAGTTGATAAGCTGGGATATGTTATCAAAAACAGCGTCAAAACAAAGTATTTCTGGGATGGCACCATTACCAGCGACAAAGAGCCTCTGCGCCTAAAGATCCGCAACATCTGCGGTGACGAAAGCGTATGGAGTATATAACAACAAAAAGGCGCGTGAATCACACTTTCACGCGCCTTTTTATTGTTTTGCACTCTATTTTATCGGAATCTTGATTGCCTGCTCCGGTACGATCAGGTCGGAGGCCATGTCGTTCAGCTTCTGGATCTCCTTCCAGCGTGCGCCGCTGCCGAGCAACTTCTCGGCAATTCTCCAAAGTGAATCTCCACGCTGTACGGTGTAAATTCTCGCACCGCGGCTCGGTACCTTGATCTTCTGACCTGGCACGATCAAATTCGATTTCATTCTGTTAAGCGCCCTGATTATAGTGTAGCGCGAGCCATTCCCAAGAAGCCTCTGTGCAATGCTCCAGAGGGAATCACCTTTCTGCACGGTATAGGTGTCGTAGGCAGGGGCCGGCACGAGCGTAGGTGTGACAGGCGCAGGCTCGTCCTCTGTGGTGTAGGCTTCATAATCAGGACGGCCAAAGCCGGCAACATAGGCATTCCCTGTTCCGTAGGTGTGCCGGGCCACTTTATTGCAGCTGTTTCCCTCCACCGTCGAAATAGCGGAGCTTGATACACTGACTACCAGTCCAGTATGTACTAGGGCGCCGTTCTCCTGGAAGAAGATCTGATCCCCGACACGGGCGCCAGACGACCACTGATAATACTGGCCTTTCCCCTTGTAGTAGCTGGCGGAATAAGGACAGGCCGCGCCCAGGCTGCTAGTCTGGTACTCCATGAGTTGTCCTTCGGTCTTCCCAAAGCAAACGAAAAACACCCAGTCGACAAAGACGTCGCACCAGGCATATCCGTTCTTGCTTCCGTTGTAATAGCCCGCGGCTGCAAGCGCTTTGGCATACTTAGTATAGTTCGCGGAGCCGGCGTTGGCCGTCTTGCTGTCAAGATTTGCGTTGCTTGCCTTCTCGCAATATCCGACCTCAGCCAGTGCGGTGTTGACCACATTGTTAACAAGCTCAGTCTTAGTCATTTTAGTTGCTCTCCTTTTTGGGCGTCTCATAGGTCATAGCTTGTGCAGAGTCGGACAGGCCTATGGTTGTTGGGTCAACGAGAACGCCGAGGGTCGCAAGGGCGCTGACGATGGCTGACAGAGAGTTGACAAGGATATCCTGAGAAATACACGGGACAACACCGATCAGGGACAAGATCTGATACGCAAATGCCACCGTCGCAGGAATGATGGTCATCCAAAACACAGGATTCTTTAGCCGTACTTTCCAGTTAATTTTCATGTGATTTCAGCCTTTCTTTTGTAAATTTTCAAGGTCACCAATCCGATGATTGATGACCTTGATTTGTTCTTCTACAACAGGGATCCGCTGTGCAAAGTTGTTGTGCGCTCGGACTTCCCTCGTCAGTTCATCGATTTTAGTTTCGCTGACCGCCTGTGATGTCTGTATCTGATACTGGATTTTCTTGTTAGATGCAGAATTGCTTATGATCACGCCGACCAGCGTCAGAACTCCGGTAATGATTGCAACAATGATTTCAGTCATGTCCTGTTACCCCGTATGTATAAAAATTTTGAGCCCCCCCGTTGTTGGGTCTCAAACGATGCGCTTTTGTCGTCCGTAGACGTGAATTGCTGCCGGGGGAAG
>Ga0183099_1002060_pt1 | contig 10747 bp, 8 predicted proteins | sample Biomet1_FD_127788 | JGI IMG/M metagenome (GOLD analysis project Ga0183099, IMG submission 127788) | Microbial communities from bioreactor (seeded with anoxic lake sediment) at LBNL, California, USA - Biofuel metagenome 1 | ecosystem: Engineered > Bioreactor > Anaerobic > Unclassified ... | reverse complement strand
TCCGTTTTTTTTTGTCTGAAGCCGCCGTTCGTACATACCGCGTGCGGCGGATGGTTCGCGCGCGGCCGGTTAATCCATCAGATAATTATAGTCTTCCTGTTTGTCCTGTTCCTGCCGCTCTGAACCAGTTTTTTCTTTCTTGTTCTGAGGCGTAGTGTCGTTCAGGAAGTTAAGGTCAAGAGAAAGCGGCGCCGTGTTAACACTGTCGCTTGGACGCTGGCCTGATTTATACATATCCCGTTCCAGACGGTCGTAGAACAGCGCCGCGGAGCCTCCGTTTGAATGTATCGTGCAGACTTCCGTAGGCTCGGTACCGGAAAGGAACCACTGGGAGGTAGTAGGGCAGTCCTGCGTTGGCAGCAGTCCGCTGTCCGAGCATATCGTAACGCGAGATACGCCTGACGCCGGCGCGGCAAAATCCTTGTACGGCAGCCCTTTGTGTATTTTTCCCATATATTCGCCCATCGCAACGCCTGCAAGCGTGGCTCCGGTTATCCTTAATCCGAGCGAGTTGCCTGGCTTGTCAAAACCGAACCAGAACGCGGACGTATAATACGCCGTATAGGCGACTGTCCAGGCGTCCGCCCAGTTCTGTGTCGTGCCTGTTTTTCCGGCAAGCGGCATTGTATAGGCGCGCCCTTTGTCGTTGCGGTAAGTCAGCGGCACGTCCTGTCCCGCCAGCGTTCCGCTTCTGACCGTATTTTCAAGCATCTGCGTCATAACGTACGCATTCTGCGGAGTAATGATCTGAATAGAACTTCCCTTCGCCTGCTGAGCCTTTCTTACGTCCAGCTCAGGATTCAGCACCACGTTGCCGTTCCGGTCTTCAACCGTACGGATCGCCATAGGGGTCACTTCTTTTCCGCTGTTGGCAAAAATCGCAAACGCACGCGCCATTTCCACCGGACGGACGGAACACACGCCGAGACCAAGAGGGTACACGGGCAGGAAATGCCTGTCTGCCAGTTCGTTTTTCGGTATGCCGAGCAGTGCCGAAGAACGTTCGATTGCCGCGTCAAAACCGAGACCGTCGAGCACTTTCAGCGAGGGTACGTTCATTGAGTGCGCAAGCGCGTACCACAGCTGGACGTTGCCCTGCCATTCACCCTTGAAATTCTGCGGAATGTAGGGCGTGCCGTCAGACTTGTGAAAGACGACCGGCGTGTCGGAAATTTCAGTTGCAGGAGTGAATTTACGGGAATCGATCGCCGCAGAATAGTACAGCGGTTTGAACGTAGAGCCGGGCTGCAGCCGCGACTGGACGGCACGGATCAGCTGATTGTCCTGTCCGTATTTGCTGCCGCCGACGAGCGCCGTGATGTAGCCTGTGTCGTTCTGCAGCGTGATCATCGTGCCTTCGATGGTCGTTTTTTCATCTTCCTGTTTTGAAATGGAGTTTGCCTTGTCTACGATCCCCATCTTTAGGTTTTCAAGGCCGAACATCATCGAACACATGTCAAGCACCGGATTTATCTGATTGACGAACGTGTCGTTCGCGATCTGACGCGAACGCTCTTTCGACATTTTAATTCCGGGCAGGTTGAACACGAGTGAAAGCAGTTCTGAAAGCGGCACGTACGTATTGAACGCGGTAGACGAACGGTTTGCCTGTTCGTGTTTCCACATCTTGTTCGCATACGCAATATAGCGCTGCATGACGTCGTTTGCCGCCGCCTGCTGGGTAAGGTCGAGCGTTGTATTAACGGTGAATCCGCTCGTATAAATATCTTCGGCACCGTATATCATACTGCCAAGTTCCCTGCGCACGTATTCGCTGAACCACGGAGCTTTGTCGTCGCGCATAAAGTAGGCGGACGAACTGGTGCGCGTGTAATCAAAATTCGCCCAGTACGTTTCAAACGATTCGTCTGCTTCCGCCTTGGAAATGTATCCTTCCTTCACCATCGAATTAAGCACGTCGCGCTGGCGTTCCATCGCGCGGTTAGGATGATCGAAGGGGTTGTAAAACGCGGGGTTGGACAGCTGGATAACGAGAATAGCCGCTTCCGCCGGCGTCATTTCCGTGGCGCCGTGGCCGAAGTAATACTTGGACGCGGCGTTCACGCCGTACGTACCGCCGCCGAAATAAATTTTATTCAGATACGTTTCAAGGATTTCATTTTTTGAACAGCGGCGCTCCATCTGCATGGCCCACCACAGTTCCTTTATTTTCCGGCGGATGCTCATATCGGTGCGGTCGCAGTAGAGCGTTCCCGCAATCTGCTGCGTGAGCGTGGAACCGCCTCCGAGCGAGAGATGGAGCAGTTTGCCGGCAAACGCACGTGCAACGGCTTTGCAGGAAAAGCCGCGGTGTTCATAGAAAATACGGTCTTCCCTGGTGAGCAGCGCGTCGATCATGAGCTGCGGCAGTTTCTCCAGAGTGATAATCTCGCGTTTTTCATCGGAAGCAAGCTCCGTGATAAGCTCGCCGTTTATATCCAGCAGTTTGGTGGGAAGAGCCGTGTCAAACTGGGTAATATATTCGCTGTTTTCTATGTTCCGGGTTTCTGACAGCCCCCATCCCAGCATGCCGCCGAAAATGAGCGCAAAGCCGAACAGTACGGAAATCTGCACAATGGTTGACTTTTTAATGTTTTCCATAAGTGCATATATAGTAAGATTTTTTTCCGTATTAAGCAAGTGGCGCAAAAAAAAGGAGCCGGTATGCAATGCACATCGACTCCAGTGCCCATCAGGCATCCGGGGGCATGGGTGGGAGGGGAAAAATGCCCCCGGTATATAATATATCGACCTGAAGGAGAAAAAAAATAAGCGTTTTCAAAAAAAATATTATTCGTCCGTGATCTTCAGATCAACTGAAAGCGCCGCGGTGTACGACCTGCCTTTCTGTATGACTAGTGTACGGATCACTTCGTAATCGCCCATCAGGAACCTGATTTTATGTTCGCCTTCGGAAATGTCGAACGGTTTACCGATTTTATCGCACTGTACGTCGTCAAGATACACGGTCGTATTGTCGGGCGCAGTTATAAGCAGCGTCGGCGTTATGCTTTTTAAACTTACGGCCAGTTCGGTTTTCTTCGCCTGCTCAATGCGGACCGTGCGGCTCTCTCCCCTGTAGAAATCCGAAACGATGCTTACGTCGTGAACGCCCGTATCAAGCAGATAGCCGGAAGCTGACGGCTTTGTTTCGACGTTGTCGATAAAAAGCGTATACGGCTTTTCCTGATCCGGGAAGGACGGCGTTATGAACAGTTTGCCCTTGTTGGAAAGCAGCGGCTTTACCGTTATCTTGAGCTGTGCCGCGACGGTTTCTTCGGGAATGCCTTTCATTGCAGGCTGTATCCGGATAAAGACAAACCTGCGCTTCGTGTCGGGAACGATGTCCGCTTTCGTCGTGTAGGCCGTTTCTTTGATTGAATTCTGCGCTTTCAGCGGAATCTGGAGAATCCACGAAAGACGGTTGGGAAGGGGACGGACGAACGTGCGCGTACCGCTGTAATCGATCTGCGAAACGTTCGGAACCGGCGTGATGCCTTCATAAATTGAACAGGCGACTGAATCACGCCATGCGGCGACTTCGTCGGGAATTTCCATTTTGATTTCAACGCCGTCAAGATACGTCAGATCGTCGGGCAGGAAGACTGCGATACTGTCGTTGATCCCTGTGGTCATGACCTGTTCGTCCTGCATTCCGCCGGTTAACGTTACCGGAAAAAGCTTTCTGATACGGAAAGTTTCGCTTTCTGCGGCGTTCTGAACGGCAGCAGCTATGACTGCGGTCATAATAATTTTTGCAAAAACACCTGATACTTGTTTCATACGTTTTCTTCGCTTACTTGGGCAGTACCTTCTCCGGATCAGTCGAAACACCGTTAATGCGTATTTCGAAATGCAGATGAGGTCCCGTAGCCTCTCCCGTCTGACCTACAAGACCGATCCTTTGTCCGGTTTCTACCGTGTCGCCCGCAGTTATCAGTATTTTGGAAAGATGCGCGTACACGCTCGTCATTCCGCTGCTGTGCTGCAGAATAACGTAGTTACCGTACACGGGATCCCCCTTTGTACATTTGACAACTTTTCCCCGCTTACAGGCATATACGGGCGTCCCCTGAGGAGCCGCCAGATCTATACCCTGATGAAATTTCCAGTTTCCCGTGATCGGGCTTATCCGCATACCGTACGCAGACGAAAGCCACGCATGGTCGAGCGGTATTCTGAACGAAGCGTCAAGGAAAAACGCCCGCTCCGTGGAACTGAAACGTTCATTCGGCATAAAGTAAAACAGTCTGCCTTTTATAGTATACCACTGTTTGGATTGTTTATCTATTGCCGTCTGGTATTTTCTGCCAACAATAATTTCGATCGACGATTCAGGGGTTTCACAGACGAAAACACCTGCCGACGTAGGCAGTATGAGCGTTTTTCCGTTAAGATCCGCATCTACGTTCGATATACCGTTCACCGTGGCGATCGTTTCGTACGGGATGGAACAGGACGCCGCAATGGTAAAAAGCGTGTCCGATTTAGCTGCTGTATACGTATAAAACTGGCCGTTCGTTTTTTTTCCGGCTGCAGCCAGTATATAATTCTGCTGAACGTCGTCGCTGTACTGATTATAGACGTCGTCTTTTGAGGAGAGAGCCGGAATTCGGGGAAGATACTGCGCATTGAGCGGAACGGGCCCTGCCTGCACAGCAGAACTGCACAGGAGCAGGAGCGTGCCAAACGCTAAAACTATGCGTGTGCGCATTTTTTTAAGGCCGGGAAAGAAAATGGGAGATCAGCACGTACAGGACAGGCACAAGGAGAATTACCGGAACAGCGGCAAATCTGTGTCCGCTGAAGACGAACGCTGCTGAGGCATACAAACCGCCTGCGACGAGTATTGTATGCAGTACGACCCGGAGCGTGCTTTTCCATGATGATGCGCGCACCGCTCTGATGATCCGGTACAGAATAAACGCTGAAAAAATAAAAACGACGGTGATCGTGTAGGGACCCGGAGCAGACGTTGCAAACCGCCACAGAGGCCAGACAATGACCGCACCTGCGGCAATACAGACCGCTATGAGTACGATACATTTTCCTGCTGAAACAGCCTGTCTGCGGAGTGCACTTCTGATTTTTTTTGTCATGATTGTTTCACTTAAAAAAACAGGCTTTTGCTTCTGCAAAAACCTGTTGGTAAAGCCATTACCTGCTTACTCTTCAGCAATAGCAGAAGTCGGACATTCGCTTGCGCATGTTCCGCAGCTGATGCATTTTTCAGCATCAATTTTGCGGGCATTGTCTTCTTCTGCAATAGCTCCGACCGGGCAGTCAGGTTCGCACGTTCCGCAGTTTACGCATTTAGCTTTGTCGATTTTGTAAGCCATAATTATACTCCTGTAAAAAAGAAACTGAAAATATAATACACTATTGCGCCGAAGCGCGCAAGACTGCTATACTGAGAGAGGGTACTCGATATATGAAGAAACAAACACTTGCGTCAATGATAGACCATACGCTTCTGGCACCGGAAGCGGGACTTGCAAAAATAAAAACACTCTGCGCAGAGGCAAAAAAATATCATTTTGCGTCCGTATGCATAAATCCGCTGCACGTACAGGCTGGCGCCGCTGAACTTTCAGGCAGCGGCGTGCACGTCTGCACGGTGATCGGGTTTCCGCTCGGAGCCGTTCCGTCCGGAGACAAGGCAGACGAAACGGCCCGTGCAGTAAGAAACGGCGCGGACGAAGTAGACATGGTGATAGACATCGGCGCGGCGCTCGACGGCAGGTACGACGCTGTCGAAAGCGACATTGCGGCGGTCGTGAACGCGGCCCGTGCGGGCGGTATTGCCGCGGGAAAAGCTGTTATCGTGAAAGTTATACTCGAAACGTGTTTCCTGGACGACAAAACTGTCGCCGTCTGCTGTTTGGCTGCCAGAAAAGCCGGAGCGGATTTTGTAAAGACCTCCACCGGATTTGCGGCTCCGAAGGGTATCGACGGACAGCCGCTTCCAAACGGCGCGAGCATTCATCACATTGAGCTCATGCGCCGGACCGTGGGTCCTGACATGGGCGTGAAAGCTTCCGGCGGTATACGTTCAGCCGAAACAACGCTGCACATGCTTGAGGCGGGCGCGAACCGCATCGGTACGTCCAGCGGTGTGAAGATAATCGACACGTGGGATGAAAGTGTGAGTATAAAGGGGTACGACTGCTGAACGCTCGTACTGCCGGTCCGGGCTGTTATTCCGGGTTCAGAACCGACCAGACCATCCGGTTGTGTTCGACCGTATACGTAATACGGCCCGTCCTGTACAGGTAAGACAGATACGAACGCAGCGTGCACCCTATAAGTACGTACTGCTGGATCTTTAGCGTAATACCGTTCAAGTCGGCGACTGCGGTGAGCAGTTCCTCGGCTGTGAGCGGTTTTTTTGCAAGTACGGACATGATCCCTGCGATCGTTTCCAGAACGGCAATTTTGTTCATTTCTACAGTTTCCGCAATATCTGTAACAGCGTCGCCGTGGCTCGGAACGTACCACGCAGCGTGCTGCAAACACAGCATGTCCAGGGTTTCCAGAAACGCACCGGTATCATAGAGGAAGGGAATTGAAAATTTGCCTATGACTGTGCGTCCGAATACTGCGTCGCCGGAAAAAAGGACTGTCCGTCCGTCCGGTTCCGTACATAAGACGCCTGTCATGTCAAAATAATGACCGGGAAGGGGAAGAAAACTGATCTTTTTTCCGTCGCAGAGCGGAACGGCTTCCTTTTCCGAGACGATCCTCGTGATTTCACACGGTTCGGGTACAAAATACGCTGTTTCAAATTCCGGCGGCGGACAGCCGCCCCATGCGACGGACGACTGCAGGAGCGGATTTTCCATTCCTGCTCTTTCTCCGCATGTCATCCATACGCCGCAGCCGGTCTTTCTTACAAAAAAAGCGCTTCCACCGGCGTGGTCTGCGTGAGAATGTGTGTTGATGACAGCTGTAAGGGTAAACGCGTCCGCCCCGAAATACGATTCAAGCGTTCCGTATATCCGTGCCGCGTCGGCGGAACCGGTTCCTGAATCTATGAGATAGACTTCTGTCTTTTTTGTACCATAAATACAGAGCGCACCTGTATTCGTCTGTCCGGGAATTACGAATATGCCCGGAAGAAGTTCGTTCATGCCGTTCATGCAGATTCCGGCGTTCTGTTGTTGTTGTCCGGATCCTCTGGATTCCGGGCATTGTACATGAGAATAAACTGCATGCGCTGTATTGCTTCCGGGAGAGCTTCGCGCAGCGGACGCGTTTCGCCCGACGATCCGGGGGAAAGAGACAGCGCCTGCTGCATGATGTCGGACATAACCGGCGGCAGTGCGTTAAAGACGGTATTCAGTTCGTCCTGTCCGTACTGGCGGTGCGAAAGCGGAGGAATGTGGGACGAAAGTACGGTATCGGGAAGAAAACGGCAGGGTTTCCAGCGGGTGCCGCCGTCCTTTCCGTGATCGCCGGTATATCCGAACAGCCTGCATATAAGACAGCGCCCGCCGTATACCGTGCAGTGAAAGGGGTTTTCCGGGTCGTAGAGGAAACATCCTTTTGCATTGTCGCTGCGTTCTGTCGGGTATGTACGGTCCCTGATAGAGCGGGCTGCTGCCGGTTCGTTTTCAATAAGCCACAGCGCAAGATAAAGCGCTTCGCAGTCCAGCACGTCCGGTTCAAACGCAACACAGCACGTACCGCACGCGTCGGTGCACGAAACGCCGCTGGCAGCCTTCCATTCAGCTTCGCGCGCTTCTATGGCAGTATATACTGCGTCAAGACCGCGCAGCATGTCGTATTCACAGGTTCCTGCAAGCCTGTCTAGAAAACTAATCATCGTGCGCAGAGTATATCAGAAAAATCTGCGCTGGTCAGTATCTTCCTGAATATGTTCGTCGGGATTTTCCGCTTTTATCTCTGCAATAAGTGACTCTGCTTCTGCGGAAGCCCGTTTTGATTTCCGGTAATTCCAGACCGCAATACCTGCGAGCGTTGCTGCGATCGCTCCCATGAGCACAAAGAAAAACCAGGGAGGCGAATCCTTCGTTGCAGCCTGGTATATTTCGTAAATTACGAAACATGTCGCTGCAGCGCTAAGAAGAAGGGACTGTTCAAAATTTTTTTTACCGCGGCGCAGCTGCGATACGCGCGCTTTTTTTCTTCAATTGTCATTTCTGACCTCCTTTATTGAGCCTTCAAAGAGCGTGCCGGGCGTTTCCCCCGGTTGTTCCACTGTCAGAGACAGTCTGTTTCCGTCCCACGTGCACGTTCCCTGTCTGCTCGTAATGCTTCCGTCTATCCTGATCTGTCCGAAGAGCAGCGTCGGTGTGGACAGTATATGATACCGCACGCCGGCTGTAAACGGCCGTGCTTTGTCAGGCGCGCTGCCTGAAGCGGACATGCAGGAGTATACGTCTGAGATAAGAGACGTAAATTCAATCATAATGAACTGGTTTTCGTCGCTGCCGTACGTAACGAGCAGCACCGGGAGCTTTGCTTCGCTGTCGATCCTGTTCACCGACGCATCCGTTTTTTTTCTGCCCGACGTGAGTGTTCCGCTGACAGTCTGGGGCAGCCCGATGAGCGTAAAGTACTCCGGATAGTTTGAACGGTACAGTCTGTCAGTTTCGGCGCTGCCGCTGCTCAGAATTCGGGCTTTGAGACGCCTGCATTCACTGAGCGTATTTTCCCCAAGCTGAACTTCATACGGGTACGACAGCGACTTATACTCGGAAAGCAGATGAAAATTATTCGCGTTCTGTTTCATCAGTTGTCCGCCGAACGACGTTATTGTCTTTATTTTCGGAATATCCACCTGATTGAGCAGCGTCAGCGCGGCAAGCGTGTCGGCGATCGTATATCCCCACCGTGAAATTTGTGTGACAGCGGCTTTTTCCTTGTACTCCCTGCTTTTTACCTCAATTTCCTGCAGTCTGCCGTTCGTTGATTCAGCAACAGCATCTATGGTGCCGACGTCGGCTGCAGTGTACGTTTTTCCTGTTGTCAGAGCCGGACCTGGCGTTTCCGGCTTTCCGCTGCTGCTCACAGGAAGCAGCGGGGCGAACGTTCCTTCCGACGTGCACTTTCCCTGGAACACGAGCGTATACGACGACTCTTTGGAACTGAAGTCGAACGCAAGGTAAGAACCTGTCGCAGTCGCCGATGCTGAAAAAAGGTCCAGGTTCCTTCCGCTAAAGAGCGCGGAAAGCAGTGCGTTAAGATCCGGATCAGCGGAACTGATGTCTGTATCTGAAAAATGCGGAGTTACAAAAAAACTTTTCGGGGTGTTATCAAAAACAGGATCGTAGCGTTTCATGAAGGTCCACATTTCAACAAGATACAGCGGAACGGATTTTGTTTCTGCGCCTTTCGTGATCGTGAGCGTACACGATCCTTCGCTCGTAAGCGTCATGTCGCTGATGCTGCACGAAACTCCGGGCACGGTTTTGTTGTCCTTCAGGATGATACCGCTGTACGCGTATTCGTTTTTGTTTCCCCTTACGGTTCTGCCTCTGTCTTCTGCGGGCAGGAACGAAGAAGCGGGGAGCAGGAGCTTTGCTTTTTCAAACTGCCACGAATTGTCCGTCAGGTTTTTCCAGTAATAGCCGGTAGTACCGTCGGGAGACATGCCTGCGATCCTGAGAACCCGCGCGTCGTTGCCGCGCCCGTTCTGGAATATGCAGATATACTTCGTCAGTCTGGCCATGCCGCGCAGGGGTACGGGCGGCTGTCTGCGCCAGTCTTCGTTCGGCAGTCCCCACGGCGTGAAATTAGACCGGTAGTCGCTGCCCTTGTACGGCTGTTTTTCGGCGGTGTACGTGTATTTAAAAAACATAGGATCGCAGCCCATCGTGTCGTAGTCGATAAGGCGCGTATACATTGCCCCTGTTCTGTCTATAAGAAAGATAGTTGACCCCGACGCGCTGATGTTTTCGGCAATAAAACTGCCCCGTTCCGGTCCGAGTATCGTTTTGCTGAAGTCTGCCGGAAGGCCTGAATCCGTAAAGCGGATCTCCTGACCGTTTTTTGTAAGAAAATAAACGGTCGTCACGCCCATTGTTCCCCAGTGGTGCTCGTTTCCGAAGCGGTCCGTGTACCACTTGATATTTCCCCTGCGGGTGCCTGTCGCCCATCCAAGCTTGTTTTCCACAAGCTTGTTCTGTACGAGCTGTTCCTTGTCCGGCCAGCCGAACGTACACGACCATGCGAATTTTTTGTCAAGGTGATTTTTTACGAGCGGACAGACGTACATGCGTCCGAAATTGTCAAAGGCTATGAGCGTGTCGTCGTCTGCCGCGATCTCTCTGACAGATTCCGGCGGAAGGAACCAGCCCCGTCCCGGAAGCTGCGCTTTTGTGGAGAAGGGAAGGCCTGTTTTTTGGAACAGTTCCCATCCGCTGCCGTTCTTTTTTTTCATCATGATACGTCCGCCGGACAGGCAGAATTCGTACCCGGATGCAAACGTCTGGGTACGCGTTGCAATGTACACGTGTTCAGGAAGTTTTCCGTTAATTGAGAGACTGTCTTCCATATTGAGCAGCGTTTTGCCCGGAACAGCGGTTGAATTGTACGCGGCTGGATTTGACAAAGCAAGTTTTTTTTCGGAAAGGTCAGAAGCGCACGCGCTGGAAATCAGCGCGGCTTCAAGGACTATGGAAATCCGAAATACGGTAGAAAAATGTGATGCACGTTGTTTCATACACATAACATACTTGAAAACAGATTCGGATTGCAATAAAAAAGCCGGCGGACGCAGTAA
>Ga0183099_1002059_pt1 | contig 10750 bp, 7 predicted proteins | sample Biomet1_FD_127788 | JGI IMG/M metagenome (GOLD analysis project Ga0183099, IMG submission 127788) | Microbial communities from bioreactor (seeded with anoxic lake sediment) at LBNL, California, USA - Biofuel metagenome 1 | ecosystem: Engineered > Bioreactor > Anaerobic > Unclassified ... | reverse complement strand
GCAAACCTTATATGGAATTTTATTGAAAGTGGAACAGACTCTGTTTTAGGTGGAGGTATTTACTGGTGCGAACAGAAAAAAGAATCCAAAAACACATGCTCGAATGCTCCCGGAGCAGTATTTGCTTTAAAACTTTATCAGGCAACAGGAGAAAAGTCTTTTTTAGATAAAGGTACCCGACTTTATGAATGGACTAAGAGAAATTTGCAAGATAAAAGTGACGAACTGTATTATGATAATATCAATCTTAACGGCCATATAGGAAAAGCTAAATACCCATATAATAGTGGACAGATGTTACAGGCTGCTTCTTTGTTATACAAATTATCCAAAAATAAGAACTATTTAGATGACGCGCAGAAACTAGCAGCAGCCAGCAGCAATTATTTCTTTTCCAAACGGGGAAATATTAACTATTTAAAAGACGAGAATGACTGGTTTATAGCTGTAATGTTAAGAGGGTTTTATGAATTATATACGATAGATCATAATCCTAAATATTTAAAGGACTATCAGGAATCTCTGGATTTTTTGTGGAAGAATGGAAGAACAGAAAAGGGATTGTTTGACGATAATCAGTTCAATGTTCCGTTCAAAGAAAAGAAAACAAAGTGGCTGCTTACTCAGGCAGCATTAGTAGAAATCTATGCAAGACTATCTAATTTTAAACAATAAATAAGCAAGAATGATTAATAGAAAAATGTACAAAAAGACTGCATTAAGTCTTTTTGTAGCCCTCTCTTTGTCCCAAACTCAGGCATTTGCCGGGAGTATCAGTGCGATTGACCCATTATTTGCCGTTAGTGATAATACACGCATTCTGACTTCCCAACGACCTGATGTTAGCAAAAGATTGTTTCACTCAGATGCCGTTGAAGAAGTTATTGACAGTGTAAAGAAACAGTTAAAAAATCCATATATGGCATGGATGTTTGAAAATTGCTTTCCTAATACTCTGGACACAACTGTCCATTATAGGACTCAAGATGGCGATGATGACACTTTTGTTTACACAGGTGACATACATGCTATGTGGCTGAGGGACTCGGGTGCACAGGTATGGCCTTATGTTCAATTTGCCAATAAAGATCCGAAGCTTAAGAAAATGCTTAGAGGAGTTATTTTAAGACAATTAAAATGTATTATAATAGATCCTTATGCCAATGCTTTTAATGATGGTGCTGTAGGAGGTGATTGGATGAGTGACATGACTGACATGAAACCAGAACTCCACGAACGTAAATATGAAATAGATTCACTTTGTTATCCTATTCGTTTAGCTTTTCATTATTGGGAAGTAACTGGCGATAGTTCAATTTTCGGTGATGAATGGATTAAAGCGATTAAATTGGTCTTGAAAACATTTAAAGAGCAACAAAGAAAAGGTAGTAACGGTCCCTATAAATTCCAAAGAAAGACAGAACGTCAATTAGACACCTTAGGAAATAATGGATTAGGAAATCCTGTTAATCCGATTGGTCTGATCGCCTCTTCTTTCAGACCATCTGATGATGCTACTACTTTTCAGTTTTTAATTCCTTCAAACTTCTTTGCTGTGACTTCTCTCAGGAAAGCTGCTACTATTTTGAAAAAAGTAAATAAGGAGAATGCTTTAGCTGATAATTGTAATCAGTTAGCATCGGAGGTTGAAAAGGCTATAAATAAATACGGAATATATAATCATCCTAAATATGGAAAGATCTATGCCTTCGAGGTAGACGGTTTTGGCAACCAGCTTTTAATGGATGATGCAAATGTTCCTAGCTTATTAGGATTAGCTTATCTGGGGGACGTGAAAATAGATAATCCGATATACCAAAATACAAGAAATTTTGTATGGAGCAAAGATAATCCTTATTTCTTTAAGGGGAAGGCTGGGGAAGGCATTGGAGGACCACATGTAGGATACAATATGGTTTGGCCTATGAGTCTTATGATGAAAGCTTTTACCAGCAGGAGTGATGAAGAAATAAAGAAATGTATAAAGATGTTGATGTCAACTGATGCCGGAACAGGGTTTATCCATGAATCATTCAACAAAGATGATGCTGCCAATTTTACTCGTCCATGGTTTGCCTGGCAAAATACCTTATTTGGTGAGTTAATTTTAGACCAGATAAATAAAGGCAAAATTGGTTTATTAAACAGTATTCAATGAATTAAATCGTTAACCTGTTCCGATGTAACAACCTGCAAATATTGCTTATAAACAGCATATTATAGCAAGTACCCTTATTTATAACAATTTATTTAATATCAGGCAATAATCACTAAACACATTATTCCGTATGAACACATCTTAACCTTTAATCTAGCTCAATTTAGTTTTGTTTGTTATGACATGTATTTATCTAATTATGTCTCACTTTTTGGAAAATGCACTTAAATTAATAGTATGAAGAATTTATTTAATAAAAACTTTAGGCTTCTGAATTTAGAAAAGTTTATAGTAAGAACACTATTACTTATAACTTGTCTTTCCTTTTCATCAATTGTAATGGCTCAAAATAAAACTGTTACAGGAAAGGTTACTGACAAAAATGATGAAGCTATTATCGGAGCTTCTGTTTTTGTAGAGAATTCTACAAATGGAACTGTAACAGACATTGATGGGAATTTTACATTGAAAAACGTTCCTTCCAATGGTACACTAAAAGTTTCCTATATAGGTTACAAAGTTCAGTTTATTAGCGTAAAGGGGCATACAAACTTTGCAATAAAACTTTTGGAAAATTCTGAGATGTTAGATGAAATTGTTGTTATCGGATATGGTACAACAACAAAGAAAAATGTTATCGGAGCTGTTGACCAAGTATCCGCAAAGGCTTTTGCTGACCGTCCTTCTTCAAATGTAACTCAGGCATTGCAAGGAGCATCTGCAAATTTAGTAATCCAACAAAAAAGCTTTAACCCTTTAAATGATAATACCTCAATAAATATTCGTGGAGTAAGTACTATGGGGGCTAATACTCCGTTGATTGTAATCGATGGATTAATTTCTGATGTTGGTGCTATGAATTCATTAAATCCTAATGATATTTCCAGTGTATCGGTATTAAAAGACGCTGGTAGTGCTGCAATTTATGGTTCACGCTCAGCAAATGGAGTTATTCTTATTTCTACTAAATCAGGCAATAAAAATCAAACTCCTACGGTCAAATTTAATGCAATGTTAGGAGTTCAGGACCCACATGTTTTATTCTCCGCTGTTCATGGTTGGCAAAATGCTATATTGAGGAATGAGGCACTTGTTAATGGAGGCAGTACTCCAATTTATACTTCCGAGAATATTAAAGCAATGTATGACAACGGTGATTGTAAACCATTTATTGATCAGATTCTGCAATCGGCAGTTCAACAAAATTATAGTGCTAGCGTTGAGGGAGGATCTAACAATACCACTTACTTGATGTCTGCAAATTATTTTGGTCAGCCAAGTAACTATGTAGGACCCAATTATGGAGTTTCCAGATATAATTTCCGAATGAACTTAACAACAGAAGTTGGTCGTTTAAAGTTGTCTTCTAACATGATGTACACTCGTAGTAATATAAAAACTCATACTGGCGATGATGGCTTTTTTAATGGTGGACTGTACACGTGTTCCTCTTTACTATTATTATAAAATGAAAAATGATGATGGATCATTATATTATACAAATGATGTATTATCTGAAAGTAATCCGTTAGGAACATTGGAAAAAGGAGGCTATCAAAAAAGTGATAACGATCGTTTTAATGGTAGCTATACCGCAGAACTGAAACTATTTGACGGATTGAAATTAAAAGGCGTTTTTGGAGCACAAATTCTTTCAGAACATAGATGGATTCAACAAAATGCTGTTGAATACGCTACAAACTATAATGCTACCAAGGCAACCTGGACTGAGGGAACTTATAATGCATCCGATTGGAGTGCTAAGACAACTCTGTTGAATTCTCAGATTATGCTTGATTATAATAAATCATTTGGTAAACACAATGTTGCTGCTTTGTTTGGTTATTCAGATGAATCGTACCGATATCAAGGAATAGATGTAAATGAAAAATATGTTGATCCATATTTACATATACCAAATACTTCTACAGTTATAGATTCAGGCAATACTCATTTAAGTTCTCAGAGTACTACAGAGCGCTCTATTAAATCATGGTTTGGAAGAGCTAGCTATAATTACAATGATAAATACTATGGTGAATTTGATATGAGAATAGATAGATCTTCAAAATTTGCTTCACTTAAACGTTCCGGACTTTTCCCATCAGGTTCACTTGGCTGGCGTATTTCCGAAGAAGATTTTATGAATGCTTACAAAAGCCATGTTGGTGATCTGAAAATTCGTGGTTCATATGGTATTTTAGGTAATCAGGATAATGTAAGTGATTATGAGTATCAAACAACTTATACTATGTACCAAAATGTATATGCGTTTAATAATTCTCCTGTATCAGGAACTGGATTTTCACTTGGGAATATAAATCTAACCTGGGAGAAAAGTCATACTTTTAACATGGGATTTGATGCTACCTTCTTGAATAACTCATTGATTGTCAATGCTGACTACTTCTATAAAAGAACTAAAGATATTTTGTTAAGACCTGTTGTTGCAGGTGTTTTCGGAGGAAGTCTTCCAAGCCAAAACCGTGGTGAGATGAGCAATAAAGGTTGGGAAGTTACTCTTGCTTATAATTTGAATACAAAAAACTGGAAGCATCGTTTCTCTCTCAATGTTGCCGATTCAAAAAATGAAGTACTTAAATATGGTGATCCTTCAATAAACACAAGCGATAACGTAACGTGTATTACGGCTGAAGGACTTCCTTTGAACAGTTATTATGGATATAAAGTAGACCATTATTTTAAAAATATGGAAGAAATAGAAAATTCAGCTGTTCCAACCGGATATACTGTTATGCCTGGTGATGTTAAGTACGTAGATCAGAATGGCGATGGAATTATTGATGAAAAAGATCGAGTCGTTTTAGGAAATGGATTTCCAAGATATACTTTTGGATTTACTTACAATGTTGAATGGAAGGGATTTGATTTCAGCGTTTTGTTCCAGGGTGTAGGAAAACGAGATAGGATGGTACGTGGAGAACTTATAGAACCATTCCACTCAAACTATTCTTATACAATGTATAACCATCAATTGGATTATTGGACTCTTGAAAATACTGATGCCCGTTGGCCTCGTCTTTCTTCTCCGGGTTCTGCTTCAAATACAAATAACTATCATGTATTAGGCGGTAGTTAAGATCTTTATATGTTGAATGGAGCCTACATGAGATGTAAAAACATCCAGTTGGGATATACTTTACCTGTAAATATAGCGGGTAAATTAGGTTGTAAGAGTGTGAAAATGTATGTAAATGCACAAAATCTCTTCACTATATGTAAAGATGGATTTGTTGATCCTGAAAGTTCTGAGCTTGGTTCAAATATGTCTTTTGGAAGTGCCAATTCAGCAAGAAATTATCCAACGTTGAAATACTATGGATTTGGACTTGATTTAACATTTTAATGATTAAATAAAATGAGTATGAAAGTAAAAAATATTATAATAGCATTTACATTCGGGCTTATAATAACTTTATTTGATAGTTGTGTTGACCTTGATGTAGCTCCTACAAATAAATTCACTGAGGCAAACTATTGGGTGTCCCAGTCTAATGCAGATGCTGTATTAAGTATGTGCTATAATCAGATGTTCAGCAGTGGCTATTATTTCGCCAATGAAGTTCTTTCTGATAATATATACAACGGACGTGGTTCTGGTAGCGAAAAGGCTATTGTAACAGGTATGGCCGATCCTACAAATTCTCGTTTCTCTGGTGAGTGGAATGGCTGCTATTCAGGAATAAAAACGTGTAATGTATTTATGGACAATGTTGATAAGGTAGAAATGGACGATGCAACTAAGAATAGAATGAAAGCTGAATGTCGCTTTATTCGTGCATTCTTGTATTTCCGTCTTACAAACTGGTTTGGCAATGTTCCTTTCTTTACAACTGATATAACATCTGAGGAGGCTCAAAAGATATCACAATCTTCAGAGGCAGATATAAAGACTTGGATTCATGCTGAACTTGCAGATATTGTACAGTATCTTCCTACTAATGCTACACAGGCCCTCACAGATAGAGGACGTATAACTCAAGGAGCTGCAATTGCTTTTAATGCGCGTGTTTATTTGTACGATAATGATTGGCAAAACTGCGCAAATGAGTGTGCAAAGCTTATAAACTCTACAACTTATGGTACCTATTCATTACAGAGTGATTATAGTAAAATATTCTCTCCTGCAAATGAATACAACAGCGAAATAATTCTTGATATGCAATACGTTCCTGATTTACGTACATGGGGAGATATGTTTGACCTTGCTCCATTATCAGGAGGTGCCCGTTTAAATAATTATGCTCCAACTCAACAGTTAGTAGATAGTTACAGAATGCTTAATGGTAATGCATGGACTGTAAATGATGCCCCTTATCTGGGACGTGATAAACGTATGGATGCAACTATTGTCCATGATGGTTCTACATTTAAGTGCTTTGATTATGGCGGAGGAGCTACTGTTACTATTCAAACCTCTTTTGGAAGTGGAACAAAAGATGCATATACAGGTTCTTCTACAGATAATGCTTCTTGTACAGGTTATTATTATCAGAAAAATTATGATAATACGGCATCATCAGGTTTATCTTCTGGATTAAATTTAATTTTAATCCGTTATGCCGATGTACTTTTAATGTATGCCGAATCTATGAATGAGCTGAATCAGATGAACCAGACAGTGTGGGATGAAACCCTTAAACCAATTAGAGCTCGCGCCGGCTTTGCAACAAATTATTGTTCATATACTGCTTCAAATCAGGTTGATATGCGTGCAGCAATTCGTTTGGAACGTCGTTGTGAATTTGCATTGGAAGGTACCAGGGTGTTCGACCTGCGTCGATGGGCAAAAGCGGATGGCAAAGGAGACAACATTCTCATAGATACCCCTAAGGGAGCTAAGTTTGCAGATAATAATACTAATTATATAACATTGACTCCAGCCTGGAAATATAATCACTATTATTTCGCAATACCTCAAACAGAATTAGACATCAATCCAAATCTTGTTCAAAATAGCGGTTATTAATTTAAAAAGTTAATCAGTAAAAAGTTATAATATGAAGACAATATATATGAAAAGCATGTTTTTACTTATGGGCTGTATATTACTAGGCCTAATTTCATGTGATGACAATAAAGATATTGATTTGACTGTTGGTACAGTTAATACATTGTATGGTCCTATAGACGGAAAAGCTATTGTATTAAAATCAGATGCTTCTGCTTCTCAGACCTTTGAGTGGGAACCTACTCGTGCAATGGATGGAGGTGCTGTGTTATATGATGTTTTATTTGATAAAGAGGGTGGTGATTTTTCGGCACCTATTTACACTATTTCATCAGATGGAACAGGTTATAAATCAACTGCAGAAATTTCTCACAAAATTCTGAATAAAATAGCCGGACTGGCTGGTATTGGCTCTGGTGCTACAGGTAATATTATTTGGACAGTCAGAGCATCAAAAGGACTTAAAGGTAATATTTGTGCAGTTCACAATAAGTTAGCAATAACTCGTTTGACAGGTCTGGAAGAATTGCCAACAGCTGTTTACCTTTCAGGTTCTGCAACTGAAGCTACAGGAAGTAATAAATTAAGCTTCTGTCTTGCCGTTGGTACAAAACCTGGTGATACTGAAGCCGGAGTTTATGAAATCTATACAAAGCTCAGTGCTGGTACTTATACAATTACCGATAATCTGAATCGTACATTTAGTATATCTTCCACAGGTACTATTGTTGAGGGAGGCACAACTACTATTACTGCCGATCAGGCCGGCACTTATCGCATTAAATTAGATTTTACCGTTTGTAATTCAACTATCGATCAGATTACTAAAGTAACCTTATATAGTGGCAACTGGCAAAGAAATCCGAACTTTAATGAATACGAATTAACATATAGAGGAAGCGGTGTGTGGAAAATTGATAATTTGGATACTCAATGGGGTATGACAGCTGCAACAGGAGGAACTGCCGGCGATAGCCGTTATCGTTATCAGGTTTACACTAAAGCATCTGGTAATAAGTTTGCATGGGCTATTGCTAGTAAAAATAGCGATAATGGAAATCCTACTACATATGAAGGAGAGTATATGTACGCATTTACATTCCCTTATGGATATTCAGACCTTGGTGATTGGAACTATTGTTATAAATTGAATAATAATGATACTGGTAAATTAATGGATTTTGGTCTTGAATTATATCAGAATTCAAGTCATCTTAATTATATTCAAACAGTCACTGTACACTAACTAATCTAATTAAAGGTAGCCTTCTGATTTATCGGAGGGCTACCTTCTATTCTGCGTATGAAAAAGAAATACTTGTTGGGGTTTATCCCTTTATTGCTTTTAGCATCTTGTGGTAGTGATAATACTACTGTTGAATTCCCCAATAGCACAGATAAAGCCTATAATTGGGATTCGATAGCTAATGTTTCAACCAATTCTCAGATTACCCATTTCTGGGATTACACTAACCATTATTTCAAAGGAAAAAGTGATGGCAGTGAAGATTGGCAAGGATATTGGCCGCAGGCTCATGCACTTGATTTAATGCTTGATGCTTATGAACGTGATCCTTCCGGTTACCAGAAAACAGTAATAACTGATTGGTATGATGGAGTAAAAGCCAAAAATAACAACGGAACTTTCTGGAATATGTTTTATGATGACATGGGATGGAATGCGATAGCAACATTGCGTGCATACGAACTGACTAATGACGCCAGATATAAAACTGCAGCAGAACAATTATGGGGATGGATTAAAGATGGCTGGAGCGATAACATTTGTGGCGGAGGTGTAAGCTGGGTTACCTATAAAATGGAGTTTAAAAATGCACCAGCTACTTGTCCTGCAGGAATTTTTGCGGCTCGAATGTATGAGACGTTTGGTAATACGGAATACCTTGATTTTGCAAAGAAATGTTGCTCTTGGGTACGTAGCACACTTTTTAATCCATCATCCGGAGGTGTTTATGATGGGATAACTAAAACAAGCTCGGGCGATGTATTATCAACAGCATATTATTCGTATAATCAGGGTATCTATATTGGCCTTTGTATGGAATTGTATAAAATAACGAAAGAAAGTATCTACTTAAATGATTCAAAACTGGCTGCAGATTTCTGTATCAGCCATTTTGTTGATAGTAATACTGGAGTTATGAGCGGCACAGACAATGGTGATGGTGGTTTATTTAATGGCATTTTTATTCGCTATTTTACCCAACTCATTCTTTGCGAAGACTTGTCTTCTAAATATAAAAAGAGCTACTCTACATATATTAATAAATGTGCAACTGTGGCATGGACTAAGGGATGCCTTACTCCTGATATCTTATTTTCTTACAACTGGGGTACAAAGCCATCATTAACGACTTATGGTAATCCTAACATAGCCGCATGTACATTATTGGAAGCTGCAGCTTTATTACAGAGAAAAGGGTTTATTGATTAGTTTTATAAATTAGTAATTATTTCTCGGGAGTAACCAACATATGTCGGTTACTCCCTTTTTTATAAGATTGAGCTGTTTCAGTCTATCTTATAAAGTGGTATATAACATCTGACTTATAAAATGTCGACCAAAATTATTTAATGTATTTCTTTATAGTAGAGTCTCGACCATAAAAAACATAAATATATTCGGCCAGATTCGTATTATTTCTTATGTTTGTAATTAGCTTTTTTCTTGATAGAAATATGGCTAATGATATTTTTTGCCTTGATATTAACCAAATCTTACTCTATTCTCTTATTTCTATATCAATGACAATATTATGAACTGTTTTTAATTAATATAAAATTGAGAATTTATGAAAAAACTATTTTTAGTGGCATTGATTTTACTGGCAAGTCTTCATTTGTTTGCTCAAAAAGATTACCAACCATCGAAAGAGAACCTAGAAAACAGAGAAAAATATCAGGATGAAAAATTTGGTATGTTTATTCATTGGGGACTTTATAGTATGCTTGGCAATGGAGAATGGGTTATGAATAACAGAAATATCAACTGGAAAGAATATGCCAAACTAGCCTCCGGTTTTTATCCTTCGAAATTTGATGCTGCTATCTGGGTTTCAATAGCCAAAGCCGCAGGTATGAAATATATTTGTTTCACAACCCGACACCACGATGGATTTTCTATGTTCAAATCTAAATATTCAGATTATAATGTTGTAGATGCAACTCCCTTTCAAAAAGATATAGTTAAAGCTTTGGCAGAAGAATGCCAGAAACAAGGTCTTAAATTACACCTTTACTATTCTCATCTGGATTGGAGAAGAGGGGACTATTATCCTTTAGGACGTACTGGACTTGGCACCGGACGTACTGAACATGGTCAATGGAAAGACTATCAAAATTTCATGAATAATCAGCTGACTGAACTCCTAACGAATTATGGCCCTATTGGTGCTATCTGGTTTGATGGATGGTGGGACAAGGATCAGGATCCCAATTGGGACTGGCATTTGGATGAACAATATGCTTTGATTCATAAATTGCAGCCGGGATGTATGATCGGCAATAATCATCATAGTACTCCTTTTTCGGGTGAAGATTTTCAAATGTTTGAACGTGACCTGCCCGGACAGAATAAAGCGGGCCTTTCCGGACAAGCG
>Ga0183099_1002058_pt1 | contig 10751 bp, 7 predicted proteins | sample Biomet1_FD_127788 | JGI IMG/M metagenome (GOLD analysis project Ga0183099, IMG submission 127788) | Microbial communities from bioreactor (seeded with anoxic lake sediment) at LBNL, California, USA - Biofuel metagenome 1 | ecosystem: Engineered > Bioreactor > Anaerobic > Unclassified ... | reverse complement strand
ACAATAAGGTCTTCTCCTTTGTGATCCAACAGCTCGGGAAACTGAGCCGGAGAAAGGATTACGTTATCTTCCTGGCAAAGAACGATGTCTTTTCCATCATATTTTTCTACTATACGTGGGTTCACGTGCTTACCTGTCATATCAGGGCTTGTATCCAAATGGGCAATAAATCCGATGGTAGGCACTTTTTTGTCAATGTTTGCAGGAAGTGTAGCAAAAAGATAACCATAGTTATCCAATGTAATCTCTTCCAAGCCTAAGGCTTCCAACTCTGTTTTAAGATATTCTGCGAAAATCATCTGTCCCGGAGTACTTGGGGTAAGACCGGTTAACTCATCCGATTGGGTGTCAAAACTGACATATTTAAAAAAACGTTCGATTAATGTCATATAATTAAATTTTTATGTTGTTTTTATACTGCTGGTAAAGGTAAAAAAAGAGCTACAAATTACAAAGTAATCCGCAGCTCTTTTTTATTTTTTAGCCAACAGCCTGTTTTCCTTTCGTTTTTTAGCGGGCAGAACTGATTATATAACTATAACTTTACTCCATTTTGTGTCAATCATTAAGTAGAGTATTCAACTATCATTGCCGGAAGATTTTATCATAGACCCGGGTGTACGTAGCATTATGATATATATCAAACGTATATTTAGATATATATCAAAGCATACGTTTGATATATATCTAAACAAAAAGATTCCTAGAGTAATTTGTTATTTAGACTGTTCATCTTCTTTTTTCATCTTGTAGAAATTCTGCAAAACATAAAACGCTTTTTTCTTCAATCCCCTTTCGGAGATAATTCCCTTACGGTTAAAGAAATCCTGTATGCCATTTAGTTGGCGGCGGGTAGAGCGGAAATCCATGAGTATCCATGGAGAAGTTCCTGCAAATCCATCTACGCGGTTATACATATCAAGTGTATTCTTATAAAGTTCCTCTTGATATTCTTCTGTCCAGCGTTCATCTTTGTCGCCGTGCTTGCCTTGCAACGCTCCTCCTCCGAATTCACTGATGAAGAATGGTTTGTCGTATGGAATATTCCATTGGCGGGTTTTGCAATCGTCAGGCGTACCACCGTACCATCCCAGGTAATTGTTGAAGCTGATAATGTCGACATACTTGCTCATATAGTCTTTTACCTCACTCACATTTCCTTTTGTTCCGGTTACCTCCATAGCCATGCTCAGCAAGCGAGTGTTATCTTTTGCCCTAACCTGTGCGGCCAGATCGGCAAGGAACTTATCGCGTGCATCACTGTGCGGAGTTTCATTGGCAACGGACCAGATTATAATGCCGCAACGATTCTTATCGCGTTCCATCATATCGTTTAGTTGTGTGGAAGCATTCTTATAAGTATCCGGATTACTCCAATGAATAGTCCAGTAAACAGGAATTTCGCTCCAAACCATCAAGCCCATCTCCTCTGCTGCACGAACCATAAATTCATTGTGCGGGTAATGCGCCAGGCGAACAAAGTTACACCCCAGCTCTTTTGCCCAGCTAAGAAGCGTAACAGATTCCTCTTTCGAGAATACACGTCCTTGTCGGTAGGGTGCTTCTTCGTGAATGGATATTCCACGAAGGAAAGTCTTTTTCCCGTTCAACAAAATACTTTTTCCTTGTGTCTCTATCTGACGGAATCCAATCTTATCTTTTAGCACCTCTTCTCCGTTGCGAATCACCACATCATATAGTTTAGGAGAGTTGGGCGACCAGAGTTTTGGTTTGGTTTTGCACGTAAAAGTTGCTTTTCCCTCGACATCCGTAATCAGTTTCTTTTGAAGTTTCAGTTCGGGAATCTCTAAAGAAACCTCTACTCCGGCCATCTTTTCATTTAACTGAACGTATCCTTCCAAGCGGTCATAGCTTCCTTTGGGAAGTTGAACAAGATAATCGTCCACAAAAACGTTGGGAGTTTCAACTAACATCACGTCACGAGTAATTCCACCATAGTTCCACCAGTCGGAATTCACCGTAGGCACACCTTCGGGCTTACGTTCATTGTTCACACGAAGAATCACAAAGTTATTTCCTTCTTTAAGTTTGTTGGTTACATCGAAGTGAAAGGGAGTAAATCCACCTTCGTGTGTACCTATTACCTCGCCATTCAGGTAAACATTAGCCAGATAGTTAACCGCTCCGAAGTATAAAAACGTCCGTGTTCCCTGCTTAGGTATATAGTTAAAATCCTTCTTATACCAAACACTCCCTTCATAATAGAACAGTTTATCATCCTGCGTATTCCAGTCTCCCGGAACTTTCATAAGCGGAGCTGTATCAAAATTATACTCTACCAGATCCGATTTGGATTTAGCCTTCTGATTTTTGAAAAAGCCGTTGTTACTTACATTAAGGCGATAGTCATAATAGCCATTGTCAAAAGGATCAACAATACAGTTCCACGCTCCATTAAGTGTTTGTGTGTGGCGTGCATAAACATTATTGAGCACTGTGTCGGCCTTTACTTGAGACAGAACAGACAGACAAGCAAATAAAATCATCATTATTCTTCCCATAATCTATACTTTTATTTGAGTAATTTCAAATTAACAACATCTATAATACAGATTACCCGTGACGATTCATAGTATCTAAGGTTCTGCTTCAAAGATTTGTGGAGCAAAGATATATTTTAAAAAACAATCTTTACTCCACAAATAATGCAAAAGAGTCTACATTATGACGTATTCTTTCATTTTTATTTAAAAATAGCAATAAATTGACATCACAGAGAATAATGATGACATTCCAAATTTATCTAAATCTCAGAAAAAAGGTTGTGAATATACCCTCTTAAGAAACTATTGACTGCTAAATATGCTTAAACAATAAAGAAAGAGCACCCCTTATAAGAACTTTTACTTATCTATTAGTGTTTTTCCTATAATAAAGATAAATAGTTATATAATCTATTATCTTTGTATTGACAACTTAAATTTTGATAAACAATGAAAATAGAAAAAATTGTAGGAAGAGAGATTCTCGATTCAAGAGGTAACCCAACTGTAGAAGTAGATGTTTTATTAGAATCTGGTATTGTAGGCAGAGCCTCTGTTCCTTCTGGAGCATCCACTGGCGAAAATGAAGCAATAGAACTACGTGATGGAGTGAAAACCCGTTATGGAGGTAAAGGAGTACAGAAAGCTGTTGAAAATATAAATAAAATAATAGCTCCAAAGCTTATTGGAAGATCGGTACTTGACCAAAGAGGTATTGATGAAACAATGATCGAGCTGGACGAGACAAAAACAAAATCAAGACTAGGGGCAAATGCCATTCTTGGAGTATCACTTGCTGTAGCAAAAGCCGGAGCTGCTTATCTGGACCTGCCATTATACCAATATATTGGTGGAGTTAATACTTATGTATTGCCTATTCCAATGATGAATATTATAAACGGCGGATCTCATTCTGATGCCCCAATTGCTTTTCAGGAATTTATGATTCGCCCTATTGGTGCACCTTCCTTTAAAGAAGGATTACGAATGGGAGCTGAAGTTTTCCATGCATTAAAGAAAGTTCTTAAAGACCGGGGATTAAGTACTGCCGTTGGCGACGAAGGTGGATTTGCTCCAACTTTGGAAGGTACGGAAGACGCCCTCAACTCTATTATTGCAGCCATTAAAGCTGCAGGATATATCCCTGGCAAGCACATTACCATTGCCTTGGATTGTGCTTCTTCAGAGTTTTACCATGATGGAGTTTACGACTACACCAAGTTTGAAGGTGCAAAAGGTAAAAAAAGAACTTCTGAGGAACAAGCTCTATATCTGGAAGAATTAATCAAAGGATTCCCTATTGATTCAATTGAAGATGGAATGAGTGAAAACGACTGGGAAGGATGGAAACTATTAACTGACAAAATTGGAGATAAATGTCAGCTTGTAGGTGACGATCTATTTGTGACAAATGTAGACTTTCTTTCAAAAGGTATTAAACAAGGATGTGCTAACTCCATTTTGATCAAGGTAAATCAAATTGGTACACTGACTGAAACTCTAAATGCAATTGAAATGGCCCATCGCCATGGATACACAACGGTAACCTCACACCGTTCTGGTGAAACGGAAGATGCTACAATAGCAGATATTGCTGTAGCTACGAATTCCGGACAAATAAAAACAGGTTCATTAAGCCGTTCTGATCGTATGGCCAAATATAATCAGCTGCTCCGTATTGAAGAAGAATTGGGAAATTTAGCTGTTTATGGGTATAAACGAGTGAAATGAAAATTCTAAGGGAAAACTAAAGAATCTTCCCTGAAACCAAAAACGCCTCAAAACTTTTAGAAAATTTTGAGGCGTTTATTTTTTAGTTTATTGGAGTATATTCTCTTTATTATGAGACAAAGATTCAAGGAACTTTTCTTTCCACAACTTTAATAGATTCAAATCAGAGATTTCAATTTCTGTCCTTCGAAGAATTACTAAACCTTCCTTTTCCAAATTATTCAGATACTTAGAAACAGAGAGTCGGGTTTCACCTATGATTAAAGCAAAATCCTCCATTTTAATTTTCAACAACTTCTTACCAAAAGGTCTTTCGCAACGAGCCAATAAGAAATCAACTATTTTTGTTTCCAAACAAGAATAATTACTCTGCCATAGTTTTTCGTGAAGTTGTTGTGCACGATTAGAAAGAATATTACGAAAGTTCAAACGAAAAATTTCATACTTATCAAGTTCCATTAATACAAATGACTTATCAATAGATATCAGATCAACATCTGTTTCCGCCGTATAAGTAGAAAAATAATTAGTGTAGAGTCCGAAAAGAGAAAAAAGTTCAACAAGATCAGGAGCCTCTTCAAATTCCTTCAAAACGAAGTTATTATCTGTATCAGTAGACTCTAGCATTAATTCTCCTTTTAATAAAAAAGTAAGATTATTACAGGAATCTCCGCTCCTGAAAATTACGCTTCCAGCCTTATATTTCTGAAAGTGGAGCTTCACTTTACCAATAATTTTTGTGATTTCATCTTCACCTAATCCTTGGAAAAGAGGCATTTGCAGTAAAGTCTCATACATGGTTTCCATAACAACCTTTTTTGGTATTACAGTTAAAGTCAACCTAATTTCAGTTCAATACAAATATATTGATTATATTTGATTATATTCATTTACACGCCCTACTTTTTGTGTTTTTTATTATTTCTTAAACATGATTGTTTTCTATTGTATGAATAGTTGTAAAATGCATAAAAATTTAATATCTTTGCAATAAAAAAGGAGGATATATGTTATCGGCATTTGACTTTCAAGATATGATTAGTGCATTTATTGTACTATTTGCAGTTATAGATATAATTGGTTCTATTCCAATTATCATAAATCTCAGAGAAAAGGGTCGGGATGTAAACGCAGTTAAAGCAACTGTTTACTCGGCAGCTCTGTTAGTGGGTTTCTTTTATGCTGGTCATCTATTGCTGAGTCTCTTCCGTGTAGACATTGAATCTTTTGCAATAGCAGGTGCGCTCATTATATTTTTTATGGCATTGGAAATGATTCTTGATGTGGAAATATTTAAAAACGCCGGTCCCATAAAAGAAGCCACACTAGTCCCTTTGGTGTTTCCATTATTGGCTGGAGCTGGTGCATTTACTACATTATTATCACTTAGGGCTGAATATGCAAGTATCAATATCATGATTGCATTGGCACTCAACATGATTTGGGTATATATCGTTTTAAGACTGACTGAGAAAATAGAAAAACTACTTGGAAAAGGAGGAATTTATGTTATCCGAAAATTCTTCGGAATCATTTTGCTTGCTATTTCTGTAAAACTATTCACAGCAAATATCACAAATTTAATAGCATTCCTTCAAAACGGTGTTGCATAAAAAACCGCTGTTTCTTTTTAAAATTACATCATATAAAAAGCGCTTTCGGTACAATAAACGAAAGTGCTTTTTCTTTTATATGCCCATCTAAAATCATAATTATTTAGGCCAAAATGCAAAAATAATGCAGCTAAACTATGTTCACTTATTACAAGATTTACTATATTTGAGGACGACAATTATTAATCTTGTCAAAAAATAAATATTAAACCTTTTAAAAGCCAATATAACTATGAGTTATCTGCGATTTGACAAAACTCTCATGATTAATCTTGAAGAATCTTTACCAAGAGAGATTCTTCGGACAAACAAATCGGGAGCATATCATTGTACAACGATAGTAGATTGCAACACAAGGAAATATCATGGATTGTTAGTAATTCCCGTCCCAGAACTGGGTGATGAAAATCAGGTACTGCTCTCGTCTTTGGATGAAACAGTTATTCAACACGGTGCAGAGTTCAACCTTGGTCTACACAAATATCAAGGAGACAATTATTCCCCCAAAGGACATAAATATATCCGTGAATTCGATTGTGAAAAAGTCCCTATTACAACTTACCGCGTTGGTGGAGTGATACTTACAAAAGAGAAAATCTTTGTACACTATGAGAACAGAATATTGATAAAATACACATTAGTAGATGCACATTCTGCAACAACTCTTCGCCTACGTCCACTTCTAGCTTTCAGAAGTGTACGTCAATATACTCATGAAAACCAACAAGCGAATAAAGAATATCAGGAAGTAGAAAATGGAATAAAAACCTGTATGTATCCGGGATACCCCGAATTATTTATGCAGTTTAATAAAAAAAATGAATTCCATTTTGAACCTTACTGGTATAAAGGTATTGAATATACTAAAGAACAAGAACGAGGATATGATTTTAATGAAGACTTGTATGTTCCTGGATATTTCGAGATAAACATTCAAAAAGGTGAAAGCATAATTTTCTCAGCAGGTATATCTGAAGCTTCTACTTCCAACATGATTGACACATTTAATGAAGAAGCAGCCGACCGGGTTCCACGTGATAGCTTTTACAATTGCCTAAAAAACTCTGCTCACCAATTTCACAATAAACAGGAAGATAAACATTACATTCTAGCAGGTTATCCTTGGTTTAAGTGCCGTGCCCGTGATATGTTCATATCTCTGCCTGGACTTACACTTGCCGTTGATGAAATCTCTAAATTTGAGTCTGTAATGGAAACGGCTCAAGATGCCATACGAAACTATATAAATGACCGTCCGTTAAATTGTAAGATTTATGAAATAGAAGATCCGGATGTTTTGCTTTGGGCAGTATGGGCTTTACAGCAATACGCTAAAGTAACTTCTCGTGAGCAATGTAAGCAAAAATACAGTAGTTTACTGAAAGAAATCATCGAATTTATACGTAAAGGCAAGCACGAAAATCTATTCTTACATGACAATGGCTTATTATATGCAAATGGTGCAGATAAAGCCATTACGTGGATGAACTCAACTGTAAATGGCCGCCCCGTGACTCCACGAACTGGATATATTGTTGAAATCAATTCTTTATGGTACAATGCTCTTCGATATGTAGCTGACTTGCTACGAGAAGGTGATAAAACCGACTCTTTTTTTGCCGACTCTCTTGATGAATTAGCTGCTACTACAGCTCAATCTTTTATCGAGACCTTCCGAAATGAACATGGTTACCTTATGGATTATGTAAACGGACAATCGACCGATTGGAGTGTACGCCCTAATATGATATTCACTGTAGCATTCGATTATTCACCACTAGACCGTGCACAAAAAAAACAAATACTGGATACTGTAACAAAAGAGTTACTTACGCCAAAAGGGCTTCGCACATTAAGTCCCAAGAGTATTGGGTATAATCCCAATTATGTAGGTCCACAAATACAACGCGATTATGCTTACCATCAAGGAACAGCCTGGCCATGGTTAATGGGCTTTTACATGGAAGCCTATTTACGAATTTATAAAATGAGTGGGGTTTCCTTTGTTGAGCGCCAATTAATAGGCTTTGAAGAAGAAATGACCCAACATTGTATTGGTTCAATATCAGAATTATATGACGGCAATCCTCCTTTCAAAGGAAGGGGAGCAGTATCGTTCGCAATGAATGTAGCAGAAATTTTACGTATTCTGAAGCTACTTTCTAAGTATAATTTATAAGAGGAGGAAAATAATAATGAAAGTATTAATGTTTGGATGGGAATTTCCCCCTCATATATTAGGTGGCTTAGGAACAGCCAGCTATGGACTGACAAAAGGCATGTCTACACAGGAAGATATGCAAATAACTTTTTGCATTCCTAAACCTTGGGGAGATGAAGACCAGAGTTTTTTGAAAATTATAGGAATGAACAGCACTCCTATTGTATGGAAAGATGTAAACTGGGATTACGTAAATAATCGCATTGGTGGATATATGGACCCACAGGATTACTATGATTTACGCAACCATATTTATGCTGATTTTAACTACATGCACACTAATGACCTAGGTTGCATTGAGTTTTCAGGCAGATATCCAGATAACTTACAAGAAGAGATTAATAACTACTCTATTGTAGCGGGAGTTGTAGCACGCCAACAGCAGTTTGATATCATTCACTCACATGATTGGCTGACCTACCCTGCAGGCATTCATGCTAAGCAAGTTTCTGGAAAGCCTTTAATTATCCATGTGCATGCTACAGATTTTGACCGAAGCCGTGGTAATGTAAATCCCACAGTCTATTCCATTGAAAAGAACGGAATGGATCATGCCGATCATATAATGTGTGTAAGCGAACTAACTCGTCAAACGGTTATTCATAAATATCATCAAGATCCAAAGAAAGTATCTACTGTACACAATGCAGTATCTCCATTATCCAAAGAAATCATAGACATTGAACCAAAGAATTGTACAAAAGAAAAAATTGTCACTTTTCTGGGAAGAATTACTATGCAAAAAGGGCCCGAATATTTTGTAGAAGCAGCAGCAATGGTTCTTCACAAAACAAAAAATATACGTTTTGTTATGGCCGGTAACGGAGATATGATGAATCAGATGATTCGATTAGTAGCTGAGCGGGGAATTGCAGATCGTTTTCATTTTCCTGGATTTATGAAAGGTAAACAGGTTTACGAAGTTCTCAAAGCCAGCGATGTTTACATCATGCCTTCTGTTTCGGAACCTTTTGGCATTTCGCCACTTGAAGCAATGCAAGTTAGTGTGCCTACAATTATTTCAAAGCAGTCCGGTTGTGCAGAGATTCTAAATAATTGCATCAAGACCGATTATTGGGATATACATGCAATGGCAGATGCCATTTATTCTATTTGCACTTATCCGGCTATGTATGAGTACCTGAAGGTAGAAGGCAAAAAAGAAGTGGATGAAATAAAGTGGGAAAACGTAGGCTATAGAGTACGGTCTATTTATGATAGTGTTTTACAAAATTACAGATAACAAATAAAATTACCGATATGAAAACAATCTGCTTTTACTTTGAAATACACCAAATGTTTCATCTGAAGCGATATCGTTTCTTTGACATAGGATCAGATCACTATTATTATGATGACTATTCAAATGAAACAAAAGTAAATGACATAGCCGAGCGTTCTTATAAACCAGCAATCAAAACACTGATTGAAATGGTAAAAAACTCCAATGGCGAGTTTAAAGTCGCTCTTTCCTTGTCGGGAGTTGCTATGGAACAATTAGAAATGCACGCTCCCTGTGTTATGGATGAGCTGCACGAACTGGCAGAAACAGGATGCTGTGAATTTTTAGCAGAAACTTACTCACACAGCCTTTCTTCATTAGTAGATGAAAAACGTTTCCGCAGTGAAGTTAAACGTCAATGCGAGAAAACAAAACAACTCTTTGGTAAATCGCCTAAAGTTTTTCGCAATACTAACCTTATTTATTCTGATGAAATAGGTAGTATGGTATCCAATATGGGATTTAAAGGAATGCTAACTGAGGGAGCCAAACATATATTAGGATGGAAAAGTCCACACTATGTCTACAACTGTAATCAAGCCTCTGATTTAAAGATATTATTAAGAGATTTCAAACTATCAGATGATATAAGCCTTCGTTTTTCAAACTCTCAATGGAGTGAATTCCCATTATTTGCAGATAAATATATAAGCTGGATCGACGCTTTACCACAAGAAGAACAGGTTATTAACATTTTCATGGATCTATCTGCATTGGGCATTGCCCAACCTCTTTCGTCTAATATTCTGGAATTTCTAAAGGCTATTCCAGCTTGTGCAAAAGAAAAAGGAATTACATTCTCTACCCCAACAGAGGTTATTTCTAACTTAAAGTCAATCTCTCCTATCGATGTATTATACCCTATTTCTTGGGCCGACGAGGAAAGAGATGTTAGCACATGGTTGGGAAACGTCCTTCAACGGGAAGCCTTTAATAAGCTATATAGCGTTTCGGAACGAGTAAGACTTTGTCGTGACAAAAGGATCAAGCAAGACTGGGATTATTTACAGACTAGCGACAATTTCCGATTTATGTCAACCAAACATTCAAGTATAAACATTGACAGAGACATTTACGAATCTCCGTATGATGCATTTACAAATTATATGAATATTCTAGGAGATTTTATTAATAGAGTCAATTCTCTTTATCCGGAAGATGTAGATAGTGAAGAATTTAATTCTCTGCTTACAACCATAAAGAATCAAGGAGAGGAGATTGATGCTCTGCATAATAAATTAGACAATTTAGTGGTTAAAACAAAGACTACACAGACAACCAAAACAGCAAAGACAAGAGAAGCTAAAGCTAAAAAGGTTTCCTCTGTTAGAAAAGAATAAGATCAGTAGATATAAAAAGTAAAGGCGATTCAAATGGATCGCCTTTACTTTTTATATCTA
>Ga0183099_1002056_pt1 | contig 10753 bp, 10 predicted proteins | sample Biomet1_FD_127788 | JGI IMG/M metagenome (GOLD analysis project Ga0183099, IMG submission 127788) | Microbial communities from bioreactor (seeded with anoxic lake sediment) at LBNL, California, USA - Biofuel metagenome 1 | ecosystem: Engineered > Bioreactor > Anaerobic > Unclassified ... | reverse complement strand
GTAAATACTAAGGATTATCTCTGGGTAACATTAGTAAATGTAAGCTGATAAGTTATTATTGGCCTGTACAAGCCAGGATGTTAGGGTCGTGAGGTGAAACTACTAGCCTGTACAAGCCAATCCACTGAGTTGTACAGGCCAGCAGTAACTTCACCTTTCTTAATTCTTAAATATACTTTAGAGAAATATTAAAAGAAGAGCAATAGGAGACAAAGTCCGCCATTTTTTTGTACTTTTGCAGTCAAATAAGCTAAAATGAGAAGTACAAACCCTCAAGTGGAACAGATTACCCCGTTCATTGTAATGGATGTTTTGGAAAAAGCAAACGAGATGCAAAAACAGGGAATCTCTATTATACACCTGGAAGTTGGCGAGCCCGACTTCAATATTCCGGAATGTGTGGCTCAGGCAGCTAAGGCTGCTTATGACAATCATCATACTCACTACACTCATTCTTTAGGTAATCCTGATCTACGGAAAAGCATTGCTGATTTTTACCAAAAGGAATACGACGTAATAGTAGACCCGGAATGTATCATAGTAACATCTGGTTCTTCCCCAGCTATTCTGCTGACACTTATGTTACTTTGTGATCCGGAAAGCGAAGTGATTATGTCAAATCCCGGTTATGCCTGCTACCGTAACTTTACACTGGCGGCTCATGCAAATCCTGTATTGGTTCCTTTACGGGCTTCAAATGCCTTTCAGTATGACATTGAGGATATAAAGAAAAGTATTACACCTCGCACAAGAGCGATATTTATTAATTCTCCAATGAATCCCACAGGGACTCTGCTTGAAGACTCTTTTCTTAAAGAAATTGCTACACTAGGGGTGCCTGTAATATCTGATGAAATTTATCACGGTTTAGTATACGAAGGCAAGGCAAGAAGTATTCTTGAATTTACAGATAAAGCTTTTGTACTGAATGGTTTCTCAAAACGATTTGCAATGACCGGGCTTCGTTTAGGATATCTCATAGCTCCAAAAGAATATATGCGCTCTCTGCAGAAGTTACAGCAAAATTTATTTATCTGTGCACCAAGCATTGCTCAACAAGCCGGGATAGCTGCATTGACAGAGGCGAAGGAAGATGTGGAAAAAATGAAAGCTATCTACAATGAGCGACGGATATACATGATTTCCCGCTTGAAAGAGATGGGCTTTAAAATAGATGTTGAACCCAAAGGGGCCTTTTATATTTTCTGCGATGCCCGTAAGTTCACTAAGGATTCTTATAAATTTGCTTTCGATATACTGGAAAATGCCCACGTAGGTGTTACTCCGGGAGTTGATTTTGGCACAGCCGGCGAAGGATATCTCCGCTTCTCTTATGCCAATTCTCTTGAAAACATCAAGGAAGCAATGGATAGAATTGAGGCATACCTGAAAACAATTGAGTGATTATAGGAACTATTTATTGGTAATAGATGTTATGTACAGCACTCCTAAATCGTATGGAACACTGTCTTTCTTTACTAAAAAGTAATTCTGTAGCTGTTTTTGATCAATTTCAAGAACAACACTCGCCCGGGAAAAAGGCGATGAATTATTCACTATATCAGTCAGCACTGTTTTATTCCGCAACATGAGACTATCTAAAGTAGCTCCTCCCTTTAATGAAGACTCTATATTATAATTTTGTCCGGGATGATAATAACTAAGAATATTATCTACCCGGACATTATCTTTTAAATAATATACTTTAGAAGGATTTTCGGCAATAAAACGACTAAGCGGAATATCAGAACTTAGTTCCATAAAGTGAGATGGAATAAGGGCCAGAAATAAGTTCCAAATCAGCACACCAGCAGATATGCAAGTAGGCACATATAGTTGCATATCATATTTAGTAAAGAAATAGAGACAGAAAGCAAAAGGCAGCATTACCATAAACTCAGCATTCCCATCAGATAAAGCAGCAAAAACCAACTGCATTATAAAAATAAATAAATGAATGAATGCAAATCTTTTGGAGTACACATCCGTATTCCGTTTAGAGACAGCCCCTTTCATCTTAAACAATCCCAGTAAAAAACAAATTATAGCCACCAAAATAGCAATACACACATAAGTATATTGCTGAATTAAAGGGATGAAGTAGCCATGTACCTGCAGAAATGAACGTATAAAGCTAATGGGTGTAAGTAATAATGATACTGGTTTGAATGTAAGTTCTACATTGCCGGTTTGAAAATAATCGTGAAATACAAACTGAATAATAGTTGGACTATCATGCTTCGTAAAGTAAAACACTATTAAATAGGCTATCGGAACTATTAACGCACCACAAATATATTGAAATACTTTCCTAACCCGGCTCGTTTCCGGGGATAACAAAATAAAGAACAGTAACCCCAACCACCAGAAAAAATGAATCTGGTGAAACAAACAAGCTGTTGCTGCTAACAAAGAGGTCGAAAAGATATTCTTCTCTTTTAGTATCGTCCTGCTAGCCCAAAGTGAAAAGAAAAGAGGAATAATGTACGCTTCATTATCCGTAGCAAAACGTATAAAGCCAAAGCAGGATCCTAAAAATATCAATAGAACCGCACATTTACGATCGTCCATAAAGGTTGAAAGCATTGAACGCATAAGAAACAGACAAGCAATGGCAAATATGGAATTCACTAGACACATTAAAGATAACGTATCCTTAACGTTCAACAGATTAGCAATCACATAGCCAAATGCATTATATAGTAAATGGTGCGGACGAAATAAATAACTTCCGGTTCTCATTTCTTCAGCATAAGCCAAAGAATCCAAAGAATTATTTATGGAAGGAAGAGCAATATATATTACTCCCAGAAACAGAATTGAAAGAAAACTAAGGTTAAGTTTATATTTAAAGATTATCATCGTTCCTATAGTGAGTTTTTTATCTCGTTTTTTGTGCCTATCCTTTATTGGTTAGATGCAAAGATAGTTTTTTCAAAACATAGAACGGATAAAATTTAAGAAAAGTATGGATAGGATTGAAACATACCTGAAAACGATTCTGTAATTAAAAAAAACGCCACAGATTAAGACTCTAATCTGTGGCGAAACAATATCTTTTACTTTTTATTTTCCCTAGCTTCCACTAACTGACTCGCAACTTCATAATCTTCTGCAGCTACAATCACTCTCATGCCACCCGGACCTAGATTTACAGACATCGATGGCGCCATACTTCCCAGATTATCATCCTTCAATGCAGCTTCAATGCCAGCGCTTTCCAATAATCCTTTCACTAATTCAGCCTCCCAAGGAGTTCCGGTAAAAACCTCTATAAGAGGAGTGTTATCATCTACATCCATAATTATTATTATTTGAAGATTAATACTCTATCCACAAGTACAACAATTAAGAAACGAATATGTTGCGAAAAGGAACTTTTAATACTATTGCAAAAAAATCATTCAAAACAGAGTAAAGCGTTTTTTTACTCTTTATTTTCACGGGTTTCTACTAACTGACTGGCAACATCGTAATCGTCTGCAGACACAATCACCTTCATTCCACCAGACCCAAAGCTGACTGACATCGATGGTGTAAAGTTTACCATATTGTCATTCTTTAATGCTGCCTGAATGCCTGCGCTCTCTAAATACCCTTTCACTAATTCAGCCTCCCACGGAGTTCCAGTGAAAACCTCAACTAAAGGAATCTTATCATTTGCATTCATAATTATAATATTTAAAGATTAATAGTTTATCTACAAATATAACAATTAAACCAGCAAGAAGGTATTGAAAAAAGAATTTATTTTATGCTTATCAGATACGATTGGCAAGAATCTTCATGGCAGTTGTATAGCTTTCGCTAGGAACTGCAACTCTCATTTCTGCCTCATCTTTGACTTCAGTCCGTACATTTGCTGCGTGCAACAAGTTTTTGATCAACTCAACTTCCCATGGAGAGCCAGAAAATACATCGATTAGTGAAACTTTATTTGTTTTCATTAGAGCAGTTTTTTAATGTTTTAATTTGATCTGTGGGGGCAAATATATATATAAAAAAATGATCTATCCAAATTGAGAAGATTGTTTTAACTAATCTTTTATGCAAACGTTATTTCTCGATTAAAAAGAGATTTACACATAAATAATCATTTATTACTTAAGATATTACATCAATTTATTGTTTATCATAGACTAAGAAGAAAGGATTAGATCATCTAATAAATAATAAACACTTTAGCTACATTCATATTTGTTACAGGAGTTATCCTAAAACCAAAAAAGCTTTTCAAGAAAATATTTGTAAGGAGCTGTTACATTTTCAAATGATGATAATGTTATTTTGCCAACCATTCTGTTATTTTGCTATTTATAGTCCTTTAACAAGCTATTACTATTTCAGATAACACATTTGCTAATCAATTATTAATGAGCGCCCTATCCAGCCATTCTTTTCCCCAAGACGGAGTTAGTGCCGTAGTACTTTCTCCAGCAAAAAGAGTTGCAGCCTTTTCCATATCCTGATTAAAGTTCTCATAGCTTTTATTCATGAACTTAGCCATATCATTCTTAAACAAGGCCGACAGCATAATAGCTCTGGGATTATTGGGGTTCACTCCGAGCGCCTTTTCATAACTGAGGGTGATCTCTCCAAAATATTTGGGCCCATTACTTTGAGGATCAGAAGCTATTAATGCATAAAGCCTGAAACCTTTCAAGGTATAAACCTCTGACATATCAGCCTCCGACATATCAGACAGCTTCTTCAGATTAGTTTGTGCATCATTGATATACTTCATCTTTTCTTCTTTAGAAGCAACTCTGAATGAAAGCTGTACATCAGTATAAGCCAGATAATAATGAGCGAGCCATTCCTTGGGGTTAACTATGCATAATCTTTCCAACTGATTTCTCACCTGAACATACTCGTTCTCTGTATTTGCCTTTCGTATGTCTCCAACAACACATGATAAATCCTGTGCAGAAACGGTGAATGGTATTAGAAATAAGATCGCATAAAAATAGCATTTAATTGTTTTCATCTTAATTGATTTTATTGCGTAAATATTAAAAATTAGAAACATCATAAGCCGTCTTTCCACTTAATGTGATAAAGATTCCCACATAGAAAAAATGGTCACTGGAAGCAGAAACCGGAGTTCCTCTATATCCTCCAGGGCCACTGGTATCTTTTGTAAAAGTGTAGTTATAGACATTTTTCCGCCCTAACAGATTGGAAGCTGATGCATAAATTATCACTTTCTTGCTTGCCAGATAAGTAAGACTCATATCCAGGCTATTGAAACATTTAGTTGTGGAATTCATCAATCCTTCCTTTGCCGGATCATAATAGGGTCTTCCACTTGCATACCGATTTGTTATTCCCCAGATAGTTTTCAGTGAAGGAATATTGTACTTCAATGAGAATGTAGCATTGTGCTTCGTAGAAAACTGAGGCACTGCGAGTTCGGTATATTCCTGATATTTCCTTTTCGACAGATTAAAGGAATAAGCTAGCATATATTCAAAATTCTTAAATAAAGCCCTATCATTAAAGAACAAGTCCACACCTTTGCTATATCCATATCCCTCTGAGTTCAAGACATCAGAATTTTGAAGAGCCAGATCGGTATATTTCTTATAATAAGCCTCCAAACGATAGACTTTATTCTTTTTCTCATGATAAATGCCTCCAATATAATGGATACAGTTCTCAGGGGACAATCCTTGGTTCAGTAAAAGATATTTATTTTCTGGAAGCTGACTATACTTACCCACAGTTCCAGAGAAATGAACTCCATTCAGGTTATAGCTCAAGGCCAGACGGGGAGCATAATTCCAGGAACTATTAATGCTGGTATATTCAGCTCTGGAAGAGAGCTCAGCACTCAGGTTTACTGTAATATTTAAAGTGGCAGTGGCAAATAATGCACTTATAGAGTGGTTAATACTGCTCTTATGAACGGAAGAAGAATCCGCATAAGCCATCTGATAATGACGGAAAAAGTTCTCCACACCAACGTTAAGCCTTAGAAAATTTGTAAACCTCTTGGTTGCTTTTGTTTTTAAATGCAGTTCCCACTCCTTGTCCCGAAAAGAATCACCGGATACTTTCGCATCACTAATTTGTTGTTTTTTAAAAGAAAATGCTCCTCCTGCAAAGAATTTGTAACCAGATTCTGTCTTTCTATGAAAAGTAGAATTAATATAGAGATTGTTTTCCTTCAAATTCAAATCACGCAGTGAGTTTTCCAATAATGGATTGGTATGATAAGCAAATGAAGTTCTGTCATATCCTACATAAGTTTTATAAACGGTATTCTCATCTGTATTAAACCTTATCTGACTTTCTCCTGAAAAAATTTGATATGGCTTTATCCAATCCAGATTATCTGGGAAAACGGAATTGTAAGGTCCTAAATTCTCATAATCCAGATTCATGGATACAGAACTTTTGGAGAATGCCTTTGTTCCACCACCAGCCAAACCTACAAAAGAAGGGTTTATCCCCATTTTAGAAATAGGACTGCTGTCTTTTGTTGTCAGCGGTAAAACGCTCGATAATCCTTGAGCATACTCTGATGAATATCCTCCGGTGGAAAAGTTTATACCTTCAAACATAAAAGGAGAGTAACGTCCACGCACCGGTTCATTGCTCCCGGTAGTTGTATAGGGAGACAGCACATGCATCTCATCAATGTATGTCTGAGATTCTCTGCTTTCTCCTCCCCTAACGTATAACTTTCCGCTTTCACCAACCATCTGTGCACCGGGAAGTGTTTGAAGGGATCGATACAAATCTCCGGATGATCCAGCTGTTGTAGCAATATCTACGGCAGACATACCTCCCCACTGGCTTTCTCCTTTCAGCTTGAAATTACCGGCAACTACCACTACATCATCCAACGTAACATTATCGGGCCGCATCTTTATTAATAAAGGCGCTGATTGTTTTTCTGAAACAGTTATTGTGAACTCTGAATATCCAAGCATCAGTACACAAAGCACAATGTCTCCTCTTTGGTTTGTTACCAGACTAAAATGCCCTTCCGTATCACTACTTGTTCCTTCCGTAGTTCCTTTAATAAAAATATTGGCATGTTCAATAGGCTTGGAACGTTCATCCAAAACCTTTCCCTCAATGGCTCGTTGTTGTGCAAATACACTTACAATTCCTATTAAAAGAAGTGCAATAAAAGTTGAAATTCTTCTCATTTGTCTCTGCTTTAAAATTATCGTGCAGCAAACATAGATGAAAAGAATTATACAATATAATAAGTGGGATATATGGCTTAACTATGTGATAATTGGAACATCCCTTGGGATGAATGGTAGAAAGATGGGACGAATGACTTATTATTCTTTACTTGTATTTTCATCAATCCGATCTTTTACCTGACTGGCATAAGCACGTGAAACTGGTATTTCTTCTTCAATACCGACAAGAAGTAAACGATATCCCTGAGAGTTTCCTTTCACCTGATCAATAGCATTTGTATTTACCAAAAAAGCCCGGTGACATCTAACAACAAAAGGAAATTCATTGAAAACTTCTTCTATCTGTTTAATAGTTGAACGCAGAACTTTCTTTCTGACTTTTCCACCATCTGAGATATAAGAGATATTGACGTAATTACCATTTGCCTCCGCACAAAGAAACTTATTAATATCAAGTTCAATTGTTTCTTTACCACTACCTTCAACCGTAATAATCTTATTCAAAGAAGAAGCTGCCCGAGGAATATTGAGCTGCTTGTTCATTTCTGTTACAGCTTTGAGATTCTTAGCAAGCAACCTGTTTTGCCGTAAAATAATAAATAGGGAAACAGGGAATATCGAAATCAAAAGCGTCGCAGTGAAATAGGATATAACGGTAAAGAAATTCATTCCAGAAGGAAAGATTAGGAAAGCATAAAAACTATTTCCAAAACTAATAAGTAATATAGTCAGCAATGTATTAAATAGTTGTTTCCCAATAGTCCAATTACTATCTCTATAATAGTTCTTCCAGATAGCAGGCAGAATATAATATTGAACTGAAAGACATGAAGCCGTAACAAACATGTATCCCAGTAAAATAAGAAACTTATTCTGAGATATCAGATTTATCCCGAAAGGCTGAAACGCTGCCAATAAAAAGAAAATGAGCAATGAAGTAATGACAATCATTTCTCCACGTTTTATCTGACTGGGATAAGGTTGCTTTAAATATGTTATTAATCGATTCTGCATCATATTTTTTGTTCTCATTGCAAATATAATGAAAAAAGGCATCCCAAATAAATTGGAATGCCTTTTTCTGGTATTTATAAAATATAATTACTTTTTAGCGTCTTTATCTTTATCACGAATTTCTACGCGACGAATCTTACCACTAATGGTTTTAGGCAATTCATCAACAAATTCAATTACACGAGGATATTTATAAGGAGCTGTTACTTTCTTCACATGATCCTGTAGCTCTTTTGCCAGTTCATCACCAGCCTTAGCCTTATATTCTTTAGACAAAATGATTGTTGCTTTAACAACCTGTCCGCGAATCTCATCAGGAACACCGGTAATAGCACATTCAACTACAGCAGAGTGAGTCATCAAAGCACTTTCTACTTCAAATGGTCCGATACGATAACCGGAACTTTTAATCACATCGTCTGCACGACCTACAAACCACAAATAGCCATCTTCATCTCTCCATGCTAAGTCACCGGTAAAGTATAAACCGTCATGATAAGCCTCATTAGTTAGCTCTCTATTTCTATAATATTCTTTACTCAAACCAATAGGAAGACCTTTGTCTATACGAATTACAATCTGTCCTTGTTCACCTGCTTCAGCAGAACGTCCGTCGGGTGTAAGTAAATCAACATCATAATTTGGGCTTGGAACACCCATACTCCCAGGTTTTGGTTCCATCCAGGGAGAAGTAAATACCACAAGCGTTGTTTCACTCTGTCCGTAACCTTCTCTGAGCTTGATTCCTGTTAGCTGGTGAAACTGTTCATATACAGCAGGATTCAATGCTTCGCCGGCAATCTCACAATATTCTAAAGAAGAAAGATCATATTTGGTCATGTCCTCACGAATAAGGAAACGGAAAATTGTGGGAGGTGCACAAAGAGAAGTGATATGATAATCGTGTATCTTCTGCAACATATTTGCAGGAGTAAACTTTTCATGATCGTAAACAAAAACCGCCGCACCTGCAATCCATTGTCCGTAAAGTTTCCCCCACAGAGCCTTTAGCCAACCGGTATCGGCAATAGTAAGGTGTAAACTTCCTTCATGAAGGTTATGCCAGTATTTAGCTGTAACTATATGTCCAAGTGGATAAATAAAGTTGTGTGCCACCATCTTTGCATTACCTGTTGTGCCAGAAGTAAAGCTGATAAGCATAATATCATCATTATCGTTTACATGTTCCGGACGAACAAATGGTGCCGCATTGTTAATTCCTTTGTGGAAATCGTCCCATCCTTCAGGAATATACGGACCAATAGACACACGATTCTTCATTGATGGAGATTCTGCCATGGCATCATTGATATGGCCAATAATCAGTTCATCACCATCAGCCACGGTAGTCATAATATCAGCGGCATTATTACGATATACTATATCTTTCTTCGTAAGTAAGTGCGTTGCAGGAATAACAATTGCTCCTATCTTGTGTAGTGCAATAATGGTCAGCCAGAACTCATATCTGCGTTTTAGGATAACCATCACTTTATCGCCTTTCTTAATACCTAATGAAAGGAAATAAGAAGCTGTTTTATCTGATAATTCTTTCATTTCAGCAAAAGTGAAACGATGACATTCATCTTTGTCATTTGTCCATAACAAGGCAAGCTTGTTAGGTTCTTCAGCAGCCCATGCGTCTACTACATCATAGGCAAAGTTAAAATTCTCAGGTATTTTTAATTTATAATTCTTTTCGAAATCTTCCTGTGAAGTAAACTCTGTTTTTTCTAAAAATCTTTCGATCATATTAATATTGGTTATTATCGTTGATAATCGGTTTATAAGAAAGCAATGTCACATTACAGAATTACTGCCAGGAATTTGACTGGTTTTCCATCAAGCGCTTTCATTCCATGAGGCTGTTTTGAATCAAAATAGATGCTATCTCCTTCATTTAATATTAATTCTTTGCCATTAATATTAATCAGCATACGTCCAGAACAAATAAGATTAAATTCCTGTCCGGCATGAGAATTAATAGTTAGCGGACAGTCTTCGCCCTTTGGTTCAACAGTTACAATAAACGGGTCAGCTTTGCGATCTTTGAAACCAGCTGCAAGAGACTGATATTTATAAGCCTTTGTACGTTCGATAGATGTCCCCATTCCAGCACGAGTCAGGAAATAAGAGCTCATTTTAGGTTCTTCACCAAACATCAACGCATCAAGTGCAACCCCATACTTACGAGCTACTTTTTGTAACATACTTACTGAGATATCTGCTTCACCGCTCTCTGCCTTTTCATATTCTTCAACAGAGAAATCGCAAGCTTTAGCAACATCCTCTACATTTAGTTCAAGTACTTCACGCAATCCGCGTAAACGTTCTGCAATTTGTCTTATTTGTTCATCCATGACAATATAGTATTATCTGCTTGCTTTCATTGCCCGAATAATAGCCGAGCTGAAGCCTGCATGTTCTAATTCATTTAGTCCTTTAATTGTAAGTCCTCCCGGTGTAGTAACTTTGTCTATTTCAATAGCAGGGTGAGTATCGCTCTGTAATAAAAGTTCGGCAGCCCCTTTTACTGACTGAGCCACCATTTTCTGAGCATCTTTTGGATAAATACC
>Ga0183099_1002055_pt1 | contig 10756 bp, 2 predicted proteins | sample Biomet1_FD_127788 | JGI IMG/M metagenome (GOLD analysis project Ga0183099, IMG submission 127788) | Microbial communities from bioreactor (seeded with anoxic lake sediment) at LBNL, California, USA - Biofuel metagenome 1 | ecosystem: Engineered > Bioreactor > Anaerobic > Unclassified ... | reverse complement strand
AGTAAATCTGTTTGTTCTGGTAAGTTCTTTGATGAATTTGGTCAATAGAAGTGATTTTTGCTTCTTCTCTGCCCAATTTGCATTGACTTTTCACTGCATTTGCAAAAGGAATGATATTTTAAGGTGTCCAATTTCTTCAAATCGTTGGACTCATTCATTTCCAATAAATTTGAAGCAGGTTTCATTTCAAGAGACAATTCAGGTGAATTAAGAGCTTTTTGTAATAATTGTTGTGCACTTATGGTTGGCTCAAAATTAAAGGAAAAATCAATTTGGAAAGGCAAGAAGGCGATTTATCAAAACGTAATTCCACTTCTTTTATTGCAATGCTTCGTTTGGTTAATTGTTCTCTCAGATCTGAAATGCATTTCACATTTGCTGATGATTGATTGTTTGCATTCATTTGCATTGAAATAGTTCCCCATTGTGATAGAATTGGATCTGTGAAAATCCTGTGGAATTCTTTCTCAAAAATTGAAGAAACTTGATAGTTTGCTAAATCTGTTAATAAATTGTTCTCTTGGGAATGAGAGAATAATCTTTCATCTGCTTTATTCACAATGGCATGAATAATCCTGAAACAATCAACATTATTTGGAATTCCAAGTTTTCTAAGAGCTTCACAATGACCAGTCTCAAGTGTCCTCAACATATCAGAGAAAAATCCTTCAATGGACAAAATTGGATATCTAGATACTTGAGCAACAGATGCAAGTGGATTTATTGTTGCAGAAAGAAGAATAGATGAGTTGAGGAGAAGTCTCTGCATTGCTAAAGCAGAGAGTGTTAATCCTGAAAAGCTTGACACTGAGTAGTCCTTTCTTCCAACCCCAAGGAGTGAAGTATCATCGAAACCTTTGGTAAGGAGGTATGGATGTGCACCTGATGCAATTTGTGTTGCAATAGTTAAAGTATGTCCCAGGAATGTGGTTCCAGTTGTTGCACTGCCATATTTTACTGCTCCAATTTGTTCTCCACAAATTTCGCATTTAACTATTGAATTTGTGATATGTTCGCATTGCCCTGTTATGAATGGGTGTTTGTTAGGACACGTGTACACCCAATTTGCTTCTGGTTCGTGTTGGACTGCTTTTTCCACTGAACTAAATGGGCATGATGGAAGGAACATATTGCATCCATTTTGGGGTTCTTCGAGAATTCTACCGAAAACAGACAATTCAGATTGCATGCCAGACAACTTTGACAGCTTAGTTCCAAATACAGCGAGATGGCAGAGAAAATGAAGGAAGCTTTGACATTTTTCATCCCCAGAGATGAGGAATTTCTTCAAGCAGTCAGGAATGCGTGATGAGGAGAGTTGAGACAAAAAAGTTCCAACTTCAACAACCACATTTCTTTCTCTCTGAGATGAAGGAGAGATTTCCTTGAAAATGATATTCAGTGTTTCTTTATTTGTTTCTTTTTTTGAAACCACATTATATGCTATAGCAAGTAGTATCAAATATTGTTCATAGAATTGAATGTTTCTCACTGTTGAACCCTTGAGTGCGTCTTTTACACGATCTCTCCATTGTAAAAGATTTTGTGCAAAATCCGAGTTGTCATTGTTAAGAAGATTTATTGTTGCTGGTAGTCCAAGAACCATCAAGAAATTGACTGGAATAAGTTCTCCTGAGGGCTTTTCGCTGTAATCTTTAAATTCTTTGATTTCTTCCACGAATTCTTTGGTAAGAATAGTTGTTTGTTCTGGGAAAAGGAAGACATCTGATTTCTCAAGTGTTCCATCTTGAGTGAGAAGTCTTAAAAATAATATTCTGTATTCAGAAGCAGTTGGTTTCCTCTTCATGATTTGTTCAATCGATTTTCTGATTCCAGAAATTGATTTTTGATTTAATCGCGAAACGTCTTTCGATTTTGGTTCGTTTAGAATTTTCACAGCAATTCTAAATAAAGAACTAGCATGAGATGCTAAAAGAACTTCAAATAGATCTCCTTCAGAGGTAATTAATTTTTCATTGGAAGTTTGTGAAGTTGTGTAATGTTCCAACAAATTAATGAAGGAATTAACTTTTTCACATAAATAATCAGCATCATTACTTTTTTTGGACTCGGATAGACGAAGAGAAATAATGTGCATGAATAAAATTCCAATAGCCCCATTGGGACCACCAGAAGAATGAATTGCTTGAGAAATTAATTGTGGGATAATTGGGGAAGTCCTTTGGTTTTTTTCATAAAGGCTCATCAAACAGGAAGCAAGGCATGAACATTCACTTTCTGAAACTTTTTTGATCTTGGAAAGTGGGGAAATGGTTGAATAATTAATCAAAAGTTCAACACAGCATTTTGCCAAATAAGTATCCATGTTGCTTTGGGAGGATTGTGGATCTCCTGAACTGACAACTGATATAAATGATGGAATGATTCCCTGCATTGAGGACAAAACGTATGGCAAATTTTCCCAAAGAGTTTCAAGTCGAGAAATGTCCTTCTGTGTTTGCGAGAGAATTTGTTTCTTGAAATTGTTTATAGTTGGCCAAATTGCTTCAGCATCACTTTTAATTGGATTTGTTGCAGTGGAGACCAATAGACACCAGCAAAGCCAGTTCAATTGAAGTGTTTCATCCATTTTCGAAGAAGGTGGAATTTGGTGCCAAAGAGACAAAACTGATGGTTGTGCAAGAAGAGAACGATTCAAAACAGAGGATATACTTCCTTTTCTTTGGCAATTTGTGTGTTCTAACCAGATTTTCCAAACAACAGAAAGTAATTGAGCGGTGATATTGGAAGATGGGTCAATTCTCAGTGATTCTAATATTTCAGAAATTTCTTCGTCGTTACTTCCCTTCAAGCTGTCTGAAGAAAAAGAAATTGCAGTTCCGGCAAGAGCAAACGACTTATAAAGACCCCACCATACTGCATACACTGTTGGTAATGATATTCCTTGAGGTTCAATGCTTTTGCAAATGGAACTAACAGTCACTGAAAATGAAAATCCAACAGATTTTCTCACTCCAATTGCAGAAAGAGATCCACAAACAAGGTTGTTCACATAGTGATGAATGTTACTTTTCAAAGTGAGATCATCAAGATCATAAGATTCTCCAATCAACCATGGGAGTTTTAAAGAAAAGCGTGCTCTCAATAGTGATGAATTATCGCTTATGGAATCAAATTGGTTTTGAGAATTCTCAACAGAGTACTTTTCATTCTCAAATAATCTGTTGATGAACGAAGAAATATCACTGAAAAATGGGAATGAAGTTTTAAATGATGGCAAAATTTGGCATGGCTCCAGTGAGATTCGAGTCTGAGTATTTTCAAATTCAATGCGTGACCCGTCAATGCTTTCCATCATTAACAAGGAAGAAATTGCTCCATTAAATTTCCATTGTTTTTCTTGTTTGATTTGTTCCATTAAAAAGTCAAAGTAGCATGGTGGAGTTGTTTCACTTGGTTTAAAGAAGTCATATTCCGGATTAAAAGTTAAATTTGCATGAGAATCAGAGTAAATTAGAACTCTTTTGAAGAATGCAAGGCATGCATCAGAAATAAAAGTATCGATAAAGTGTTGCAATGACCCTGTACTGTTGTTGTTTTTGGATTCAAACAATTTTGATTTCCAATTCGAGCCAAGATATTCGAAAACATTCTTTCTGACAATATTCGTTATCATTCCGCCATTGTTTTCCATAAAATGTCTGATTCTGAAAATCTGACTCTTCAAGTTTTCAATATTCTTTTCAAAAGAAAATCGTTCTGCCCCAGAGACGAAAAGAGTATGACAAACTCTTGGAATTCCTTCTATAATAATTTCTTTAATCTTTTCTTCAGTTAAAATCTGGGAAAGGTCAGATTGTTTTCTTAAAAGTTCAGAAAGTTTCGGTAAAGAAGATTGCAAAGTCTGAATTTGATCAACAAATATTGTATCCCATCCTTCCAAGAAAAATAGCTGAAAGCTATTTGATATTTCTTTTTGAGAAATAATTCCTTTTTGTTCTTGTTCTTGTTCTTGTTCTTGTTGAAGTTTGTATTCTTGAGAAGAAAGAATCAAAGGTACATGAATGACAAAAGCAATTTGGAGAGAAGTAGTTTTTGAATGTTGAATGAATTGTCCAATAAGAAGTTGTGATTGTTTGATTGCATCAAGTCCAACAATATTGATGTCACAAAATACAAACAAAATACTCTTTGTATTTCCTTTGCTTTCTTGAGCACTTCTTTGATAATTGGCAATCATGCTCATAAGTGAATATTCATTCAATATTTTATCGAGGAAAAAGTGATAAACATTCCACTTTCCATTTTTATTTAATTGAGTTTCGACTTCATTCATATCAACTGAAAATGAAAATGAATGTGTAATTGCACAAATTAGTCGAGAAGAAGATGAAAAAAGCAATTTCACGAGTGATTCATGATTTGTTGATTCAAAGTAATCTTCAATTTGATTCATGAGAGAAAGATGTTGTTGTTGTACGAATGAAGAAGAATTTGTTTTCTTTTCATCAAAAGAAAATCTAGAATGAGCTTGGGACTTTGAATTTAAGGATTGTTTTTCAACCAGCCACTTTGTGAGTAATATTGAAGATGCACAATTAATTAACTTTTTGCATGAATTTTCAACAAGAGTAGAAATTGCAATATTTTCTTGTTCAATATTGGAGCATGTCATTCCAGGAATTGTTTGAGAAGAAACAACACTCTTAATGGCGAACGTAGATGCTCTAGGCAATAGACAAAGAATTTCTCCTTCTTCAATTCTTTGAGCAGCTTTTGCTTGTAATGATGAAAGAGTTGAATGTGTGCTCAGGACTTGTTTTTCAAAACGATTTCTGAAAGGGGGATATAGGTTTGGTGCTTCAGCAGCAGAAACAACCACAATGCATTTGAATTGCTCATGTACCACACAAAGAGTACCATGAGATCCATATCCAAGTCTTGCATAAGCTTTCCCTTGGTAATAAGCATAATGTCTGTTCAAAACATCATATAAACTTTCATAAAGATGTGAACAGTTCACTAAAATTATTGTCCTTCCTGCACTCATTGCATTTTGAACTTGCTTCAAATCTCCAACTCGTTTAGATTCGAGTGAATCATCTGGGAATACACTTCCAAATAATACTGAGGAACGATTTTTATCAACAAGTCTTGTCACAAGAGATTGCATTCCTGGATCCTCAGAAATTATTAAACAATGTCTTGCTGTGTGATCTTGTAAATTTGCAGCAACCAAAGCAGAATTAACAAAAGGAAGATTTTCATCAATGAGATATTTACAATTGCCTTCAACTCCTATTGTTGTGAAAAGTGTGTCTGGTTCTTGAGGAATTGGTTCACCTTTTGCCAAAGAAATGCTTTTAAGAAGTGTCATATGAGCTCTTGCACAATATTTACACATAGAAATTCCTTCATGAGTGATAAACTCTGCTTTGTCATCATCAATTATGTTCAAGTGTTTCTTGAAAAGTGTAATCACTTTTGATTGAAGTCTTTTATCCAAAAGACCTCCAAAGCTTCGAAGCATAACATGAAGAAGAAGATGAGAACTGATGTTTCCTCCAGATTTGTCCAATTCCACATGAAGAAGCTTTATCATGTCATACATATCTCTCAAACCAAAGAACCATTTTGTTGCTGTATCTTTCGAAACTTGATCATAAAATGATGCAATTCCTTCAATTTTTGATTTGACAAGTTCTCCATTTAAATCTTTTTCCTTTTCTTTTTGTTCAAGATTCTGAGAACTGATGATAGAAATCGCAGTTGCTTTGAGGTCTTCCGGAGTGGGATTGCTCCTCACCAAAGTAAGTCCGCGATTCATATTTGCAGAATCAATTGACCAGTTGCTTGTTCCAATAATAAGAACTTGCTCTTCTGAAACAATGGTCTTTCCTTCAAATACTGGAACTTTATCATCAGAGAAAGTGTGGACAATTTTCATTGGCCTGAATGGTGAAAGATCAGCAAGGGCAAGTTCATCAAGAACTGCGACACAAAGATGAGTGTTTTTATAAATTTTTCTATTTTTAAATTGACTATTTGCTGCCTTCTTGAATGTTTCTTCAATAGCTTCAGTTTTGATTGTGGGATGACACTGAAGTAAAAATTTCTCCATTGTTGGGTACTTTTCAAAGAATTGTCCAGTGATTCCTTCATTACTCCTTCCATAATACATCGAAGAGGCAAGGATATCCACTGCAAGACTTTTGGATGTTCCTGGAGGGCCAACAATGAACAAGTTGATTCCATTGCAGATGCAAACAAAGAGCATGAAAACGTTTTCCATCAGTGCTGTGTTCCTTGCAATTCCTTTTTCAAGTGGGAGAAGGGAGATGAACGAAGAAATGAAATGTTCAAAAACTCCAATGGAAAGGAATTTCCTAAAGTTGTGTTCAGAGTACCCAAACCACTGGTATGGTGGGTGGTGTGATGGAGGTGGATTTTGACTCTTCAAATGAGTGAACATTTCCTTATAAGTGATAAAGAATTCTTTGAGTAATTCTTCCCTTTCTTCAGCATTTAGTCTCACATAATATGTTACAATGATTGCCATCCACATACTTGATTGAAGGATGCGTTGTGGTTGAGAACTTTGAGAGCTTGTGTTTTGCTTCAAATTTTCAGGGAAATTTTTATAAAGCTCAAAGAAAAAAGGAACCAATTTGAAAGCTCGATCAGCATCTCGCATTGAAACCTCTCCAACGTCTCTCCACTCTCTCAACTTTCTGTGAGCACATGCAATGAAACTGGCCATATACACTCCCATTGCATCCCACTCGACGGTGTGCTGGAGTGGTGGTTCTCGTTTCAGAGTTCCAAATCGTTCATGCATTGAGAGGAAGTATAAAGATTCATTTGTGAGTTTATAGTGAAGAGTGTCAGGAAGTGTCGCTGGGCAAAAATCTGTTGAAGGACTGCCAAAATTCCACATGGAAATGATAAGTGCTTCAGGAAGTGGATATACACGATAAACAAGTTTGCTAAGTTCTTTATCAATTGTTGCCAAAGAGTTCTTTGTGGAGGAAAAGCAAGTGGATGATGGAGGAGAAGAAGGAGTTTTTGAAGATTCCTGGAGATAAGTGGCGTAATCTAATGAATTTCCTTTATTCAATTTTCTTTTGCGATATGGATTGAGAGCAGCAACAAAGCAAATAGTATCTGGAATTGGAACGCCAAGGCATGTTCGGTCGCAAATAAGTTCTTTAATCAGCCAAAGTGCATCAATAGAAGTGTTGACTTCATCAAAAAATACATAAGCTTGTTTTTTATTCTCTTCTTTTTCTAAAAATGCAAGAGGCTTTTCTTTCATGAATTTGACAACTGTATCTATGGTGGTTCCTCCATGAACATTTAATGTGAAAAATTCTTTTCCAAGAAGGTCAGAGATGAAACGAATCAATCGAGTCTTTCCTGATCCAGTTTCTCCTTGAAGAATGACAGCAGACCCAGAACAAAGTCGATTATGAATGAAAAGTGCCTTCACAAATACATCGCTCGTCACAATATATGAAGGTCTATTCAAGATTTCTCGATTTGTTTCATTTGGATTTCCTCCAAGAAGTTTGGCAATTTTCTGAAGGTGTTCAAAATTATAGAGACCATTTTTTTTGTCTGGACTTAAAGTAATAAGCACTTCTTGACTTGGTTGTAATGAAATCAATTCTTCAACTTTTGCAGTAAGTAAATTCGGGAAAATTGTTTCAGTTTTAGATTTGAAGAAATGATTAGAGTCATTTCTGATAAAGACCAACGATGGTGAGAAAAGTTCTCTGGAGTTGCGAATGTCTCTGTTGAAAATGACATAAGGAAGTGGATTTTGTGTCCATTGAACGGGAAGATTGCATCGTTCAATTTGCATATCAACCAAATTATCACTTGTGAAAACTGGGAGTGGGTTGAATGCAAATAAATATGAGTTTTGGAGAATCAAAAGAAGAAGTAAAAAGTTTGCTTTCTGTGAAGTTTCATCTCCTCCTTCTGGATTTGAAGTTAATGCCCGTGTTGAATTGAACAATTTCTCAATCTGTGGTGCTATCATTTTAATAAATCCAACAACGTGAGGCATTGTTCCCCCGAATAATGGGATTATCATTTGTGAGCCAGAAGTCATCGCAACAGAATCTTTAAAAATGATAGTCAGAGATTCTGAAAGTGCATTAAACACTATTTCCCCATTGTGATCGTTTTCTTGTTTTCTCAATTGAACAAGAACTTCTGGAGAAATAAATTTCCCAAATAAATTCCAAAACTCTTCTTTGGTTGTGATTTTCTCTGTACCCAATGGAAGTATTGGGAATTTTTGAGCCGAACGCAATGACGGATAACAACAAAGGGTGACAATTGATAACAACTCTGATTCCTTCAAAGGAGTAAGTTGGATTTCGCAAAGTCTCTGAGAATTGGAAATTGGGATTGCTTTAGGAACATGAAGCAAAAATGAAGAGGAAGGATGAGAGTGTCTAAATAAGTTTGAAATGCTGGCAACATTCTCAGGAGCAATATTTCCAGAAAGGAATGGAAATTCACAAAAAACAAAGTCACAATCTCTTATTCGGATTGCCTTCCCATTGGAAATAATAAATCGTTGTAATAAAACATTGAACAACATTTGACTGATTAAATGTGGCTCGGTTGTGAATCCAATATCAATGTGGATGTTAACTGGAGCCAATGATGAAGACGAAAAAGGTTCGAAAGCGGAAATTAACATTTGAGTGAAGCTATCAAGAGATGTTGATGAATCAAATGGAATTTTGCAGTAAAGATTGTTTGCATTGAGAGAATTCATCATTATAGAAGTTGTTTTTCCTTCCCCAGAAAGTTTTGATGAAACTATCTCAGAGTGGCTAAAAGAGTGTTGAAAAGCAGGATGTCCCATGAAACTTTTTGAAGGAATTGGGTCAATTATTGATTCATCAACAATTTCTCCTTGGAATTGAATATTTGGGTGGTCTTCATAAATAATGTACAAAGGGCATGGTTGGCTTTTATTCTTTTCAGAAAATGATATTCTGGTCAAAAATCTGGAAAGATCGGAAATGACATCTTTTGGTGCCCTGTGAAGCCCGACAATTCCAAAAGCATATTCATAACTTTCTTTCCTCTTGTCATGTTCTTTTTCTGAAGCAAAGAAACTCCAAGGAAGAAGGAAATTCTTGATTTGATCAAATGTAGTATTTATATCAACAAACATAATTTCGCGTGGAAGAGGAATTCTTTTGTGATTCTTCAAGAATATTCCCAAAATAGCCAAATAAGAGTCATCTTCTTTCTTTACTTTGAATACTTGTGGCTTGGTTGATGAATGTTTCAAGTGTTGTGTTCCATTTATTGTTCCCTCGAAAAGAGTTGGTTTTGGTGCCAATTTGTAAATGTGATTCAAAAAAATTCCTGCGATTTTCACGAATGTTCGTTCAGTTTTATGTAAATCAGATTCAGTTGTTTGTAAAGATGTGAGAGTATCTTTCATTGCTTGTTCTATATGTTGCTTTGTTATTCCATCTGGAAATTGGGTTGCCTCTTTCAATTGTGAGATGTTTTTTTGTGATTGAACTGCCATTGCAATGTTTCGTAATTCTCTGAATGAGAAGAATGAAGAATAAAATGTCTGATCTTCTTCAAGTGATTGTTTCCACTTTTCACATTCTGCTTCCCAGATTTTGCATTGTTCCTCCAAAGGTTTTGTTGCGTTTTTCATGCAATTTGAAAGGGGAATTTTAATTGCAGCAGACTTGTCATCATGGCTTGAGTGACAAAGAGAAAATAGCTCCTTTCTGATATTCGAGAGTTTTTTTGCCCAACTGTTGCAATTGATAAATTTATCTCCATTTTCAGACAATCTAACAGTGAATTGTGTGATTGATGGGAAGCCTGTTGATGATAAGAGCGGAAGAGTGGTTGTGCTGCTTTTATCCATGTTGTTTTGAGTGGAAAGCATCAACTTTTCTCCAATGTCTGTGAGTCTTTCTTCAGAGTAAACTTCTGTTCCCAGAGACACGAAAAAGTTTTCGTTTGGTCGGAAAACATATGTTCCATTTTTGAAAATTTCGTACACAAGATTTAAAGCATTTTCCCCTGAATCTCCTGTGCAAGTAGAAACGAGTTCATGAAATCTATTGGCATTTCTCACCACATTATGAAGAGAATCAAAGATTGAATAATCATTTTGCCTAAAAGTGAAAATAATATTAATAAACAAATAAATAATTGAGCATACGCATTTATTAACTTACTTGCCAAGGAACCAATGAGATCTCTCAAAGAAGAATGTTTGGCTCCTTTCTGAAGAGCACCAGATTCAATAATAACACTTCTGATGATTCCATAATCGCTCACAAGTGTGGAATCTTGGCCTACTGTTGAATTTGCAACAATTCCATGAAACGCGTTGAATGTTGTTTGATCCTGATGACTGAGGAAAAGAGACAAAAACTTCACATCTCCAAGCATCATTACCACATGTTCAAGAGTTTCGACTGAGAGTGATGATTGTGCTAAAATAGAGAAAAAGAAAAAGAAGGAAAAAGAAAGAAAAATAAGTATTAAACAACAGCACGAATGTAATTGTACCTAAGCTTGCCGAAGTATTTTTTGTTATGGAAGGATTTCTTTCTCCACAAAGAGGAAGAGTGGCTCGGACATCACTCTCGATTGTTGGCGAGTTGTCAAAAGTTATAGTTTTGCAAATATTCTCGATTTTTTCAATTTCTGATCGTTCCCTTGAGAGTTGTTGTTGGGAAAATGATGGAGAAACAAACTCCCACAATAAATATTTATTGGCTTTGTCTTG
>Ga0183099_1002054_pt1 | contig 10758 bp, 10 predicted proteins | sample Biomet1_FD_127788 | JGI IMG/M metagenome (GOLD analysis project Ga0183099, IMG submission 127788) | Microbial communities from bioreactor (seeded with anoxic lake sediment) at LBNL, California, USA - Biofuel metagenome 1 | ecosystem: Engineered > Bioreactor > Anaerobic > Unclassified ... | reverse complement strand
ACGTAGAAGATATAGATTCTGGTTGACGGCATCATAATCCACATCGGGGATCCAGTTTGCCGAAGCCATGGCAGGATCAACCAGAAGCGATGTCATAAGGATTGGTTCGATTGCATGTTTTTTTGATATCTCAACCATTTTGGCCAAATGGTCGAAACATTCCCCGACGCTGCATACCTGATATATAAAATCGTTGGTTCCGGACAGAACCACTACTTTGTCAGGTTTGTGAAAAAATACATCCTTTTCAAACCTGGCGAGCACGCCGGGAGTTGTGTCACCGTTGACACCCTTGTTAATGATCTCATAATGAGTGGATTCTCTCCACAGACTGACGAAGCATTGGCTTCGTTTATGAGGGAATCCGTTTACGATACTGTTGCCGATACAGACTATTTTCATTTTCCTCACCTATCCGGGCACTTTTCCGCGCCATTTCTTGACAAACACGTCCTATGGCTTATAATTATAATGTTAGGCATAATGAATGTCAAACTAGGAATGATATTAGCAAACCAGGAGGTAATTATGATAAAAATAACATTAAAGGATGGCAGTATCAGAGAAGCCGAAAAAGGCGCAACGATACTTGACGTGGCAAAGTCGATTCATCATGGCTTAGCAAAGGAAGCAGTTGCTGGAAAAGTTAACAGAAAAGTTCAGAGCCTGGATTATAAACTGGAAGAAGACTGTGAACTGGAAATATTGAAATTTGAAGATTCAGATGGTAATCATACCTATAGACATACAACCTCTCATATCCTTGCTCAGGCAGTGAAAAGACTGTTCCCGGAAGCAAAACTTGGAATCGGGCCTGCTATAGATAACGGCTTTTATTATGATTTTGATTTGGAGCATCGTTTTTCCGATGAGGACCTGATCAATCTGGAAAAGGAAATGCAGAAAATCATTCAGTCAGATTTCACTCTGGAACGATATGAACTTCCAAGAGCAGAAGCGATCATATACATGGAAGAACGACAGGAGCCATATAAGGTGGAACTGATCAATGATCTTCCTGAGGATGCGATCATCTCCTTCTATAAAGAAGGTGACTTTACCGATCTTTGTGCAGGACCTCATATGCCTTCCACAGGCGCTATAAAAGCGGTCAAGCTGATGAGTGTTGCCGGAGCATACTGGAGGGGAAGCGAAAAGAACAAGATGCTTCAGAGAATATACGGAACATCCTTTCCGAAGCAGAAAATGCTGGATGAATATATAGAAAGACTGGAAGAAGCAAAGAAGAGAGACCACAGAAAAATCGGCAAGGAAATGGATCTGTTTGCGATCTATGATGAAGGCCCCGGCTTTCCATTCTTTTTGCCAAAAGGAATGATTATCAGAAATGAACTGGAAGCATTCTGGAGAAAAGCACATACAGAACGAGGATATCAGGAAATCAAAACTCCGCTGATCCTGAACGAAGCGCTATGGCATACCTCAGGTCACTGGGATCATTACAAGAACAATATGTATTTTACCAAGATCGATGACGCAGACTATGCGATCAAGCCGATGAACTGTCCGGGCGCCCTACTGGCTTATAAAAGAAAAATGTACAGCTACAGGGATTTTCCGATGAGAATGGGAGAACTAGGACAGGTTCATCGACATGAACTTTCCGGAGCTCTTCACGGCCTGATGAGGGTAAGAACTTTTACTCAGGATGATGCCCATATCTTTATGCTCCCTGAACAGGTAAAGAGTGAGATTTTTGGTGTCATCGATTTTGTAGATTACGTATACAATCTCTTTGGATTCAAATATCATATTGAGCTGTCCACAAAGCCGGAAGATTCAATGGGCTCTGAGGAAGATTGGGAACTGGCGACCAATGCGTTGAAAGAGGCTTTGGAAGAGAAAGGAATACCATATATTATCAATGAGGGAGACGGTGCTTTTTATGGACCTAAAATCGACTTCCATCTGGAAGACAGCATCGGCAGAACATGGCAATGCGGAACGATACAGCTTGATTTTCAGATGCCTCAGCTTTTTGATCTGACTTATGTCGGGGCAGATGGCGAAAAGCACAGACCGGTCATGATCCACAGAGTAATTTTTGGAAGCATTGAGCGTTTTATTGGGATATTAACGGAACATTTTGCAGGAAAATTCCCTCTTTGGCTGGCTCCTGTTCAGGTAAAACTACTGACAGTAACCGAAAAGTTTGCCCCATATGCGGAGGAAATGAGCAAAAAGCTTACTGCAGCAGGACTCAGAGTGGAAGTAGATATCAGAAATGAAAAGATCGGCTATAAAATCAGAGAAGCCAGAAATGAGAGAGTTTCCTACATCGGCGTTATCGGTGAAAAGGAAGTGGAATCCGGAGAACTGAATGTTCGTTCTAATAAAGAAGGGGAGCTTGGCTCAATGAAATTAGATGAGTTTATCACAAAACTGCAGAAGGAAATTGCAGATAAAGCTTATTGATCAAACGTGCAGCCAAGAGTGGATGTTTGACGAATAAGCGGGATAGGAGAAGCGGGATGTTTGAAAAAAAGGAAGAAAAGGAATGGCGTGACGGAGTATATCTGTGCACCACAAAAGACAGCTTTGAAGCCGACTTACTGGAATCCAAGCTGAGAAGCGAGGGAATTCCTTGTATCAAAAAATTCAAGGGAGCTTCCAACTTTTTGGAAATCTTTATGGGATCAAACAGCACTTACCCGATCGATCTCTATGTCCCTGAGGAGACCTTGGAAGATGCAAAAAACATCATTGTGGCTGTGCCGCTTGTTTCAGATGAAATACCTGATGAACCCATTGATTTTGATAATATGACTGAAGAGGAAATTGATGAACTGATCGGCAAAGCAGAAAATGAGGAAGAAGAACAATAGGTAATAATAAATGCTCAAAAAAAGGTGCTGTTTGGTTTGTAACAAACGGCACCTTACTTTAACTAGGAATTGCAGGTACTTTGATCATGGCAAAACTTCCAATAAAAAAGAAAGAAAAAGTCTTAAAAGAAAAATCTAAGAAACCCAAAAAAGAAAAGAAGAAAAAGAAAAAGAAAAAAGTGAATAAGAAAAAAACAAAAGTGCAGATTGTAATTTCTTTTATTCTTTTGCTGGTTCTGGCTGCTCTTTTCTTTTTGATGTTCGGCGGAGACAAGGTTCCAGAACAGATCCGAAATGCACCGGGATATTCTTACATAAACGATATTTCGGATTCTGCAAAAGAAAAGCTGCCTGATAAATTAAAATTACCGGTCGATCTTCCTTTCGAAGTACCGAAACTTCATTTTGATATTCCAAACCCATTTGCCGGTTTATTGGGAAACGATGAACCTCCGAATGAGGAAAAAATCAAAACCGATCTAACTGGGGTTATTGGCGGGGAGAAAAGCAAAGCGGTCATTGAATCCATTGAAATTGAAAAGAGGGATTCTTCCGACAAAAAAGAAGACATTTATGTAGCTGTAGAAATTACGAAAAACAAGGAGACCACGACTGCTTATTATAAGCTGCAATATAAAAAGGCATTTATCGGGGGATGGAAGCTGAAAAAATCAGATTCTTACAATGTGGAGGGTGAAAAAACCTCAGTTGCGGGAGTTAACAACGACATCGTACTCAAAGATTATAAAAATTTCAAAGACATTCCAGCAGGCTGGAAAGTCAGCAACTTCAAAGTCATGGAGCATTATACCGATGCGAAGGCAGGGATGGATACCGTCGTGGTGTTTATGAAAATGAAAACCGACTGTCTCATCATGGAAGGAACCCGGGAAATCACTTATACATACAATAACAACAGCAAAAAATGGGAAATGACGGGCCAGCCGTCTAAGCTAAGCTGTACCTATGTGGAACCTCTGGTAGAACCGCAATCGCAATAGCTTGGTATAATCGAATTAACTTCTGATTTTTAATAATAAAGACCTCCTGATTTCAACAACAGGAGGCCTATTCTATTCTTAGATCTCTTTTGAAGAAAATATTTTAACGGATAACAGATAGGAAAGAAGAAAAAGCAGGATCGCCAGCAAGGGTGTCAGTTTTGCAAAGTTTAATAACACTACATCTGACGGTTTTGTCAGCCCAAGCTGATCGATGACGAGAAGGGCAGCGGTTGGCATTGCAAAGATTGCAATCAGAAAAAATCTGCCTTTTTCCACACCAAATTTGAAAACCAATGGAATCAGTACACTGGCAAAGAATAATGCAATTGCAAAGATTACAGCAGTCGCCAGAAGGTGTTCAGAGACACCGAAACCGGAGACCGGATTGATTTTCAGGATGAGAAATGTCAGCAGAAAGGAAATGACCGTTCCGCTTAGGCAAAGAATGATTGCAAGTAGATATTTGCCAGTAACGATGTCTTTTTTCGTTAATGGAAGAGAAAGAGCATAGCGGTCCCATTTAGCAAGGGCATCGTAAGAGAAGGATGTGATCGTCATCATCATCGACATCATCACGAAAAACCCCTCAAAGAACATAGCCGGATTGTCCATACCAAAACTGATTATGGCAAAGAACACCAGCATGAAGAGCAAAGCCTTTCCATATTGCCTCAGTGTATAAAAATCCTTTAACAGTAAGCCCATCATTGTTTGTTTTCCCCCTTTATATAAAATAACATGATATCTTCAATGCTGATTTGATCTATTGTAAACCCCTTATATTTTAATTTCTTCTCTTCTTTGTTTTTAACCAGCACTTCATGGCCGAAACGGTTTTCCCTGTGACCGATGATATCGGACGCATCGATTTTATCGAAGTCCGAAATGCCGCACAGCAAAAGACCGTAGTCATATAAAAGATCGTCCTTTGATTCACTGAAGATTATTTTCCCCTGATGGATCAGTGTGATATAATCGGCAATCTTTTCCAGATCACTGGTAATATGGGTAGAAAACAGGATAGAATGTTCTTCATCCTGAATAAATTCAAGAAAAATATCCAGAATCTCGTTACGAATGACGGGGTCAAGCCCGCTGGTCGCCTCATCCAAAACCAAGAGCTTCGGGTGATGGGAGAGGGCTGTTGCAATGGAAAGCTTCATTTTCATCCCTCTGGAAAAATTTTTCATTATCTTGTCTTCAGGAAGCTGAAACTGCTTTAGGTAACTGTAAAACAACGGCTCATCCCAGTTTTGATAGACATGATTCATGATGTTAGAGATGTGCTTGGGCTTGATGTTTTCGTGAAAGTAACTTTCATCAAAGACGACACCGATATTTTCTTTTATCTGTTTTTCATTTTCTTTGTAATCCAGGTCAAAGATCTTAATAGTGCCGGAATCTTTTTTTAGTTGATTGAGCATGAGTTTTATCGTGGTCGTTTTCCCGGCACCGTTTTCACCGATAAAACCCATGATACTTCCTTTCGGAAGGGTTAGATTCATTTCACCTAGATGGAACCTGTCAAAATGTTTCGACAGGCCAGTGATTTCTATTGCATGATTCATAAGATACCTCCGTTTCGATTTCAATCTTATAAAGCTTGAAATCCGTATCATTCATTTTTATAGAGCAGAGTGAGCATTTTAACGAGTTCTTCCAGGCTGATATCGGCGCTTTGTGCAAGGTCTACCGCCTGCTGCAGGGCCTCTTCCGCCAGGCGTAAATGATCCTCTCTCACAAATTCAAGATTTTTGCCGGCGACAAAGCTGCCTCTTCCGGTTACCGTTTCGATAAATCCATCCCGCTCCAGATCTTCATAGGCTCGTTTTGTGGTAATGACACTGATGCGGAGCTCTTTTGCCAGAAGACGCATAGAAGGAAGCGCTTCGCCTTCCTGGAGGGACCCATTCATTATCATGTTTTTTATCTGGGATGTTATCTGTTCATAGATGGGCTTACCGCTTGCATTGCTTATGATAATATCCATTGATTCACCTCACCTCAGCTTTCCCATTCGGTTTCGGTGGGAAAAATATTGTATATATACGATATATACAATATAACACTTGATGAGAAAACCTGTCAATAGAAAAGTAATATTAAAAAAATCATTTTTCCTTGCTTTGATCTTTTCTTTGCAGTAAAAAAGCCGCTCTCAACAATGGATTTGTTGTAGCGGCTGATTCTTATGGCACGATCTTATAAAAGACCGTAGTAAGCCAGAATTCCGTTGTAAATTCCTTGTGCAAAGCTTTGAGGATCAGTTGAGAGAAGGTATGCATCTCCCGGATTGCTCAGATATCCCATTTCTACCAGTACTGCAGGCATAGAAGTTCTTTTCAGAACAAAAAGATGAGTTGTCACAGTAACTCCCCGGTTTGGTAAACCTGTGATATTATGAAGGCCCTCCAGAATTCTAGTACCCATGTGGTAAGCCGGGCTGTTGCTTCTGTATACATAAGCCTCGCTTCCGCTGGCTGTTGTAATCTGGCTTATGTTACAGTGCAGGCTGATAAAGAAGTCTGCCGGCCAACTGTTTGCTGCGTTTACTCTGGCTTGGAGACTGGTCGTTACGCTTGTGCCGAGCTGTTCTGTCGGTGTATTTCTTGATACTCTTGCATCAAAATTGGGATTATTGTTAAGTAGATTTGCCAGTCTTATACCAACTTGATAGTTAACGTCCTGCTCCCTGATGCCGTTAGCCTCCGCACCTGCATTTGGATTTACAGGGTTGTGTCCTTGGTCAATGAATATTTTAATAGCCATAATGATTCTCCTATTAACTTATTTCAACATCGTACGAATGAAAAGCGATGTTGTTACAACTATATGATATTCATTATATGAAAAATAAGAAAAAAGGTTTGTTATATTATAAAATAGGAAATCAGGAAATGCCTTGAAAAGCATTCAGGACAGCCAGATTCCCGGAAGAAAAGGCAAATTGCAGATTATAGCCTCCGGTATCTCCATCGATATCAAGCACTTCCCCGGCAAAGTACATGCTGGGGTACCGGGTAGATTCCAGTGTTTTAAGATCAACTTCACTAAGAGCAACACCGCCGGAAGTGACCATGGCAACATTGTATCCGCCTAAACCGCTTATGATATAGGTATCATTGGACATCAGACGAAGAATCGCTTTGATTGAAGCGCCTGCAGTTTGTGATGCCTTGATTGTACCATCAACATTGCACCGCTCACAGATCAATTCAAGAAATCTTCTGGGCAGTTCCAATCGTGAGAAGTACTCGCATAAAAGAGTGATCAGCTGTTTGCTGTTACCTTGAATGAGACGCAGAAGTTCCTGTTCCATGATGGAAGCGGTCTGATCCGGGACATAGTTGATGAAAAGCCTGTCACCGGCGGCAGCATACCGGGAGATATTCAGGATAGCGGGACCGGAAAAGCTGTTATGGGTAAAAAGAAGCGCACCGGTCAGTTCAGCAGTTTGATTTGCGTCAGACTTATTGCAGACCCTTACTCTTGTATTCTGGAAAGAGATTCCAGATAAGCTCTGATACGGATAGCCTTCGACATGGATAGGAACCAGTGCCGGCTTCCTCGGAGAAACTTCGATTTCCATAGCTTCCAGGATTGCGAACAAGCTGCCGTCCGATCCTGTTGCAGGGTAGGAGCAGCCTCCGCTAGTGATGAGAAGCTTTTTCGTCAGATATTTTTGGCTATCGCATTGAACAGAGTAAAGGGCAGAGTCGTCTTTCTTCTCGAAGGTTATGCTGGTTACAGAAGTGGAAAACTGGAACTCGAGCCCTTTATTAAGGCAGCAATTAACAAGACTATTAAGAACATCTTGAGATTGCAATGACTGGGGAAAGATTTTCCCATCTTCTCTTTCAATCAGGGGAATTCCCTGACTTTCAAAGAAATTTGTCACGGATTGATTACTGAAACGATAGAGGATAGAGCGGATCTGCTTCCCGTTTTTTCCATAATGTGTTATGAAATTCTTGATGCTTCCGCCATGGGTCAGATTGCATTGCCCGGAACCGGATAGCAAAAGTTTTCTGCCGGGTAATTCTTTCTTTTCTATGATAAGGCCTTTGACAGGAGAGGGAAGGGAAGCTCCGGCAAAGAGCCCTGCGGCACCGGCACCGATAATGACCAAGTCATAAATCATCTTTATCTTACCTCCAATCGAATGAGTGAATTATAGCATAATACCAAAACTACTTCTTGAAATAATCAAATATATAATTCGGAATATTTCCTTCATTGAAATAAATTTGCATCGTTGCATTGGATGCGATATCGGAAACCTTCGTTTCGGAATACGTCATGTCGTTTTCCTTTAGGTAAACTTCGTTTGAAAATCCATCCTTAATCATACTTTGCTGGTATTGTTCATTTCCCTTGATATAAATGATACCGTAATAATAATCTTGATAGTTAGAATTCTGGGTTTCATAAGAATCCATGAGCATTTCTATTTTTTTAGGATCGGTGATCTTCAAGGTTTTCATCTGGCTTAATTCAGGAAACACCTTGCTCTCGGAATTTGCGGCTGTCATCTCATTGTCTGTATCGCTCTGTACATAATGAGCAATCTCGATGTATTCGATATCACCGGTATTCAGGTTAAGGCTGTCTGCATAATGATGATCTTCAAGCCATTGAATGGTTTTCTTATAACTTGCGGTGATTCTATAGCTGATGCTGTTTGCCAGAAGCTGTTCCGGTGTTTTGGAATTTGAATTCTTGTAAGCAAAATTAATATTGACAATGGCATAGCTATGCTTCAAGCTTACCATATCTTCAAAGCTCTGATCGCAGAAATCCTGATCCATACAATTCATCAATTCCTGCAGCTCTGTTGGACTGCTGATTTCAACAGCTTCGGAAAGAGGCGTTTCCGTGCCGATATTGATACTGGACAGTTTTTCGTATTTGAGATTCTTTAAGGAATAGTATTCTTTGAATTCATCAGATTCATAGATCTGTTTGAATTCCTTGCTGTTCTTAAAGAAATCATAATTGATATGATAGCGCCGACTCATAGAAAAGGCAGACTTGGGGTCATAAGCCAGCCTTACAAAGCTGCTCAGGTAATGGCTCGAATCCTTGAAATTATCATGATTATTGATAATTGAGCGTTGCAAAGCGATGACAGCTTCGATGTTCTTTGGATCCTTCATAATAAATGGTTTGTCATTATTGTTGTTAAAGCTGATACCAGTCGCATAGACGTTGTTGATATTAAAGCTTTTGGAGAAATCTTCACTCAGCGTGAAATCGCTTACCTTATGGGTATCAGGGACTCGATTTTCAAATCCTGTGATATCCAAATTCAGACTTACGATGAACAGAGCGGCGATCAACACATAGATGCTAAAGTTCTGAAGACTTTTCCTATTGTAAATGCGGGGTGTTTTTTTCACGATCATCTGGCCGATGATAAAGAAGATGATAGTTCCGGCTGCCAGGCCGCCGTACATGTAAAGATCGGATTTTCCCAGAACTTCGAAATAAAAGCCAAGCAGCGTCATACCCATAAATGCGATCAGGTAACAGATGACTGGCTCCATAAAACCGAAGGCAAGGGAATCGGTAGCACGCTCCAGTTTTCTTTTCTGATAAAGGAATCCAGAAATGCCATATAAAATGAGAAAGATGATGATGTAATACACAGTCACCCAGATGCTGAAATCACCGCCGTTTTTAATCGCATTAAGAAAAGGTGAGATCCTGACACATAGTTCGATCCAATTGCCTGTTGTATCAAATCCGTAAAGATAATGGGAAAAATATGCAATAAAAATGGCATATAATCCAGGAATGATAAAGTTGAAGAAAATTGCTGCCGCAAAGTGCATCAGTGAATTCCCCGTTACGATACCGGCAAAGACCGATACGGCATAAATAACGATCACGATCAGAACGGAGATCCAGATCCAGTTCAATATGTCCGCTCTTGAAAAGACATTGGCCGTATTGATCATCATTCCTTCTGAAGTGGCATATTCATAATAGACTGGCTTGCTGATCGCAAGAAGAATCAGTCCGTTGACCAGAATCGGCACGATGATCAGAATCAAGCCGGAGAGATATCCGCTGCGATACAGTATGGCTCTTGTAAATGGCATCGCGTGCATGACGGATACGGAGCTTATGCTATGTAGATAACGGAAAATGACTACAGCGGCTATGACAGGAAACAGCAAATGAGCAAACATATAAAATGGCTGCTGGTTGTTCAGAGACAGTTCAATATAACTTGACATGTTATTTAAATGTGAATAAGTCATCAACAGCGGGAATACACCTGAAAGGAAATAAACGAGAAAGGACAATGCAGGTATTGCCCAAAAACGTCTCAGGTTCTCTATCACCAATGGTCTGGATATACTAAAAAATGATGCTTTCGATTTCATTGTTTCCACCTCCCAACTCATAGATAAAGATTTCTTCCAGTGAAAGCGGCAGGATATCAAAGATTACCGGACGCTGTTCTTTGATGATACTTTCCACGACATTCTTTCTGTTTCTGATAATCAATAGATCTACGGTTCCCCTTGATTCTTTATGGAGTACATTCAGCCCCTCATAAGGGTTGCCAGAAGGCTCTCTGAATGCTACCTGAATTTTATGGATATCCGATTTCAATTCATCCAGATCCCGTTCTATCATCATTTTCCCTTTGGAAAGGATCCCGATGGAATCGCAAATTCCCTCCAATTCACGAAGGTTGTGGGAGGACACGAGAACAGACATTTCCCGTTCCGCCACATCTTCAACGATATATTTCCATGATAATCAATAGATCTACGGTTCCCCTTGATTCTTTATGGAGTACATTCAGCCCCCTCATAAGGGTTGCCAGAAGGCTCTCTGAATGCTACCTGAATTTTATGGATATCCGATTTCAATTCATCCAGATCCCGTTCTAT
>Ga0183099_1002053_pt1 | contig 10772 bp, 8 predicted proteins | sample Biomet1_FD_127788 | JGI IMG/M metagenome (GOLD analysis project Ga0183099, IMG submission 127788) | Microbial communities from bioreactor (seeded with anoxic lake sediment) at LBNL, California, USA - Biofuel metagenome 1 | ecosystem: Engineered > Bioreactor > Anaerobic > Unclassified ... | reverse complement strand
TTTGTTTTCAGGCAGTCAACAGACTGTAATGTTCTCAGTGAATTTTTGCGGCTAACACTTTGAGTTTATACAGCCAATCCAATGCATGTTATGAACCCGCGACCTTGGAAGAGGTTGGCGAAGAAATTGGTTTAACTCGGGAACGGGTTCGCCAGATCCAAGTGGAAGGTTTACGTCGCATGAAAGAGATGCTGACGCAGCAAGGTTTATCTGTCGAAACACTGTTCCAGTTTGATTAAGTTGTTTTGTTGCAGAATAAAAATCGCCGGCATTCAAGTCCGGCGATTTTGTTTTCAGGCAGTCAACAGACTGTAATGTTCTCAGTGAATTTTTGCGGCTAACACTTTGAGTTTATACAGCCAATCCAATGCATCACGTGGTGAGAGCTGATCCGGATCCAGCATATCTAACGCGTCATACAACTCATTTTCTTCTATGGAAGGCAATGGCATTACAGTTGATTGTGCGTCACCGTTTCTCACTTCCGGCGCGCTATGATCGCGATTTTCCAACTCATGTAATTTTGCTCTGGCTTGGTTGATCACTGAGCGAGGTACACCCGCCAGTGCAGCAACCTGTATGCCATACGAGCGGTTCGCCGCGCCATCTTGCACTGTGTGCATAAACGCCACTGTGTCACCATGTTCAATCGCGTCAAAATGAACGTTAGTAATATTGCTTTGTTGTTCGGGTAACTGCGTTAACTCGAAGTAGTGAGTAGCAAACAAGGTATAGGCATTAATTTTTTTCGCTAACTGCTCAGCACAAGCCCAGGCGAGCGATAAGCCATCATAGGTGCTGGTGCCACGGCCAATTTCATCCATCAAGACCAAACTTTGCTGTGTGGCGTTGTGCAAAATGTTCGCGGTTTCCGTCATTTCCACCATAAAGGTTGAACGACCAGACGCCAGATCGTCGGATGCGCCAATACGGGTAAAAATACGATCAATCGGGCCGATCTGTGCCGAGGCGGCTGGAACGTAAGAACCAATATAGGCCAGTAATACAATCAGCGCAGTTTGACGCATATAAGTCGATTTACCGCCCATATTGGGGCCGGTAATGATCAACATTTGACGCTGCTCATGCAGTTGCAGATCATTAGCAATAAACGGAACTTGCAGGCTTTGCTCGACCACGGGATGTCGGCCACCTTGGATGATGACTTTTGCCTCATCAATCAGCTCAGGGCGGTGATAATCTAAGGTCTGCGCCCGCTCAGCCAGATTATTTAAGACGTCTAATTCGGCAATCCCTGCCGCACTGATTTGTAACTTCGCCAAATGCGGCAGTAGTTGATCCAGAATATCTTCATAAAGTGTTTTTCTAACGCCAGAGCACGGCTTTGAGCGGTCAGTACCTTTTCTTCGTACTCTTTAAGTTCTGGGATCAGATAACGTTCATTATTTTTTAGTGTTTGCCGACGGATATAATCGGTTGGCACCAGATGGGCATTGGCTTTGGTGACATCAATATAAAAACCGTGCACTTTGTTATAGCTGACTTTGAGTGTATTGATCCCAGTGCGTTGGCGCTCGCGTAATTCCAGCTGTTCGAGATAACGTGTTGCACCATTTTCCAAATCACGTAGCTCATCCAGTTCGGCGTTATAACCGCTGGCAATGACACCACCATCACGGATCACGACCGGAGGATTTTCAATTACCGCGCGTTCCAGCAGATCCTGCAATTCTGGGAAGGTCTGGATGGTTTGCGCAAGTTCCTGCAGCGTTTGACTGTCTTGCAGGATGGTCTGTAATTCCGGTAATTGCTGGAAGGCATTACGTAAGCGGCTCAAATCGCGAGGGCGTGCTGAGCGTAGTGCCAGACGAGCTAAGATACGCTCAACATCACCGATCTGTTTTAATACCGGAGTCAGCGCAGGCATCATCTGCTGATCCAGCAATTCAGTGATCACGTCCTGACGTTGTTGTAACTGTGCTTTATTGCGTACTGGTTGATGTAACCAACGTTTTAACAGACGGCTGCCCATCGGTGTTGCGGTGGCATCCAGCACTTCGGCCAATGTGTTATCAAGACCGCCAGATAAATTACTGGTCAGTTCAAGATTCCGGCGAGTAGCCGCATCCATCACGACCATCTGTTCGCTCTTTTCCAAGCGAAGGCCTTGAATATGGGGAAGGGCAGTACGCTGGGTATCGCGCACATATTGCATTAAGGCGCCCGCAGCTTGCAGCGCAATTTTTTGCTCTTCTACACCAAAGCCACGCAGATCTTGTGTTCCAAATTGCTGACACAACAGATGGTAAGCGGTACTGAATTCAAACTCCCATGCTGGGCGACGACGCATGCCTCGGCGCTGTCCTAGTTGACTGAGCTCTGGGAAGGTTTCGGAATACAGTAATTCCGCTGGGTTCAGACGTTGTAATTCCGCAGCCAGCGTTTCCTGTTTGGTGAACTGATTGACAATAAACCGGCCGGAAGCAACGTCCATCGCAGCTAAACCATAATACGGGGCAATAAAATCGACCGCGACAATCAGGTTATCCTGTCGTTCATTTAGCAATGCTTCGTCGGTCAGGGTGCCTGGCGTGATAATTCGGACTACTTTGCGTTCAACTGGCCCTTTGCTGGTGGCGGGATCGCCGATCTGTTCACAAATTGCGGCCGATTCCCCCAGTTGCACCAACCGGCACAGATAACCCTCAATGGCATGGTAAGGCACGCCAGCCATTGGGATTGGTTGGCCGGCAGACTGCCCACGCTTCGTTAGCGAGATATCCAGTAACTCCGATGCTTTACGTGCATCGTCAAAGAACAACTCATAGAAATCGCCCATCCGATAAAACAGCAACACATCAGGATGCTGAGCTTTAAGGCCCAAATATTGTTGCATCATCGGGGTATGGGTGGTCAGTGATTGCGGCACAGAAGAAGCTGGTAGCATAATGGATTCAGGTTCAGTTGAGAGAGTCAGCATGCAGAAGGATATTATTGAATTAGCTCAGCGGCTTGGACAAGTGCTGCTAGCCAAAAATTGGCTGGCGGCAACGGCAGAATCCTGTACCGGTGGTGGTGTAGCATACGCGATCACGGCTATTTCTGGAAGTTCGGCCTGGTTTGACCGCAGCTTTGTTACTTATACCAATGAAGCGAAACAGCAAATGCTCGGGGTCGCAGTCAGCACGCTGGAAAAATTCGGTGCGGTCAGTGAAGCGGTGGTGCGGGAAATGACAGCTGGTACGCTGGCGCATTCTCAGGCCAATATTGCGGTAGCAATCAGTGGTATCGCCGGACCGACGGGTGGCTCGGAGGAAAAACCGGTTGGCACCGTCTGGATTGCCTGGCAGACCGGTGAAGGGGTGCATCATGCGCAACATTATTTGTTCTCCGGCGATCGTGAACAAGTCAGATTGCAGGCAATTCGTGAAGCATTATCCGGTTTGTTATCATTCAGTAAATAAAATACTTGATACTGTATGGATAGACAGTATGATGCTGTCTATCAGCTAAGAAGTTCGCTCTGTGGAGAAGAATATGGATCCGAATAAACAAAAAGCACTGGCCGCCGCTCTGGGTCAAATTGAAAAACAATTTGGCAAAGGCTCTATCATGCGACTGGGCGATAATCGCACATTAGATGTTGATACTGTCTCCACAGGCTCGCTGTCACTGGATATCGCCTTGGGCATTGGTGGCTTGCCAATGGGTCGTGTTGTTGAAATCTTTGGGCCGGAATCTTCTGGTAAAACAACACTGACATTGGAAGTGATCGCACAAGCACAGAAGGCTGGTAAAACCTGTGCCTTTATTGATGCCGAACATGCGCTGGATCCAATTTATGCCGGCAAGCTAGGCGTGAACGTTGATGATTTATTGGTGTCTCAGCCGGACACTGGTGAACAGGCCTTAGAGATCTGTGACATGCTGGTTCGTTCCGGTGCTGTGGATGTCATTATCGTCGATTCGGTTGCAGCATTAACGCCAAAAGCAGAAATTGAAGGCGAAATGGGCGATACCCATGTTGGTTTACAGGCGCGTCTGATGTCACAGGCATTGCGTAAACTGACCGGTAACCTAAAAAATGCCAACTGCTTGTGTATCTTCATCAACCAGATTCGTATGAAGATCGGTGTTATGTTCGGTAATCCGGAAACCACCACTGGTGGTAATGCACTGAAATTCTATGCGTCTGTGCGTCTGGATATTCGTCGTACCGGTGCCATTAAAGACGGTGATGAAATCATCGGTAACGAAACGCGCGTTAAAGTGGTGAAAAACAAAGTTGCAGCGCCATTTAAACAAGCTGACTTCCAGATCCTGTATGGCGAAGGTTTCTCGAAAGAGAGCGAGCTGGTTGATCTGGGCGTGAAGTGCAAACTGATTGATAAATCCGGCGCTTGGTATGCATATAAAGGTGAAAAGATTGGTCAGGGTAAAGCCAATGCCATGAAATACCTGAAAGAGAACGTTGCTGCTGCTGACGAAATTGAGAAGACGCTGCGCGATTTATTACTTAACCCTAATAAAGAGCCAGATACTGCGGTAATTCCTGTTATTGATGAATTTACTCCGTCAGAAGATGAGCTGGATAGTTTGTCTCTCAGTGATGATATCTAATGTGATAAGGCTGCTTCGGCAGCCTTTTGTTTTTTAGTGTGACCACATGAATTTATCTGCCAATAAGAAAAATGTAACGCCGTTGGCTAAAGCGATGAAATTGCTCGCCAGACGAGATCATAGCGTCAGAGAGTTACAACAAAAATTAAAGCCTTATTATCCTGCTCACGAAATAGAACATGTCATTGAACGCTGTCTGCAAGAAAACTGGCTGAATGATGCCCGTTTTGCGGAAAGCTATATTCGAAGTCGTAGCTCTGGTGGGTATGGGCCGTTGCGTATTGCGTTGGAATTGCAGCAAAAGGGTGTTGAGAAGGAAATCATTCGATTAGCACTTCGTGAGGCGAAGATTGACTGGCAAGCCTTGTTACTTCGATTATTAGCGCGACGCCAGCCACTGCCGGATGATTTACCTGCTCGTTATAAACTGCAAAATGCACTGCAACGTAAAGGTTTTTCCTTAGACTTGATTCAACGTTGCCTTCCTGTAACCGAAATCTGATTCTCTCGCTTCATTATTGTCGCCAGCGTTTTACTTTACTGGCGATAACTTTTACAGTATGCCCACCATAAATCTGTCTGCTTAATTATCAGAATTGAATTAATCAGGCAGGATTTAATTGTCCACGATCATTTTTGTAGCAAGCAGGTTTTTTTCATGCAAATGACCACATCAGAGATCCGCTCCGCGTTTCTCGAGTATTTTCGTTCTCAGGGACATCAGGTAGTCGATTCCAGCTCTCTGGTGCCACATAACGATCCAACGCTGTTATTCACCAATGCGGGGATGAACCAATTCAAAGATGTGTTCCTTGGCGGGGACGTTCGTTCTTACTCCCGTGCAACGACTGCACAGCGTTGTGTACGTGCTGGTGGTAAACACAACGATCTTGATAACGTTGGTTATACCGCTCGTCACCATACATTTTTTGAAATGTTGGGTAACTTCAGCTTTGGCGATTACTTCAAACAGGATGCGATCCGTTTTGCATGGGATTTCCTGACTAAAGTCCTGCAATTACCGCAAGAAAAATTGCTGGTCACTGTCTATGCAACTGATGACGAAGCCTACGGTATCTGGGCTAACGAAATTGGTGTTCCGGCTGAGCGCATTGTACGCATTGGCGATAACAAGGGTGCGCCATATGCTTCAGATAACTTCTGGCAGATGGGTGACACCGGTCCTTGTGGCCCATGTACAGAAATTTTCTATGATCATGGCGCTGATATCTGGGGCGGCCCACCGGGTTCACCAGAAGAAGATGGCGACCGTTTCATTGAGATCTGGAACGTGGTGTTTATGCAATTCAACCGTCAGGCCGATGGTACGTTAGAGCCACTGCCGAAACCATCAGTTGATACCGGCATGGGGATCGAACGTGTTTCGGCGATCATGCAGGGCGTGCATTCCAACTACGAAATCGACATCTTCAAGGCGCTGATCCAGAACGCAGCGAAGATTGTTGGTGTTACTGATTTGGAAAATAAATCGCTGCGCGTTATTGCTGACCATATTCGTTCTTGTTCATTCCTTATCAGCGATGGTGTCATGCCATCGAATGAAGGTCGCGGTTATGTATTGCGCCGGATTATCCGTCGTGCGGTACGTCATGGCCGTCGTCTGGGAGCAAAAGATACTTTCTTCTATCAATTGGTCGCTACGTTGGTTGAACTGATGGGCGATGCTTGTCCTGATTTACGCAGCCAACAACCTGTTGTTGAACGCGTATTGAAACAAGAAGAAGAGCAATTTGTTCGCACACTGGATCGTGGTTTGTCACTGTTGGAAGAAGAATTAGCGCGTCTGGGCGATGTACGTGAAATTCCTGGTAACGTAGTCTTCAAGTTGTATGACACTTACGGTTTCCCAGCAGATTTAACTGCCGACGTGGTTCGTGATCGTGGCTATACCATTGATGAAGCTGCTTTCCAGTTGGAAATGGAAAAACAGCGTGAGCGCGCGAAAGAAGCATCCAATTTCGCGGTAGATTACAACAAACAGCTGAAAATTGAACAATCCAGTGAGTTCTGTGGTTACGAACAGACCGTTGGTAACTCTGCAATCACGGCGATTTATCTGGCTGATGAATCTGTTGCTACGTTAAAAACTGGTGAACAAGCGCTGATCGTTTTAGATCACACACCATTCTATGCCGAATCAGGCGGTCAAATGGGTGATGCTGGTTTGCTGCGCGCCGGTGATGCGCTATTTGCTGTGACGGATACACAGAAAATAGGGCAGGCGATTGTTCATAAAGGTTTTGTTGAACAGGGTAGCTTTGCCGTCGGTGCAACTGTAGAAGCCGTGGTTGATGCGAAGCGCCGTAATGCGACCGCATTACATCACTCAGCTACTCATCTGTTACATGCCGCTTTACGCAATACACTGGGCGAGCATGTTACACAAAAAGGTTCGCAAGTTGGCCCAGATCGTCTGCGTTTTGACTTCTCGCATTTTGAAGGCATTAATGCGGCGGTATTGCGTCAAATTGAGCAGAGCGTGAATGCGGAAATCCGCAACAATGCAGCTATCGTGACACAAGTGATGTCGCTGGATGATGCAAAGAGCAGCGGTGCGATGGCGCTGTTTGGTGAGAAGTATGGTGATGATGTCCGTGTTGTCAAAATGAGCGACTTCTCCACCGAACTGTGCGGTGGTACGCACGCTGGGCAAACAGGTGATCTCGGCTTCTTCAAAATCATCAGTGAAAGCGGTGTTGCTGCCGGTGTTCGTCGTATCGAAGCAGTAGCCGGTGAAGCGGCGTTAGCGCACATTCATCAGCTGGGTGAACAGCTGGACGAAGCAGCGGCAATTGTTAAAGCTGATGCGTTATCAGTGGTGAGCAAGATCCGTCAGATGCAAGATCGTAGTCGTCTGTTGGAACGTGAAATCGAAACCCTGAAAGCCAAATTGGCGGCGCAAGCGGGTAACGATTTACTGTCTCAGATTGTGCAGATCAATGGTCAGCAAGTGCTGGTGGCACAACTGGATGGTGTGGATGCGAAATCACTACGTACCACACTGGACGATTTGAAAAACCGTCTGCAATCAGCCGTTCTGTTGCTGGCAGCAGTTAATGACGACAAAGTGAGCCTGATTGCCGGTGTTACCGCTGATTTAACGGCCAAAGTTAAAGCCGGTGAACTGGTTAATCTGGTGGCACAGCAAGTCGGTGGTAAAGGTGGTGGCCGTCCTGATATGGCCCAAGCAGGTGGTACTGATGTAGCGGCATTGCCTGCTGCGCTGAAATCAGCACAAGCCTGGCTGGAAGAGCGCCTGTAACTACAAACTGCAACTGTATATCGACAAGCGGCGTTCTATGAATGCCGCTTGTTGTTTTTTATACGGAAAAAATTTAAACAGCTCAGGAAAATTTCAGATGGCTGATTTCCTGAACTAGACTTGAAATATGGCGCTTTAAGCCGCACATTAAACAAACTACCGGGGATATCTCCTGGTTGAATCAAAAAAAGGAGCTTATGAATGCTGATTCTGACTCGCCGTGTAGGCGAAACCTTGATGATCGGTGATGAAGTCACAGTAACCGTCCTGGGTGTTAAAGGTAATCAGGTTCGGATTGGCGTGAACGCACCGAAAGACGTTTCCGTTCATCGTGAAGAGATTTATATGCGCATTCAGGCTGAAAAAGACAATGACAACGAGCCGCAGTCTTATTGAGCCTGGATTAAAGAATACTCAATAGGGGCGGCCATAAACCGCCTTTGTTGTAGTTGGTTGATGTAAAAAGAGTAAATTTGCTCACTCCCTGTACGGATGAGCACATAGCACGGAAAAATTGTTTGACTTATTTTTCGTGCACAGTAATATCTGCCCCCGCAACGGTGAGGTGGCCGAGTGGCTGAAGGCACTCCCCTGCTAAGGGAGCATGCGGTCAAAAGCTGCATCGAGGGTTCGAATCCCTCCCTCACCGCCATTGCGCCTGTGCATCCGTAGCTCAGCTGGATAGAGTACTCGGCTACGAACCGAGTGGTCAGAGGTTCGAATCCTCTCGGATGCACCATTTTATTTTTTGTGTTGTTATAGTTTACTCATGCATCCGTAGCTCAGCTGGATAGAGTACTCGGCTACGAACCGAGTGGTCAGAGGTTCGAATCCTCTCGGATGCACCATTTTCTTTACCTGTTTTACCTTACTCTTGCATCCGTAGCTCAGCTGGATAGAGTACTCGGCTACGAACCGAGTGGTCAGAGGTTCGAATCCTCTCGGATGCACCATTTCCTGTTTTATCTGCTATATCCTTACTTCCTGTTTCCCTGTCGGCTAAAAAGTCCGATAATGTATTTGTTATTTTGCTTGGTATCGAGTTTATGCCCGCCACGTCATCCAATAAAAAAGATCAGAATGTAGAACAACTCAAGTTGCCGCCACACTCTTTCGAAGCGGAGCAATCGGTGCTGGGCGGTCTGTTATTAGATAATCAGGCTTGGGACCGGGTCAGTGAACGGGTGGTTGAACAGGATTTCTACAGCCGGCCACATCGTCTGATTTTTCAGTCTATGGCTAGACTGGTAGAAAAAAGCCGTCCGATTGATTTGATCACGCTGCAAGAAGAGCTGGAACAACATGAACAGCTTGATGCGGTTGGAGGTTTTGCTTACCTCGTTGAAATAGCACGTATAACACCGAGTGCGGCCAATATCAGTGCCTATGCTGATATCGTGCGTGAACGCGCCGTGGTGCGGGAAATGATTTCGGTCGCGCACGAGATTGCCGAATCTGGTTATGACACGCAGGGGCGTGATGCTGCTGATTTGCTTGATCTGGCCGAAACCAAAGTATTCAAAATTGCCGAACAGCGCACCAGTAGCTCAGAAGGGCCACAGCCGCTGAAAGTGCTACTGGAAAAAACTGTCGATAAGATTGAGGCGCTGTTTCATAAGCCACACAACGGTATTACCGGCGTTTCCAGCGGCTATTCCGATCTGGATAAGATGACCACCGGCTTTCAACCTTCAGACCTTATTATCGTGGCGGCGCGTCCTTCCATGGGCAAAACGACGTTTGCGATGAACCTGTGTGAACATGCAGCACTCACCAGCGATAAACCGGTGCTGATCTTCTCTCTTGAAATGCCTTCCGAACAGATCATTATGAGAATGCTGGCCTCACTGGGCCGTATTGAACAAGGTCGTGTGCGTACCGGTCAGTTAGATGACGATGATTGGGGGCGGCTCTCATCGACTATGGGCCTGTTGCTAGAAAAAGGGCAGCTCTATATCGATGATGCATCAGCCTTGACCCCAACGGAGTTACGTTCGCGTGCGCGCCGTGTGGCGCGTGAACATGGTGGCTTAAGTATGATCATGATCGACTACCTGCAATTGATGCGAGTACCGTCGCTCAGTGAGAACCGGACGTTGGAAATTGCCGAGATCTCTCGTTCATTAAAAGCCTTAGCGAAAGAGCTGCAAATTCCGGTCATTGCCTTATCTCAGTTAAACCGTAGCCTTGAGCAGCGAGCAGACAAACGCCCGGTAAACTCCGATCTGCGTGAATCTGGCTCTATCGAGCAGGATGCGGACTTGATCATGTTTATTTACCGCGACGAAGTTTATCACGATGACAGTGCTGAAAAGGGCATTGCCGAAATCATCATCGGGAAACAGCGTAATGGCCCGATCGGTAAAGTGCGTCTGACCTTTCAGGGGCAGTATTCCCGTTTCGACAATTATGCCGGCCCCGCGTTTAACGACGATTATTAAGGATTATTCATGAAGGGTGCAACGGCGCAGATTGATTCTCAGGCATTACAACACAATCTTGCGGTAGTCCGATCTCAGATCCCGGTGAACACGAAAGTGGTTGCGGTAGTCAAAGCGAATGCTTACGGCCACGGTTTGGTACAAGTGGCTAAGACACTGTCTTCTGCCGATGCCTATGCGGTGGCTCGTTTGGAAGAAGCGCTGATCTTACGCTCCAGCGGGATCGTGAAACCGATCATCATGCTGGAAGGTTTTTTCAGTGCCGACGATTTGCCTGTGTTGGCCGCGAATAATCTGCAGACTGCCGTGCACACCGAAGAACAATTGCAGGCACTAGAACAGATGACGTTGCCGAACCCGGTGGACCGTTTGGGTAAAACCAACGGCGCAGATTGATTCTCAGGCATTACAACACAATCTTGCGGTAGTCCGATCTCAGATCCCGGTGAACACGAAAGTGGTTGCGG
>Ga0183099_1002052_pt1 | contig 10774 bp, 8 predicted proteins | sample Biomet1_FD_127788 | JGI IMG/M metagenome (GOLD analysis project Ga0183099, IMG submission 127788) | Microbial communities from bioreactor (seeded with anoxic lake sediment) at LBNL, California, USA - Biofuel metagenome 1 | ecosystem: Engineered > Bioreactor > Anaerobic > Unclassified ... | reverse complement strand
ATTTCCATTTTGTCGTCCTCCCTTATACACGGAGGTGTCTGACAGAATACCATTATCAACCAAAGCCTTATAGATAGTTGAAGTAGGCATCATCGACCAATTTGCTGCACGAAAAACAGAACAGGTATAATCCGGTTTTACCGGTTTTAAAATGTCTTCTAAAAAGCTTTTTGACATTTTTATCATTTCATCTATTCTTTCATACTTGAGCGATGCCATATTGTATTCCGGCCAGAATTGAACCCAGGATTTACCATCATATTGAGCTTTAAAATAAGATGAATGAATGTGCAATTGAACATCGTGCCCTCGTTTTATTGTTTCCTGAAGCTGAGCAACTATGTCTTTGTACGAGAACAAATCAGTTCCTGTTCTTTCATAATATTGTTTAAAGCAAAGTATTTCAGCAACATCAGCCAATATTGTCAGTTTTGCATCATGCTTTTCAAGTAGATTTAGCAATCGATATGTTGGTTCAATCATCAAAGCAAATGGAGAGCCATCTCCATTTCCATGAATTTCATAATCGAGCGTGAAGATCAGATTGTATTTTTTCATTTTTTAGCTTTATAATGACTTGAAATAGTCTATCCAATATTCAGCTTTAATCCGGGCTTCCTTCGATAGCTTTACCTTACCATAGGCGGTCTTTCCATTCTTGAGTGTCTCCAACAAATTAACAACCACATCCCTGGCATCTAACAAAATATATTCAGAACAGCCCAGATTAAAGATTCTGGTACCAGGTAACTTCCTCAACTGATTTGTAAGCTGATCTGTATTCCGAAAAATCCCCATGAATTCACTATGTGCTTTGAAAGAAGCAGAACTCTGAATGCCAATCTTATTTATTAATTCAATTTCGTATTTCTTTTTGGAATAAACTCTAAAAGGAAAATCAGAACCTAACAGATCTTCGATAACGTGAACAATAGTCAAATGCTTTAATCCGGCTCCAAACAGAAGGATTTTCCCCTTATTTTTTGCGATTTTGAAATACGGACTATTTTCATCGAAAGGCGTTTCGGATAGATGATGATCTGCTGTGTAATATTTAGCATTCAACCCAACCGCAACAACCGAGTGTGTAGGCGATAAACTTCGCTCGGCCTCAGGCAACATTGAATAATATTCATTAATCACACCCGTGGCAACAGGTGCATTCCGAACATCAAATGTTTTTATTTCTTTTAAATATTCTTCCGAACTACCTTTAAACGCTAATGCTGAAAAGATCAATGTATGTTTTTTCTCCAAAACATGCTCGTTCAGAAGTCTGACAACTTCTTTATAACCGCCCTGAATTTTTCCAATCTCCATTAACGAAGTGTGTACAAACAAATCACAACCAAAATCTGACGAATCAAATAATTCAGTCAGATATTCGCTTGAAACTTTTATTTTTAATCGTTCTCTGCCCTCTTTGATCAATTTTGATTGATGAAGCTGCAACAAGCGTTTCTTTATAAACTTGGGCGAAAAATAAATTATTAAATTAACCAACTTCATATTCATTTTACGGATAGCATTGAAATTGTAAGATATAAATTACTTTGTTTCGGTTTTTAGTACTTGACCGTAAATGTCAATAATCCTTTTTGCTAATTTAGTATTATCAAAGTTCATGATTTTAAATCTCCCATCCGTTTTACCAGCAAAATCGAGTGCTAATCGTAAATTGGCAGCCACATCTCTCGAGTCATAAGTTGTTATATAACATCCTTGTGTATCGTCAACAACCTCTTTCACATCTCCTACATCTACTGATACAATTGGACAATTACAGGCCATAGCTTCTTTGATAAATTGCGGAGAGCCTTCTGAAAATGAAGTCATGATTACAGCATCACAGGCATTCATCAACAAGCAAGCTTCCGATCGGGAAAATCCAACAAATTGTAATAATTCTACATCTTCAAATTGATCAATGGCGTGTTTTGCAAGTGGATAATTTTTCACCGGATCATAAAACATTTTTGAAAACAAAACGTATTTTTTCTCAATATCCAGGTTTAGCTTTTCACGACAGGCTTTTTTATCTTCAATCGGGTAAAACTGATCCAAATCAATTCCACAAGGAATTAAAGCATGTTCATTTTTAGGTTTAGCTAAATCGATTAATTTTTGAGAAACAAAAATATTGAATGCTGAGAAACGAATAGCAAACTGAGAAATAAATCGATTAGTTTTTTCATTAATATCCGAACCATGATAGGTGGTCACTACAGGAACACGCCTTTGCAGGTTAGAAATAAAACCACAAAGTCCGCCATGAGCATGCACAATATCGGGCTTCCACTTATTCACAGCTTTAATCAGGTCGAAAGTTCCACGAATATAACCCGATACTCCCCCACCCTTTACAAAAACATAACGTATTTCGCATCCCTGTTTTTCTAATGATTGTACCTGCTCGTAAATAAATGGAGCTACATAGTTAGTATGAGCTGAATAATCACGATAACTACAAACTATTAATATCTTCATTCGTTAGTAGATTGATTAGTTATGTTCTAAATAATCATTAATAATTAACCATTAATAATTTATAATTGTCTAAGCTAACCCTCTTCCTGCAAGTTTAAACCAGTTCCAGGCAATAAGAGCAACAAAAAGAAACATCATATACCACTTGAAATATTTTTTCTCTCTATTTGTTACTTTACTCAGGCCGAAGGCAGCTATAATCAATAGAAACGGTAAAGCCGGCTGATGAAAACGTTCAGCCTGAGCAAAGGCACTCATGGCAATAATTCCAAGATAACCAACTACAAAAGAACCTATCAAGATATAATCGCGCCATTTTCTATTTTTGATTACCCAGTAAAAGGCAAAAAGCACAAAAAAAGCCATAAAGTTTTTCACGTAGTTTCCGCCATGAAATAATTGAGAATTTCGTTGTCCCTCCGTACTCACCATACTGGGGAATGGCATAATAAAAATGATAGGAGCAAAAACTGCGCTGGAGGCATATTTAGCATACTTATTTCCACCTTGTTGTACCGAGCGGTATTCCATGGATGTCTTTTGGTTACTTTCTCTGTCTTTCCAAACAGACTCCACCTCCGTAGATATTTGCCCGCCGACAAAATAGCCTACTGCTATCAGCACCCACACCGTTAACACCATTCGCTTACCCATGCCTAATACTTTGGTTGACGAAAACATCAAAGCGGTGAATAATGCAAATAGAGCAGTAGCTCCCAGCACCGTCCGGAAAAAGAAAAGCAAAGCTGCAATAATCAGAGGCGGTACTATTTCAACGAAACTAAAATTCTTATTTCGCAACATGGCATCCGTCCGTTCCACAAACCAAACTGTCAGCAGAACCATCTCCGGTTCTTTTAAATGCAGTCCGCAATAATAAATCAATCCGGGCATCAACATGCAAAAGATTCCGGCTATTCGTCCCACTTCTTCGCCAAAGTTTCGAACTGTAAGCTTATAAACCAGCACACAGGTTAAAGCACCGTAGATGGCTTTCAAGACACGTTCAATCAGTATCGAATCACCGGTAAAAAAATATTCCACGCCCAGATAAAGCGGATAACCCACATCGGAATAGCCTCCTTTCATCGAGTTAAAAAAGAGTTGAAGACTCTGATGATTCAAAAGTATGTTATGGATCCAGATTCCGGATTCATGATACATTTTTGAATCTGCCGCGTCAAACTCAAAAGGCTCACCGGTCATAGATGCGTAAAATACATAACTAAATAATACCCAAGCTAACCGGACAAGAAAAGCTGTTGTAAAAAGATTTTTTCGATACCTCTTGGATGAATAAACTCCCCATTTTTTTGTCAGCAGATTGGAAAAATAAAAGAACCCTATTACTTCTACCAGACCAAAAATGACAAACATAAACGACATTGAATTTCCAAAAAAGACAAGGCTAATCAATACCAATGCTCCCACATAAAGTAGCATGGCTTTTTCGGTAAAGTATTTGGGAAAATAATTGAGCACTGGCTAATTATGAATTATGAATTATGAATTATGAACGATTTGCACCGATCTGTTCGTAAACCGTCTTTAGCTTTTGAACGTGTTTTTCAATACTGTATTTTTCTCTTACAAATTGCGACGCATCATTCGCTTTATCTCTATAAGATTCTTTGTTTTGCAAAAATAACATAAATTGTTGAAGTAAATCGCCTTCATCCTTTGTTTTATAAAGCGTGGCGTATTTACCATTGCCGGTTATTTCATTCATGACCTCCCAATCGTTTACAAATACCGGAATTCCGGTAGCCATAGCTTCAACTACCGCTATCCCAAAAGTATCGTGATCGGTGGCATACACAAAAGCATCCAATTGCGAAAGAATTGAGGGGACATCATTCCGGGAACCCAGAAACGAGACTCTGTCTGACAATCCGTTTTGTTGACAAAAGTTGAAACAATCGTCGTATAAACGCGACACCATGTCTGACCGGCTTCCGACAAACAAAAAGTGAAAGTCAACTTCTTGCTCGTTCAATCGTTTTAGGAATCGACAAAGGGTCAGTTGATCGCGCCCCGGAACAAAATTTCCGACAGAACCAAAAAAAAGCGAATCTGGAGAAACAGATAATTCATCGCGCAATCCCGTTGTTGAATGACTTAAAATGGTATCCAGTTTATCGAATGAAACTCCATTATATACTACTTCCTGATTTTCAGTATTCAACTTGTATTTTTGTTGATAATAGTGTCGTTGAGTTTCGCTTACAAAAATATTGGTATCGGTTCGTTTTATAATCAGTTTCAAGATCAACATTGATAGTTTCCGATCCGTAAAATCATATCCATGAAATGTCAGCACCACTTTGATGCCGGTTCCCAGACAAGCCAACCGGGCATAAAATGCATCAATCGGTTGCTGCGCGTGTACGATTTCTATTTTATTATTCTGCAATAATTTGCGTAGTCCGATCAAATAACCAATCATATTTGCACCCACCGGCAGCTTATGCATGATTATAGCACTTTGCCTGAAATCCGATTCCAGCACACCTCCTTTGCGGTATATCCCGATAGCATCGAGCTTATGCTGCTTTGCATTTCGGAAAACATCCAACAGCAAAGTTTCAGCACCGCCACGATTGAGAGAACCAAACAAGTATGCAACTTTCATAGTAGATGATAATGGATGATTTTTAACGATAAAATAGCAACAACTTTTTTCAATATTGAACCTAATTTCTGAACAGAGGTCCAGCATCTGACTAAGCTTACAGGCAATATCCGATAATATAATTTATATTTCAATTCATGTTTTGCCCAGTCAATTCCGGCTAATATTTCAGTTACTTCCTTTTTATTTTTTCCGGACAAATAATAAGGCATTAAGCCATAAAGAGCCAGGCGTTCGAACAGAAACCGAAAGTCCGGGTTCTTCATAAACTCACCATAATTACCGAAAAGCATATGCTCCTGTGGTTCGTACAATTTATCTCCTATAGCCCGATAAGCTTGCTCTACATCCTGATTATAATAAGTCAGAGGTTTATTCAGCAAGGCTACCGGGTATTTCATCACCACCCGTATCCACAAATCAAAATCTTCTCCCAGTTTCAATGCCGGTTTAAAACCCTTTTCCGATTCAAAAACATCTCTTTTTATTATTGTTGCTCCCGTCCAAAGCGGCATATACATGGTTTTGGCATATACCTGACAATAGTTTATCAATCCTTTTTCAAAACCGGGCTGTACACCTATAATTGCCGGAATCAATTGATTATTCTTAACCTTATAATATCCGCTTCCATAAATTCCGGCTTCCGGAAACTGTTCAATCAAACTCTTCATCTCCTCCAAATAAGTCGGACTCCACCAATCGTCAGCATCTAAAAAAGCTATATAATAGTATTTTGAAACTTTTACTCCATTATTCCGTGCTACTGAAACACCGAAATTGTTTTGAGTTAATAGTTGAAAGTTGAAAGTTGAAAGTTGAAGATTACGAACAACTTCCAACGAGTTATCCGTTGAACCATCATCCACCACAATCAGCTCAAACTCCCGACAAGTTTGAGCAAGTACCGATTGTATGGCTTTTTCCACATAGGCGGCTTTGTTGTATAGAGGAATAATGACGGAAAACATTTTTTTTCTAATAATAAATAGTTCGTGATTAATTAGTTCTTTTCAAAAACCACATCTAAATAAGCCTGAAAGAAGCCTTTATGAATACGGGGATAAAGTTTCTTCAAAAAAATCTCATATTTATAATTTGAAGAAAACCGGGTTCCTATTTTATACAGCCAGTTTCTATTTCGGAGAAACTCTGACAGATTACTAATTATTCTCAATTGATCCAATGGCTTCAATGCAATTTCTATTTCATGAAAACTAACACCTCTTCCCCATCTGTAAAATTGCAACTGCCTATCTTGTTTATCCTCTATATCCAACAGCTCCTGTCTATATTCATTTCGTGAGCTAAATTGAGAATATTCAATGGCAAGTTCATCGGGTAACCAATGAAAAAAAGGCAAATGAGAAGTGTGTGAATCTAAAAAGTGTAACCGATTGGGCGTTCCAACTATGCACCACAACCCGCCTTTTGGCAATAACTCGTAAGTGCCTTTCATGGATTGCAATCTTTCTTCAAGTGTCATGTGTTCCAATGAAGCCATAAAAATCACAATATCAAAAGTTTCATTGGCTAAAATCCGGTTGACATCTGTAGCATTCATCAAATGGAAATTTACATCCAATTCATAGAGCTCGCATCTGATTTTAGCATCCGACAACAAACTATTATCCACATCGATAGCCGTAACGATAGCCCCCTGCTCTGCAAATGCAACTGTAGAAGACCCATTACCACACCCAATCTCAAGAATCCGAAGTCCTTTTAACGACTTCACACTATCCAGCCAGGGAATAATTTTTTTCTATGCCCGTCCAATCTATCATTGAGCGAATTAAAAAAATCTTTATTTATCGATTCTAAACCAATTTTATTTTCAATTCTTTTTTCCTGAAACTTAGACTCAAAATCAGGCACAAATTTAAAATTCTTAGAAATAGGAGTTGGTATATGAATATCAACAAATAATCTCTTAATTATTTGTATCTTCTTTAGTCTTTTAAAGTTCTGGGTACTCATCATATATCATTCATATTGTCTGATTAAAAACAAGCTATTTTTGAAATTGCCCATTTCTGTATTGAGCATTTAAAACCAACTATTTTTTTTTATTAAAGTTATCATCGTAAATATTTGATAAGCAAAGATAATATTTTTTTCTAGCTTTCGAGGGAAAATAGCTGGTATCCAAAAATCTATATAAACGTTTTCTTATCTAAGAAATACTATCCAAATAACACTGTCAATAAGACAAAATAATATCTTCTCCGTTCTCCGAAAACAAATATTATGTTTTAGAGATTCTTCCCAGCAGACAAAGATTCAAAATTTTGTTTCTTTCGATAATTTTTGCCAGAAAATAGCTGACTGCAATGACTATCAAAGCTACCAAAGGCGTAAACAGCAAAGTATAAACCCAACCATTCATTGGAGATACCCGGAGTGGATAAGTAGTTCGTTCCAAAATAAAACGCTGTAAAACATAGATCTCCATTGTATATCGACCGACTATGCCTAAAACGGAAGATACTTTCAGGCTTAGATTGCTAAGATTCTTAATCAGCATAATAAAGAAGATACTGCCGGCTAATCCGATTAAGAATCGGAATACGGCAATTTGCCAATGATCAAAGTGAAAAGAAAAATTACTAAAATCTATAATTTGAGGGATAGGTGTTTTGTATATTGTATAATCTCCTTTCCAAAAACACAACATCGCAGCAAATGCCAGGAGTGTCAGAATCAGAATTTTAAAGTTGTACCGATCTATCAGATACAGGTATTTTTGCAAAAACACCCCGATCCAGAAATAAGGCAATAAAAAACGAATGGCAGATACCGGCGATGGGAGTATAAATAAAAAAACAAAGACAGTCAGACCGGCTGCCACCCATTCGTTTTTAAATAATTTCACTCCTACCCAGGATATTAAATAACAATAGAATAAGCATTTAAAAAACCAGAACAACCTTTCATATTCGTATGTAAAATTGGTTGTGAACCACTTCCAGCTAACAGCGTGATGTAGCACATACAAACGAAAAATAACATTGAACAAACAAATCAGCAACGTCCAGGTTATTATCGGCAAGATTAGCTGTGAAAACTTTTTTATCAATAACTTTCCGAAAGACAACTTCAGTGCTGACTTAAAAAAGTAACCACTGATAATCACAAACAAAGGCATGTGGAAAGAATAAATAAACTCAAAAACCGGATTTGCAAAATAGTCATTCTTAGACAAATGCTGAATGGAATGCCCCCATACAACACAAAAAATAGCAAATGCTTTTATATAATCAAGATATTGTATTCTTGGTTTTTCCATGAGTAAAGAAAGTGAGTTTCAAAATTTTTCCGGTTCGACACACAAACAGTGCATCATTGTGTATAATTAATGTGAGTCCGGTATAAATGAACTGCTTACAATTAATTAAAATCGAATTTTAGAATTCAGCAAGAACTTAAAAAAGAAAAAAATGATGAGATTTGATTAAAACAAGTATCACATCATTGCAGAAAATGAATTTTTATCGTGTTTCTGATTCTCAAATGCAAATATACGCTTAACCATTCGATTAAGCTGGTATTATAGCCCGATAATTTTGCGGATTCCGAAAGTTGAAATAAAACAAACAAATTTATCAGGATCTACTCCCAACGATGATTATGCCGGTCTGTTATTCGGATTAATTGCTATTTGTGAACCAGCACATAAGCCATATGCATCTTATTTACATTCAACTTTTTTAAAACTCTCTTTCTGAAACTTTTTACCGTGTTTGTCGAAATTTGTAATATCGAGGCTATTTCACGGGTTGTAAATCCATCGTAGGCTAGCTCGACGACTTCCAATTCGCGACGACTCAATTTTCTCAATACCGGTTCTGCCTCTTTTTTGTTTTGCTTTAAATGATGAGAAAACTCCCGGTAATGAATTTTATCCGGTTGATATTTTTTAGGGAGACGCTTGGTTTCAACCATCATAAGCACAGGACTCCCATCTTCATCAAACTTATGCACCTTAAAATGTAGTTCGTAAAAGGAATATCCACCATTCCGATCCTGAAGTCTCCGGTGATACTTCATCCAAAAAGATTTACGTTTCAGAGGCGAAAGCGACATCAAAACTTCGTATCCGGTCAACTCTGTTTCGAGCGAAAAAATGCGATCATCGGGATGAGTCAGACTCGAAAGATAGTGCAAATTATCCGGAGCATACATATTGACCCCGGCATGTTGCAACCATTTATTGTGCATGCAAATATGCAGTTCGAACTTTGGAGTGCACATTTCAACAAAAGTTATACTAACATTTGTGTTATTATACATTTTCAGGACGTGCTCTTTTTCGTGTTCCCATTCGTCAAGCATAACCGGCGTTATATTGGCCGAATGCAACTTAAACATAGCCATCCATTCTTCTTCCCATTCTGATAAAGCCCTCATAATTACGATATTTTATTAATCAACAATAATATTTAAAATCAACTGTAAATAATGGTTCCCTGATTGGTCATCTGAAACTCACATATCCGGTTTTACTACTTGATGATGATTTCTGGTCACGCTTATTTCATACAAATTTCAGGAATGATTCTTCTCTTCAAAACTACTTTTTAAGCGAATTTATAAATTTAATTTAGGAAAACAAAGAGAAAAAAGGTTTTTTTTAAACAAAAACGATTTTGTAACCCCAAAGGGTTATTTTCTATCTCATGAATTAGTTAGACATTTACCAAAAAATCAGAAATAGGTCTTTGTTTATTGATTATCAAAATCGAAGAAAGAGAATATCCCACTAACAGCCGGAAGTTTCATATTGACAAGAAAGCTTTATGGCCTGGAAAATCCTTTTTTCCAACTGAAAAAATCTAATTACGGATAAGTAAACTTCACCAACGCATCCGTAAATCAGGTTTTCGGATGCGAAAACTGTTTTTTACACATGGAAAAAATAAATAACGGATATGAAAACTTTCTTTACCTATCCGTAAATCGGGTTTTCGGATAAGTAAAGTTCTTTTTGCACATGGAAAAATTGAATTACGGATAAGTAAACTTCACCAACGTATCCGTAAATCGGATTTTCGGATACGAAAATTTCTTTTTACACATGGAAAATTGAATTACGGATATGAAAACTATTCCGGCCGACCCGCGAACCTGATTTTCGGACATGGAAACGGGCTGTAAATAAGCAGAACAGGGCTGTCCCCCAAAACGGGTAAATAAAAAGAAATGGCTATTCCAGAGCACTGAAAATAGAAGTCAGACACACAAACAGCAAAACATCTTTTTAAAACAATATAATTATGAACAATTAAATAATTTGAATATGGGAACAACAAAAGTTAGTGTCGATTATTCGACACACAATTATTCGGATAAAGGATTAAGCGTTAAAGCAAAGACGATAGCCGATGATTTAACCAATAATCCAAATTTTACAACGTTGGCTGAAACAGCCACATTAATCAGAACCAAAAAAACTATTTTCGACGATTTACTGTCAAAAATGGTCGATGGTAATAAGCAGACAACGGTCTTAAAAAACAATGCACGAGCCGATTTGGAAAGTGCTTTGAAAACAGGAGCCCTGAAAGTGCAGGAACTCAGCGGAGGAGATGAAGCAATCATCCTTAGCTCCGGTTATGACGTCAACCGAAAAGGGACTCCGGTGGGTGTTCTGAA
>Ga0183099_1002051_pt1 | contig 10777 bp, 9 predicted proteins | sample Biomet1_FD_127788 | JGI IMG/M metagenome (GOLD analysis project Ga0183099, IMG submission 127788) | Microbial communities from bioreactor (seeded with anoxic lake sediment) at LBNL, California, USA - Biofuel metagenome 1 | ecosystem: Engineered > Bioreactor > Anaerobic > Unclassified ... | reverse complement strand
GGCTACAGTTCAAACGGCAGCCAGCAAGGCAGGGGCGCTGTATGGACTTAAAAACGACTGAAGTCAGTATCACTCTGACCAATAATGAGCATATACATGAACTGAACCTTCGTACCGGGGGAGTTGACCGGCCAACCGATGTACTGTCATTTGCTCTGAATGAAGGCGAGGAACCGGAAATTTTCGATGGGCCTGCTGTTGATGTTTTGGGTGATATTATCATTTCAGTTGAACGGACAGTCGAGCAGGCAGCCGAATATGGACACAGCGTACAACGGGAGATTGCTTTTTTAACGGTGCATGGCATGTTGCATCTTCTAGGGTATGACCATATGGAAGAGGCGGACCGGATTGAAATGCGCCGGGAAGAAGAATTTGTAATGAAGAAACTGGAAATAGCAAGGGATTAAAGGAGATTGTGTATGGAAAAAGGATATAAATCAGGTTTTGCGGCGGTTATCGGCCGGCCAAATGTGGGAAAATCAACGTTGATCAATAGTCTGATCGGGCAGAAGATCGCGATCATGTCAGATAAACCCCAGACTACGCGTAATAAAATTCTCTGCGTGCTGACACAACCGGATGCGCAGGTTGTGTTTCTTGACACGCCGGGGATTCATAAGGCCAAGGATAAGTTGGGGGAATACATGGTACAGGCAGCGGAAAATACGCTGAAAGAAGTCGATGTCATTCTCTTTGTTGTTGATGCGACTGAAAAAATGGGTGCGGGCGAACGGTATATCGTGGAACGCCTTGAAGCGACAAAAAAACCGGTGCTGCTGGTTGTCAACAAACTCGATTTGATTGACCGTCAGAGCGTATTGCCGATTATCGCCGGCTATACAGCAAAGTATCCATTTGCGGGAGTCGTACCGATTTCTGCCAAGGAAGAAATGAACCTTGATAGTCTGCTCACGGAAATCAAACAGCATTTAGAGGAAGGACCGCAATACTATCCGGAGGATATGGTGACTGATCAGCCGGAACGACTGATTGTCGCCGAGCTTGTCCGAGAGAAGGTTTTGCACCTGACTAGGGAAGAGATTCCACATGCGATCGCAGTCGATGTTGATGAAATGTCTACCCGGACAAACGGTGATGTGTATATTCGGGCGACCATCTACGTTGAACGTGATTCGCAAAAGGGGATTGTAATCGGTGCCAAAGGAATGCTGCTCAAGAAGATCGGGGCGCTGGCCCGGACTGATATTGAGAATTTGCTTGGTTCCCGGGTATATCTCGAGCTGTGGGTCAAGGTAAAAAAAGACTGGCGCAACCGCAATAATTTGTTAAAAGAATTTGGTTTTGAATAAATAATAACGGTGATTTTATCAGCGAAAGACGCTTTCCAGCCGGTAGAAGAAGCAGTCTTTTTTAGGAGGAATATATATGAAAAAGACTTCAACCTGCTTTATCAATGGGCTCGTGCTGATTGTTCCGCTGGCAATTACAATCTTTGTAATTGCCGAGATTTTATCGCTTACGGAAGGTGCGCTGGGCAAACACCTGCCACTTTACTTTCCGGGACTGGGCATATTGACGATTTTGCTGCTGATATACCTTGTCGGGTGGTTTTCCTCCAATTGGTTTATGAAAAAACTGATTGTCTGGGGAGAACTGATCGTCAATAAAATTCCCGTGGTAAAGTTTATCTACAACAGCGTCAAGCATCTTTCGACGGCGGTGTTTGAGTCGAACAATATGTTTAACCAAGTTGTTCTCGTTCCTTATCCGCACGAGGGTGTCCGGGCAATGGGTTTTGTTATGGCGGATGTTCCTGAAGCTTTACGCGAGCGCCTAGGGGAGGAGTACCTGTGCGTATTTATTCCCTGGAGCCTTAATATGACGTCCGGAACGAATCTCTTTGTTGCCAAAAAGGATGTCATATATCTTGATATCAGCAGCGAATCAGCGTTGCAATACATACTGACGGCCGGTGCTGTGATGCCGCGCAGCCCTGAAGTATCAGCTTCTGCCGGCAAGAAGGCGGGTGACTGATGGGGCAGTATACAACACAGGCGATCGTTGTCGGCGTTCACAACTGGGGGGATGCCGATAAAATGGTGACCTTTATGACCAAAGAACATGGCAAGGTAAAAGCAGCTGCCTATGGCTGTCGTCGTCCCAAAAGCCCCCTGGCCGCTGGCATGCAGATGTTCAATTACATTGAACTTCAGCTGACGGAGGGGCAGCGGCTCGATACCGTCAAGCAGTATTCGCTGAAAAAGTCCTTTAAGGCCATTAGTGCGGATCTGACTGTGATGGCCTATGCTTCGTTTGTTGCTGAACTGGCCAGGGAACTATGCCCGGAGCGCGAGCCGCATCCGGAAGTCTTTGCTAAGCTGCTTGAGGTACTGGAATCACTTTCTAAGCGTAACCCGCGTATTGCTGCACTGATTGCAGGCTATCAGCTGCTTGAGTACACCGGTTGTCAGCTGAGTTTCAGCCGCTGCGTTCATTGCGGCGAGCCGATTGAGGGCGACCGCTTTTTTTCACTAGAGCAGGGAGGTGCTGTTTGTGGGAAATGTGGGTTCCCGGGAATTGATGAATTCCCGGAAACTCTGCGATTTTTTATTGAAGAAATGCTGGCTTTTGACTGGCAAGCTCAGTTGTCGCTTCGTGTCAACGGGGCACAGCTGGTGCGGGCAGAACGATTGTTGCTGCTGTATTTGCAGCATCTGCTCACGCGTCCTTTGAAATCCCTGGCGTTTATTGAACAGCTGTCTCTCCTCCAGCCGGAAGGAAAAAAGGTTGCCGGTAGATGACAGTTGTTTTTTGCGATTGACAACACCCATGGGATTTGCTAAACTAAATGCAAGTATTTATGCGATGAAGAAAAGAGTAGCTCCTGTAAAAAGCGAAGCGGTGATGGTGTGAGACCGCTATAGGGAGTGAGAGGCGTTTCGGAGCGGTGAGAGGAAAGCTTAAGGCAAGTAAAACTCACAAATGATTGAGGTGGGCGCAAGCCAATCAGGGTGGAACCGCGGGAAAATATATCCCGTCCCTGTAACATGATTTGTTACAGGGACGGGATTTTTTATTGCGATTCCGAAAATTAAGGAGGTAAAATTCTTATGAAGTTTCAGGAAATTATTCTGACCCTGCAGCAGTTTTGGGCTGAACAGGGTTGTATTTTAGGCCAGGCCTATGATGTGGAAAAAGGAGCCGGCACCATGAATCCGTCGACTTTCCTGCGCGTTTTAGGACCGGAACCATGGCATGTGGCCTATGTCGAGCCATCGCGCCGTCCGGCGGATGGCCGCTATGGCGATAATCCGAATCGCCTGTTTCAGCACCATCAGTTTCAGGTGATCATGAAACCGTCGCCAGACAATATCCAGGAGCTCTACTTGGCCAGTCTTGAGAAACTTGGTATTCGGGCCGCAGAACATGATATCCGCTTTGTTGAGGACAACTGGGAATCACCGACTCTTGGCGCCTGGGGTCTTGGCTGGGAAGTATGGCTTGATGGTATGGAAATCACGCAGTTTACGTATTTCCAGCAGGTGGGCAGCGTTGATGTGAAACCTGTTGCTTCGGAAATTACATATGGCCTTGAACGTCTGGCCATGTACATTCAGGGAAAGGAAAATGTTTACGATATCGAATGGACGGACGGCTATACGTACGGAGATATCTTCCATCAGAATGAATATGAACAATCGGCCTATAATTTCGAGCTTGCCGATACAGCTCTATTGTTTGATCTGTTCGAAAAATATGAAAAAGAAGCTATCCGCATCATCGACCTCGGCTATGTACATCCAGCATATGATTATGTGCTGAAATGTTCCCATGCATTTAACCTGCTCGATGCCAGGGGGGCGATCAGTGTTTCCGAGCGTACGGCTTTTATTGGCAGGGTCCGCAATCTTGCCCGCCTTTGTGCCCAGTGTTATTTGAAGCAGCGCGAGGAACTCGGCTATCCGATGTTAAAGGGAGGTAAACAGGCATGAGCAGAGATTTGTTATTGGAAATAGGTACGGAAGAGGTTCCGGCACATTTTATGCCGGGAATTTTGGCTCAGCTCAAGGAAAATGCGGCCAAGACACTGAAGGAACTGCGCCTTTCATATGAGGATATCCGCACCGTTGGAACTCCACGCCGCAGTGCACTGCTGGTAAAAGGACTGGCTGACCGGCAGGCTGATGTTGAAAGTGAAAACAGAGGGCCGTCACTGGCAATTGCCTTTGATGAAAATGAACAGCCGACAAAGGCTGCGGTTGGTTTCGCCCGGGGGCAAAAGATAGATCCGAAAGATCTTATCGTCAAAGATGGGTATGTGTATGCAATGGTCCATGAGGCCGGACAGGAAACGGACGGGTTGCTTGCGAATGTGTTGCCGGGACTGATTACGGGGCTGAACTTTCCCAAGAACATGCGCTGGGCTGATCTTGACTTTAAATTTGTCCGCCCGATTCGCTGGATAGTAGCTCTGCTCGATGAGAAAGTCATTGACTTTACCGTGGCGGAAGTCAAAAGCGGTAACCGGTCCCGTGGACACCGATTTTTAGGACATGAGGAGTTTGTGATTGAGCGTGCTACTGATTACGAAGGAATACTGAAACAAGAATTTATCATTGTAGATCAGCAGGAACGTCGCGAACTGATCCGCGCCCAGATTGAAGAATTGGCTGCTGCCAAAGGCGGACGGGCTGAAATCACGGAGGAGCTGCTCGAGGAGGTCGTCTACCTTGTCGAATATCCAACAGCGTTGTGCGGCAGTTTTGAAGAAAAGTATCTGCAATTGCCGCCGGAAACAGTTATTACACCGATGCGGGAACATCAGCGTTATTTCCCGGTGCTCGATGCAGCCGGGAAATTGATGCCGCTCTTTATAACGGTGCGCAATGGCAACCGGGAACATCTGGAAATCGTGCAGCATGGCAATGAACGCGTGCTCCGGGCCAGGCTTGCTGATGCCCAGTTTTTCTTTGATGAGGACCGCAAAAAGCCGCTAGAGGCCTATTTGGAAAAACTAAAAACAGTTGTGTTCCAGGAAGGGTTGGGCACTATTTATGATAAGAGCCTTCGTCTCGAAGCATTGGCGGCATTTATTGGTGAATGCATCGGTGCTTTGCCGGAGGATATTGCAACGGCAAGACGTGCGGCAAAGCTGGCAAAGGCAGATCTTGTTACCGGAATGGTCTGCGAATTCACAGAGCTGCAGGGCATTATGGGCCGTGAATATGCATTACTTGATGGTGAAGGGGAAGCTACAGCTGCGGCGATTTATGAGCATTATATGCCGCGCTTTGCCGGGGACGAACTGCCGGCAACTGTTGCCGGCAGGCTCGTCAGCTTGGCTGACAAGCTTGACAATATGGTGGCAACTTTTAGTCGCGGTCTGATTCCTACGGGATCACAAGATCCTTTCGCCCTGCGCCGCCAGGCACTGGGACTGGTTAATTCCTTGCTTGATGCAAAATGCAGCCTGCATCTGTCGGCTGTTGTTGAAAAATCCATGGACCTGTTGGGGATTACGGATCCGGCGACCCGCCTGAAGCTGCAGTCTGAGGTGGCAGAGTTTATTCGCCTGCGTCTTAAAAATATCCTTAGTGATGCTGGGATTCGCTATGATGTCATTGACAGCGTACTTGAAGATGTTGATGACAGTTATGCGGTTTATTTGCGGGCGGCGGCTGTTAATGTCGAGGTTGGCAAAGATAGTATGGCAAAATCCATCCAGGCATTTGTCCGGGTTGGCAATCTTGCCAAAAATTCTGCCAGTGCCCAAGTGGATCCGGCCTTGTTTGTTGCGCCTGAGGAAACGGCTCTGTATCAGGCCTATACTTCCGCTGCTGCAGCGCTGGAAAGTCTGATCGATGGCAGTGATTTTACGGGGGCGCTGGATGCAATCTCAGATCTAGCCGCGCCGATCGACGCTTTCTTTGCTGCCGTAATGGTTATGGATAAGCAGGAAGCAGTTAAAAATAATCGCTTGGGACTGCTCAAGGCTATTACGGAGCTTGTTGGACAGATTGCCGATTTTAGTAAAATTGTTCAGGCTTGATAAAAAATTTCTTCTTAAAGAAATAAAAATATCCGCCGCATTTAGCGACGGATATTTTTGTTTTGTGATCAGAGGATGATGTTTTCCGGAACATTGTAATGGATCTGTTCTGCGGAAAATTCACCACCATCTTTTTTTACATGTACGTTTTTGTGAAAGTCAGCAATTTTTGTACTCCAGTTATAAGTGGCACTGTCGGCTGTGATAGATAAGCCCTCACGGTGCAGGCTGACACCGCCGTCAATCTGGGCGGTTTTGTTGTTGCCGTTCACATAGACGCTGTCGCCGGTAAAGGTGATATCGTCCTGCATCACCGTGATATTGCCCTGTCCCCAGACCTCAAAAGAGGTGATATTGACCTGGGCGTTATCGGCCGTGATGATTCGTGAATCGGTTGCAATGCGGACATGGCCCTCAAGTATATAGCGCCCAGTATTAATATCCAGATAATTCGAATCTGAGGTAATGGAGGGCTTGGCAGCCAAGGCCATTGTGCTTGTAAAAACCAGCAGTAGGGCCGCAAGACACAGGGCAAAAAGTTTCTTTATTTTCATGGGCTGAGCTCCTTTATTCATAAAATCGCAACGCTTGCTGCTACCTTCATTATAGCAAACAGTGTCACAAAAAAAAAGTGCTGCGCGCAGGGGAGATAAGGAGTGTGTGGCGAATAAGCAAATACAGAGAGTAAAAAAGGCGGGGATCAGGAAATGAACATACGAGAACGCAGTGAGGCCATAGAGGAACAGTTTTTATCACCGCTGGCGGCAAAAAGTCGTGACAGCCGGCGCGCGCAAACAGAAACCGCGTGTCCGTTTCGGACCGAATATCAGCGCGACCGTGACCGGATTTTGCACTGTAAGGCTTTTCGCCGGCTCAAGCACAAGACGCAGGTATATATTGTATCAGGCGATCATTATCGAACGCGCATGACGCACAGCCTTGAGGTATCGCAGATTGCCCGGACTATTGCGCGGGGCCTGCGGCTCAATGAAGATCTGACGGAGGCAATCGCGCTTGGGCATGATGTGGGGCATACGCCGTTCGGCCATGCCGGAGAGGGGGTCATGAACCGGCTGACCGGTCACTTTTTTCATAATGAGCAGAGTCTGAGGGTTGTCCGCTTTTTGGAAAAAGGCGGACAGGGCCTGAATTTGACCGCCGCCGTTGAAGACGGGATTCTTCATCATTCTGGTCCGGGGCTGCCGACGACGCTCGAGGGAAGAATCGTCCGCACGGCTGATCGTATTGCCTATCTTTGTCATGATTATGATGACAGCCTGCGGGCTGGCCTGTTGAAAACAGAGGATTTGCCGCAGTCGGTTCAGCAGTATTTTGGCTGCAACACCTCATCGATGATAACGACAATGGTATCGGATATGATCATCGCGTCGGAAGCGGCAGGTGATATTGTGTTTTCATCGTCTGTAAACGAAGTGATGCAGCTGTTCCGCAAATTCATGTTTGAACGTATTTATCATTCACAGGCGCTGGAAAAAGAGCGGGAACAGGCGATGTTTGTGATTGAGCAGCTTTACTGTTATTACTTGAAAAATTTTTCGGCGCTGCCGGAGGAGTTTTTACAACGCGGCAAAGTATGGGGGAAAGAAACGACTGTCACGGATTATATTGCCGGGCTTACCGACAGCTACGCTGTGCAGCTGTTTCGTGAACTTTTAATGCCGCCGGTGGGGATTATGGTCAATAAGTAAGGATTTTTTCGTTGTTTCTCCCTTGTTTTTAGGGCAAATTGCTTTTTTTTGTAAACAGCAAATTTTTAAAACTTTGTCAATAGGAAAAAGGATATTGACGATTTATAGGGAATATCATATATAGTGGGAATGGAAAATCGCTTTAAAATAGAAGAGAGGCGAGCTAGCGCTGCATTATTAAAATTTTTATTTTAAAAGAAGGAAATCGATAAGATACAGCGAATTTAGCTTAGGTGTTTATTTCTTCTAAGACGTTGGTCCGGTAGGGAGAGCGCGATGAAAGGTGAACTTAATGAAGGGCAATAGAGATTATGATGAGTTTATACAACGTGTGCGCTCACAATCAGATATTTTAGCAACGGTTTCCGGCTATGTGACGATGAAGAAGAAGGGCGGCCGTTACTGGGGCTGCTGTCCGTTTCATAATGAAAATACGCCGTCTTTTTCTGTTGTGCCGGAACAAGGCTTTTTTTATTGTTTTGGCTGTCATGCGGGGGGCAATGTATTTAAGTTTATTTCGCTCGTTGAAAACATCTCTTATTTTGAGGCGGTCAAGTTGCAGGCAGAACGGCTGAATATTGATCTGCCACAGCGAGACCGGACCGAGCAGGAAATTCTGCAGGAACAAAAAACGGCAGATCTGCGAAGGATACACGAGATGGCCCGTGATTTTTTTCATAACTGCCTTACAAGAACTAAGTACGGTGCTCCGGCGTTAGCATATTTTCGCCAGCGGGGCATCAGCGATGAGGTCATTGAAAAGTTTCGGCTGGGATATGCACCGCCGGCCTGGGACAAGCTGCTCGCGGCTTTTCGTCAACGCGGGATTGCTGCGGAATTACTCGTTGAAGCTGGTCTGGTAGCTGAGCGTCAGTCGGGCGGGTTTTATGACCGTTTTCGCAACCGAGTCATTATTCCGATCAGCGATGAGCGCGGCCGGGTCTGTGGCTTTGGCGGCAGAGTTCTCGATGACAGCCAGCCTAAATACTTAAACTCCCCGGAGACGGTCCTGTTCAACAAGCGCCAGTTGCTGTTTGGTCTTGATCAGTCACAGCGGGCGATAAAAGAGGCTGGTTATGCCATTATTGTTGAAGGCTATATGGATGCGATTGCCGTATACAGCTATGGCATAAAAAATGTCGCAGCCTCTTTAGGGACGGCTTTTACTATTGAGCAGTGCAAAAAACTTTTGCGGTATGCACCAGAAATTTATTTTGCCTATGACAGCGATAGCGCCGGGCAAAATGCTACGATTCGTGCTTTAACGATTGTACGCGAAACAGGTGCCAGCGTGAAGGTCATTATACTGCCTGACGGCAAGGACCCGGATGAATTTATTCGCCGGCATGGAGCTGACGAATTCCGCACGTTGATCAAAAATGCTTTGCCGTTAGTGGAGTACCGGCTCAGGCATGCGCTTGATAGTGCTGATTACACAGCGCTTGAGGGCAAGGTCAAGGTGCTCAATGAGATCTTGCCGATTTTTACGGAACTGAATAATGCAGTTGAGCTCAATGCCTATATTGCCCGCATATCGCAGGTACTCAGTATTGATGAAGGGGTTATTCGCAGCGAACTGCAGAACTTTTCTGGCAAAAAACACCACCAGACAGAACCGGCACGTGCCGGCATGCGATTCGCGGTCAAACGCGTAGACAATGCTATTTTGCGGGCAGGCAGATATATCATAAAGACGTTATGGCTGGAACCTTCTGTGCTCGGCTATGCCCAGGCACAACTCAAGGTGGAGGAAGTGCAAAACAAACTTCATCATGAAATTTTACAATTTATCGCCAACAGTGGCGGGGATGAGAGCAAGATGGACGATGTTGCAGCATCACAGATCCTGAGTCCGGAAGCAGGTGCAGAGCTGTCACGCTGTCTTGTCGAGGAATTCGGTCCGGAGGATAAGCTGCAATTGTTTGACGACTGTGTCCGAACAATCCGGTTATCGTATTTAAAACAATTATATGAAGAACATCGGCTGCGGGCAGATGAATTAGAGCGTATGGGGGATGAAGGCTTTTTGCAGGAACTTGCAGAAAGCCAGCGAATTAAAAATGAAATTAATGAATTATAAAATGAAGTATGATCGTATAGCAATGAATATACAGAAAGGAGGCATGTAAATGGCCGAGAAGAAAAAAGCAGAGGCAACAGCGTCGCAGAGTTCAGATATTGTTTTAAAGCTCCTGAAAAAAGGGAAAAAAAGCGGCGGTGTGCTGACATATGGAGAGATTGTCGAAGCGTTGCAGGCCGAAGACATGACACCGGATGAAATTGATGATTTGTATGAAGCGTTCAGTAAAAAAGGAATAGACATTGTTGATACCTCCCATGAACAAAACAATGATGAAGAAGATATCGAAAAAGGGGAAGAAGTCGATATTGATTTGAGCATTCCGGAAGGGATCAACATTGACGATCCGGTCAGAATGTATTTAAAGGAAATTGGCAGAGTCCCGCTCCTGACTGCTGAAGAAGAAATTTTCCTGGCAAAACGCATGGAAGAGGGCGATGAAGAAGCACAAAAAAGGCTGGCAGAAGCAAACCTGCGCCTTGTTGTCAGTATTGCCAAACGTTATGTCGGCCGTGGCATGCTGTTTCTTGATCTGATACAGGAAGGAAATCTCGGTCTGATAAAGGCTGTAGAAAAATTTGACTACAATAAGGGCTATAAGTTTAGTACGTATGCTACCTGGTGGATTCGTCAGGCAATTACGCGCGCTATTGCTGACCAGGCCCGTACGATTCGCATACCGGTTCATATGGTAGAGACGATCAATAAGCTGATCCGTGTATCGCGCCAACTCTTACAGGAACTAGGACGCGAACCGGCACCGGAAGAAATTGCCAAAGAGATGGAAATCACCGTTGACCGCGTGCGGGAAATTATGAAGATTGCTCAGGAACCTGTTTCGCTTGAAACACCGATCGGTGAGGAGGAAGACTCTCATCTTGGTGATTTTCGCGCCAACTCTTACAGGAACTAGGACGCGAACCGGCACCGGAAGAAATTGCCAAAGAGATGGAAATCACCGTTGACCGCGTGCGG
>Ga0183099_1002050_pt1 | contig 10777 bp, 12 predicted proteins | sample Biomet1_FD_127788 | JGI IMG/M metagenome (GOLD analysis project Ga0183099, IMG submission 127788) | Microbial communities from bioreactor (seeded with anoxic lake sediment) at LBNL, California, USA - Biofuel metagenome 1 | ecosystem: Engineered > Bioreactor > Anaerobic > Unclassified ... | reverse complement strand
ACAGGAAAGAACCGCCAACAAAACAGGCAACAGGAAAGAACCGCCAACAAAACAGGCACAATATCCATAGACTTTCCCAAACCTCCGCAAGAAATTCAACGCGGCCCACTGCCGCCCCTCGCCCCAATTTCCCCTCAGCGTCGCTGCCCAAAGTGCACGCCTTACCCGGCCCCAAACGCTGAGTGAGCGCCCGCACGCGTCAGCGTGCACTCTGCTGCTTCGGGTCTCCCCATCCTCACACCTGGCACGGAAGCAGCACAGGTAAAGGAACAGAAGGGGTCGCGCGGCGGGTACACACTCAGCATCAGGGCTGATGCCGCAAATTTCTTATGCTTTCCTGGTCTGCAATGCAAGCCCCGCCCCAAAACAGTGCACATGCCCCGCCAAATCATGTTGTGGCAGCGTTGCATTTCCCTCCACCGTGTGCCACTCTGCACGGCAGGACAACAGCCGCACATGCATACCTCACCCCACACCTATCGCGTTGCCTTTTGGCTACGCTTGTCGCTTTTAGCACTCCCTTTTCTGCTGGCCGCCTGCGGCGACCCCATCGATCTTGTACGCCAGTCGCACCAGAAGCCGGACACCTCACGCACCGTGGCCCAGGTGCTGGAATCCTACCCTTATTTCAAGAAGGTCACCTGGACATCCCATGAGGACAAAGACGGCAAGATTATCGTCCAGGCGGAATGCGACATCGACATAGCTGCTACCTGCAAGGATGTCAGCACAGCCAGTATGAAGCTGGCCACGCGGGATGTACGTGATGACTACTTGCTCGCCCAGTATGTCGTAGTGGGCTGGCCACGCAAAATCAGGCCGCAATACGCCATCCACGTCACACGTTGTCTCAACGGCAACCACCTCGCCGTCACGGATCCCAAATCTCTACAGGCCATTTACCGCGGCGAGCGTTTGCGCTTTTTTTGCCTGGAAGGGCTGAACTGCCCGCCAACGGAAGCGTCTCAGGAGAAGGGCGACGCTGAGAAACCACCGGCTACGCAGTAACAACCGGCACAGTAGCTTCTCACGACGCCTTATTTCCTTCGCTCACCACCACGTCTTCAGGCGCATTCGCAGCCAATCCCGCCGCCATTTCCAGTCCTAAGGTGCTGGCCGCAGCCATCACCTCAGGCCGTGCCTGGGCATCGCCTGGCTTATAAATAGCGCAGGCCCGCAGCAGCCGGCTTTGCGTAAAGCCAAGCCAGCGGTAAAAATAGGCGTAGCGGGGGTAAATGTCTGTAAACAAGTCTTCCTTTGGGTGGCCTTGGGCAATAATAAAGGCCAGATCCAACCCCGTGCCCAGGCGAGAGCGCTGCCCACGCGGCAGGTGCGGATAGCCCGGCTTCAGGTAGCAAAAGCTGCGGTCGATGAAGCCTTTGAGCTGCGCCGTTACCTCGCCGAAGTACACCGGCGTGGCCACAATAAGACCGTCACAGCCGCGCACAGCCTCCAGCACTTCCGTCAAGTCATCCTTGAGAATGCAGACCTCCGAGGACTTTTTGCAGGCGAGGCAACCCTGGCAACCGGAATACTTCAAAGAGTTGAGGCGAAAGGTACGTACCTCTGCCCCGGCGGACTGCGCTGCTGCGCACACCGCCCCGGCAATGTCCGCGCTGTTTCCGCCAGGGCGTGGGCTGCCATGCAGGCAAACCAGACGCCTCATGACTGCCCCCCAGCCAGCACCCGCTCCACAGTGGCTGTCTTGGACGAAAGCCCGTTGACCCGTCCCCGCCGCCAATCGGCATTGATGGTCAAAAATACGCGGTCGCTATCTGCTGCAAGAACCTCAAAGCAACGGCGCACAACCCCCATCACTTCCGCCCATTCCCCCTCAATGCAGGTTCCCATGGGTGTCAGCTTGTGTGGCAGGCCGCTTTCCCGAATAACCCCCACGGCACGGGCCACATAGGCTCCAACGCTCGCTCCTTTGTCCATGGGGAAGACGCAAAGCTCCACAATAAGACTCATAAGCCGCTCCTTATATTCTATGGAACAAGATGTGGGCACGTTTCGGCTAGCCGATGGCGAATAGACCAGGAATGGCAATGCACATACAGGTATTGCAGGGGCATACGAGCTCTCCCTCTCGCATAATGGCTACGGATAAAGGCAGGAATATAATCATTGTTGTTCCCGGTTCATTATGCGGCGTAGAGCCCCTCCTCACTCACTTATAAAAAAAGAGATTACCAAGCAAATCAACACAGTCAAGACATCACCATAAAAACATAATGTTCACTAACTATTCCAGATTGATGAGCCCAAACAACGAAACGGGCGAGTAAGAATTTCTCCACATTTTGTTCAGCCCCCTCTTGCCTTTGTCGAAAGAGCGGTGTAGCTCATTCGTAGCTAACTCACTGATTCTGCTGAACAAAAAAAATCAGTTCGTGTGGCTTTCGTGACATTTTTTCAGCATTCGTGCCACGGCACGAGCGAACATGAAAAGGCGTTCCACGTTTCGTTTCATTCATATCAATCTGGAGGTGTTGTATGAAGGTTTCCGTAGGACATGGCTTGGCCGGCGCAGAGAAACGCCTTGAAGAGCGCGGCATTTCTCGCCGTGACTTCATGAAATTCTGCGGTACCATCGCCGCAGCCATGGGCATGGGTCCGGCTTTTGCTCCCCAAATTGCAGCGGCCTTGACTGCTGACAATCGTCCTTCCGTCATCTGGTTGCACAACGCCGAGTGCACGGGCTGTTCCGAGTCCATTCTGCGCACGGCTGCCCCGTACATCGACGCGCTTATCCTCGATGTCATCTCCCTGGAGTACCAGGAAACAATCATGGCCGCCGCTGGCGAAATGGCTGAAAAAGCCCTGCACGACGCCATGAAGAAACCCTACCTGTGCGTCGTTGAAGGCGCCATCCCCATGAAGGACGGCGGCATCTACGGCAAGGTGGGCGGCCACACCATGCTCGACATCTGCAAAAAAGTTATCCCCGGCGCCCTGGCCACCATCGCCTACGGCACCTGCGCCACCTACGGCGGCGTTCAGGCTGCTAAACCGAATCCGACCGATGCCAAGGGTGTTTCCGATGTGTTCCCCAAGGCCACCGTCATCAACGTTCCCGGCTGCCCGCCCAACCCGGCCAACTTGGTCGGCACCGTGCTTGCCGCCATTGATACCGTGGTGAACAAAAAGCCCCTGCCGAAGCTCGACGACCTGAAGCGCCCCCTGGCCTTCTTCGGCGAGACCGTTCACGACAAGTGCGAGCGTTTGCCCCACTTTGAGAAGGACGAGTTCGCTCCCTCCTTCAATTCCGCTGAGGCCAAAAAAGGCTGGTGCTTGTACAAGCTCGGCTGCAAGGGCCCCTACACTTACAATAACTGCCCCACCAAGAAGTTCAACCCCCTCGACAAGGGCGTTGGCGTGAACTGGCCCGTCCAGGCTGGTCACCCTTGCATCGGCTGCAGCGAGCCCATGTTCTGGGATACCATGAGCCCCTTCTACGAAGAGCAGAAGTAGGCCTTGCCGGACATAATTCCGGATTTGTCGAACGTTAAGCTGCGATTATCATCCAAGGAGGACAAAATATGTCTGGTTCCAAACCCCAGGCCGCTCCGGTCAAGGTAACCCCTAAGAGCACTTACTCTGGTCCGGTCATTGTCGACCCGGTCACCAGAATCGAAGGCCACCTGCGCATCGATGCCACCGTCGAGAATGGCAAAATCGTTGACGTCCGCAGCAGCTCTCAGCTGTTCCGTGGTCTTGAAATCATCCTTAAGGGCCGCGACCCTCGCGATGCCCAGCACTTCACCCAGCGCGCCTGCGGCGTTTGCACCTACGTGCACGCCCTGGCCAGCACCCGCGCCGTTGATAACGCCGTGAAGGTAAAGATTCCGAAAAACGCCACTCTGATGCGCAACCTGGTCATGGGCTCCCAGTTCCTGCATGACCACATCGTGCACTTCTATCACCTGCATGCTCTTGACTGGGTCAACGTTGCCAACGCCCTGAAGGCCGACCCCGCCAAGACCGCTGCCCTGTCCAACAGCCTTTCCCCGAACCGCAAAGAGACCGCGGCTCAGTTCAAGGCCGTTCAGGACAAAGTCGGCGCCCTTATCGCCAGCGGCAAGCTCGGCATCTTCACCAACGCCTACTTCCTGGGCGCCAAGAAGAACGAAGCTTACTACCTGCCCGCCGAGGCCGACCTCATGGCCACCAAGCACTACCTTGACGCCCTGCACATGCAGGTCAAGGCTGCTCGCGCCATGGCCATCTTCGGTGCCAAAAACCCGCACACCCAGTTCACCGTCGTTGGCGGCGTGACCAACTACGATGCCCTGAAGCCCGAGCGCATTGCCGAGTACAAAGCCCTGACCGACGAAGTCATTGGTTTCATCAAAGACTTCTACATCCCGGACCTGCTCGCTGTGGCCGGCTTCTACAAAGACTGGGCCTCCATTGGTGGCACCACCAACTTCATGAGCTTCGGCGAGTTCCCGACCGACGAGTACAACCTTGATTCCCGCTTCTTCCAGCCCGGCATCATCATGAAGCGCAACATCAAAAAAGTTGACGCTGTCGATCCGAGCCTGATTCAGGAGCACGTGAAGCACAGCTGGTACGTTGGCGACCAGGCCCACCACCCCTACCAGGGCGTGACCGAGCCGAAGTACACCGACCTCAATGACAAAGACCGTTACTCCTGGATGAAGGCCCCCCGCTACAACGGCGAGGCCATGGAGACCGGTCCTCTGGCTACCGTGCTGGTCGCTTACGCCAAAGGCCACAAGCCCACGGTCGACGCGGTCAACTTCGTTCTGGCCAAACTCGGCGTCGGCGCTGATGCCCTGTTCTCCACCCTGGGCCGCACCGCTGCCCGTGGTATCGAGACCCTGGTCATCGCTAACCAGATGCAGACCTGGCTCGACGCCCTCGTCGGCAACGTAAAGGGCGGCGACAGCGAGCTGTACACCCCCTGGAAAATGCCGGATGAGGCTGAAGGCGTCGGCTTTGTGCAGGCTCCTCGCGGCGCTCTGTCTCACTGGATCAAGATCAAAAAGGGCAAGATCGAGAACTTCCAGCTCGTCGTGCCTTCCACCTGGAGCCTGGGTCCCCGCTGCGCCGCTGGCAAGCTCGGTCCCGTTGAAGAGGCCCTCATGGGCACCCCGATCTTCGATCCGGAACGTCCGGTCGAGATCCTGCGCACGGTCCACAGCTTCGACCCCTGCATCGCCTGCGGCGTGCACGTGCTCGACGCCAAAACCGGCAAGACTGCCAGCTTCAAGGTGTTGTAAACCGTAAACGCATCCTGTATGGACGGGAATCCGGGCAACCGGGTTCCCGTCCTTTTTCATAACGAGCGAGAGGCTATGAGCGACACGAAAAAACGCATCCTTGTTCTTGGCGTGGGCAACATTCTCTTCACGGATGAAGGCATCGGCGTCAGCGCGGTGGATGAAATCGAACGCCTGTATGATGTCTCGGACAACGTCACCCTCATGGATGGCGGCACCCTGGGCACCCGCCTCATGGACCCCATTATGAACTGCGAACAACTGATCGTCATCGACGCGGTGTTGGGCGACGGCCCCGCTGGCAGCGTCTACCGCCTAACGGGCGACGACCTGCGTAAAAGTTTGGCTTTCAAAGACTCCATGCACCAAACGGACCTTGTGGACACGCTCATCATGTGCGAAATTGTGGGCAACAGGCCAGAGGCGGTCATCATCGGCATGGAACCGCATGACTACCACACAATGAATGTGGGACTTTCCGAGGCCGCAAAAGAGCGCCAAGAGGCCCTCATAGGCTTTGTGCTTGAGGAAATCGCCAACGCTGGCGGCACCTTTGAAAAGCGAGCCGTTCCCGGCCCCAGCACCAGGGAGAATGAGCCATGTGCCTAGCCGTACCCGCTGAAATTATTGAAATTTCCGACAACGTCGCAACCTGCCGCGTGGGCGAGGGCAACACCACCCTCAACGCATCGCTGATGATCCTGGATGACGAGGTGGCCCCCGGCGACTTCCTCATCATCCACGCGGGTTTCGCCATCCGCAAGCTGGACCGCGTGGAAGCGCAGGAAACCCTCAAAATCCTGCGCGACGTAATGCAAGCTGCGGAAGAAGCAGGCATCAAGCAGGATAACATCGTCATCTAAAACAGGTAGTTCAAAAAGGCAGTCGCGCTGTGTAACCAGCGCAAGAAAGCCGACGTCCCATTCAGGTCGTCGGCTTTCTTGTTGCCCTAAGCTGTCAGAAATCAATGTTGGCAGGCTCAGCCTATGGCTTTGCGCACCACGCGTAACACTGCCTCCGGGTCAAAGGGCTTAGGGAAGGTGGCAAGAGCCTGGGGGATGGCTCCCTCGGCATCAGAAAGGCCGCTGATGACCACCACAGGGATGTGGCGAAACTCGTCAATCTGGGTAAAACGGGCGTAAAAACGCGGCCCCCAAGCGCCGGGCATCTCTAAATCCAAGGTGATGAGGTCTGGCAACTCGCGCCGCAGCACGGCCATGGCCATAGAGCCATCCGCAGCGCTGCACACTTCGTAGCCGTCATCGCGGAACAAATCCGTCAGATAATCAACAATGACCGGATCGTCATCCACCACCAAAATCTTTCGTGCCCGTGCCTTTTCCGGCTGGGGCAGCGCCACCCTGCGCCGCACAAGACGGCGCGATGCCAACCTACGCATTTGGCCAAACAACGGGGCAGAGACATACTCGTTAGCGTTGTGCGCCAAGCCCTCGCTCGAACCGGGCAAAAAGGTATGAGAAGAAGCTGTCTCGGCCATCTCAACACCAATAGTGTCAGCAGGTACCGGCGCGTCACGATATAAACAGCTGATATCGTCGCGCAAAATGTCAAGAATCGACACCGAATCAAGCCGCTCAAAAACGGCCTGGTCGGCGTCGATCCAAATGCTGCGCATAAGACACTCGGCAGAGCGATCGCACTGGAGGCGGTCCATGCCGCAGGCCAAGGTCACACCACCATTTTCCATGGCGCGCACAATGTCGCCCACGGTAATGTTCTCCGGCGCGCGTGCAAGCTGGTGCCCACCATTGCGGCCTCGCATGCTGTTCACAAAACCGGCGCGGCGTAAATCGCCCACAATGCGTTCCAGGTATTTCATGGAAACGCCCTGCCGCTGAGAGATGTCGAGCATGGACACGGGGCCTTGGTCCTGGTGCTGGGCAATATCCAGCACAATGCGCACCCCGTAACGTCCTTTGGTGGTTAGTCGCACAGTAGAGTCCTGTATGTCTTCATCTTTTAAGCATACCTGCGAAACAAGAAACGGTCAATGCGCCGCAGGAAAATTCCCACGGCTGCATGCTTATTCAAAGGGCACCATTGCCCCTGTTTTGTAGGATTTATGGTGCTGTTACTGCGCTCTGGGCAGGGTTTGTACGGCGGCAGCGCCCATTGCGTGCACGTATTCTCCGTGCCCTTGCGTTTTGTGCTGCTGGCTTGCCCTTGCCTTGTCCGCAGGGACCATTACCGGCCCCCCTTCCTGGTCCACCAGCGCCAGTACCTTGGGCACCGCCTTGTCCCCCGTTCGCTTGGCCTCTTCCTTGTCCACACTGCCCCTTGCCCTGGCCACCTTGGCCTCTTCCCTTTCCTCTACCCTGGCCCAAAGGCCCTGTTCCGTCTGCATTCGGCATAATTGCTCCTTTGCCGCAGTTGCGGCATTTCCATTACCCACAGCATCAGTCATGCCGTTTGCAACTCTCCCAACTCAAACAGGGCGTTGACATTCACCGGGGCAAAGAACATGCTCGGTATTGGGCGCATAACACGCCCGCAATTGCAGCTATGACGTATTTTACGCCCGCCAAACCTTTGGGAGGCTGTGTGAGCTTTCTCCGCGACATCTCTTGCGAGCACATTATGGATAGCCTGGCTGACGGCGTTTTTACCGTTGATCTCGACTGGAACATTACCTTCTTTAACCGCGCAGCCGTTGCCATTACAGGCGTTCCACGTGCCGAGGCCTTGGGTCGAAAATGTTGGGAAGTGTTCCGCTCCAGCATTTGCGATGGCTCCTGCGCCCTCAAGGCGGCCTTGAAGGCTGGCGAAAGCCGCAGCAATCGCTCTCTCTTCTTTGTCCGCACAGAGGGCACAAAGGTGCCCATCAGCATCAGCGCGCCCCCTGCGCGACAGGCGCGGCAAGATCGTCGGCGGCGTGGAAACATTCCGCGATCTCTCGGCCCTGCGGCTTATGCAAAAAAATTGACGGGCTATACCGAGTGGACGACATACTGAGTAAAAGCCCGCTTTTTCAACGCACTTTAGGTATTCTGCCGCAAATAGCCATCAGCGGCTCCACTGTTCTCCTGCTGGGGGAATCCGGCACCGGCAAAGAGCTGGTAGCCCGCGCCATCCATAGTGCAAGTGGGCGCAGCAACAAGCCTTTTGTGGCGGTCAACTGTGGCGCCTTGCCGGAGAACCTCCTGGAAAGCGAGCTCTTTGGGCACAAGGCTGGTGCGTTTACCGATGCGAAGAAGGACAAGCCCGGGCGCTTCCAAGCTGCGCACGGCGGTACGCTTTTCTTGGATGAAATCGGCGACATGCCCCTGACCTTGCAGGTAAAAATTTTGCGTGCCTTGCAGGAGAAAGTTATAGAACCCTTGGGCGCTGTGGCAGGCACCCCTGTTGATGTGCGCATTATCGCCGCCACAAATCGAGACCTGGAAGACATGGTGGCTCGGCAAACCTTTCGCAGCGACCTTTACTACAGGCTCAATGTTGTGCGTTTATCCCTCCCCTCCCTGCGCCAACGTCCAGAGGATATTCCCCTGCTGGCGCAGCACTTTGTGGACCGGCAAAACGCCCATACCGGCAAGGAAGTGCAAGGGTTATCGCCGGAGGTGCTTCAACTGCTCATGCGCCACACCTTTCCTGGCAACGTGCGCGAGTTGGAAAACATCATCGAATATGCCTTCATTTTGTGCCCTGGTGGGCTGATCCAACCGGAGCACCTGCCAGAGGCCCTGGCTCCGCGCACCCAACATGAGGATACCGCGCAACCTTTAGCTTTCAGCGGCACCTTGGCCGCACTAAAGCACCGCGCCGCCAGCGAAACCCTTGCCCGCCACCAAGGCCGCGTCATGGCTGCCTGTCGTGAGCTGGGTATTTCCAAGGACACCCTGCGCCGCATCCTGCATTCAGAGGGTTAGCCCGCGCCAATGCTTCCCAACGAAATTCGGGCGTAAAACACGCCCACCCGTTCTAAAGATACTGACCACAAGACAGTAACTTGATGATATATCAGGACTTCGCATACTGGCACAATTCCTGCCTTATGCGGTGTGTCGTGCTGTCACGCCTTGCCTCAACACTGGGGCGTACGACATGAATTTACCGAAGGAGGTTCGCGATGCTCATCTGCTTGGCCTGTTACGGCGACCGCGTCGCGACCCTTTTGGAAAGCGCGACACAGCTCCGCTTTTATACCGGTGACGCCTGCGACCCCGGCCGCGTGGAGCTGAGCACAACGCTGGCGCTGCCCGGCCCGGTGGGTCTATTGGGCCTTTCCGCCCTGTCGGGGCTGATGGTCGAGGCCGAGGCGATCATCCTGCTCTGTGGCGGCGTATCCTGCTGCACCCAAGAGGTTCTGCGCGGTGGTGGCGTTCATGTGGTTCCCTGGATTGGCGGCGCGGCGGATGATGTGGCTCAGGCATGGTGGTCTGGGACCATTCAAAATTTCAAAATGCCGGGTTGTACCGGCGCAGGCAACGGCGCACGACGCCGCTGTGGACGCAATAGAAACAAGGAGCGAAAGCTTATGCAACAAGGAATCATCGCCATTACAAGCGAAGGCCCAGGGCTGGACTCCATGGTGGACCCGCGCTTTGGACGGGCGGCCGGATTTGTGATTGTCGATTTGGGCACCAATGCTGTCAGCTATGTGGACAACGGTGGCTCGCAGGCCATGGCGCAGGGCGCAGGCATACAGGCTGCGGAAAACGTCGCCCATGCCGGGGCCAAGCATCTGCTCAGCGGCTTTGTCGGTCCCAAGGCTTTTCAGGCCCTCTCCGCTGGCGGCATCGCCGTTGTGCAGGATGTTGAGGGCATGAGCGTGGGACAAGCGGTGGAAAAATTCCGCCGGGGCGAATTCACCGTGGCCGCAGCTCCTAATGCCCAGGCGGGCGGGAATAAAGGCTGAGGCGCGTATGATCTACGCCATCGCCAGCGGTAAGGGAGGAACAGGCAAAACCACCGTGACAGCCTCCCTGGCCAGCGTGTGGGAAGGCCCGCTCACCGCCGTGGATTTGGATGTGGAGGAGCCGAACCTGCATCTCTTCCTCCATCCAGAAATTGCCTCCGAAACGCCAGCCATGTTGGAAGTTCCCACTGTGGATGCGGAACGCTGCATCCTGTGTGGGGAATGCGCGTCATTCTGCCAATTCAAGGCGCTCTCTGTCATGGGCAATACGCTGCTCTTATTCCCAGAGATGTGCCACGGATGCGGCGGCTGCCTAGCCCTATGCCCGGAAGGTGCTTTGCTGCCAGCCGAGCGTGAGCTGGGTACGGTGTTGCAAGGGCACGCCGGTCCCATCACATTCATAATGGGGCAACTGCGCGTGGGCGAGGCCATGAGCCCACCGCTGATGCGCCAGGTCAAAAGACGTTTTACCCGCCGCGTGCCCAGTGCCCCGGCGCACCCTGGCGATGTTCTCATCGACTCGCCTCCAGGAGTCAGCTGCCCGGCGGTGAACGCCGTTATGGATGCGGACTGTGTGGTGCTGGTTACCGAGCCGACCCCCTTTGGCCTGCACGATTTACGATTGGCTGTGCAAGCCTTTCGCCCTTTGGGC
>Ga0183099_1002049_pt1 | contig 10779 bp, 10 predicted proteins | sample Biomet1_FD_127788 | JGI IMG/M metagenome (GOLD analysis project Ga0183099, IMG submission 127788) | Microbial communities from bioreactor (seeded with anoxic lake sediment) at LBNL, California, USA - Biofuel metagenome 1 | ecosystem: Engineered > Bioreactor > Anaerobic > Unclassified ... | reverse complement strand
TTAAGCGTTTGTGTTGATAACTCTTTTTTCTTTGATTCTTGCTTTTTTACCAGTAAGAGCGCGAAGATAATATAATTTAGCTCTGCGTACTTTACCAATTTTGTTCACTTCGATGCTATCGATGAAAGGAGATTCAAGTGGGAAAATTCTTTCTACACCAATAGTTCCTGACATTTTACGAACGGTAAAGCGTTTTTTGTCTCCATGACCTGAAATCTTAATAACAACACCACGGTACTGCTGTACACGTTCTTTGTTACCTTCAGTAATACGATATGCAACTGTAATAGTGTCTCCAGCCTTGAAGCTTGGGTGCTGTTTTCCAGTAGCAAATGCTTCTTCTGCGATTTTAATAAAATCCATTGTTTTGTTTTTTAAAATGTTTATCGTTACAACGCAACATATCAAGTAACTCTTCTTTGACAGCGATTGCGCGAAAGCGGTGCAAAGGTGCGAATTATTTGTCAGATAGCCAAATATCTAAGAATTTTTATATATATTTGGCAGTATAATTTGTATTGAATATGAGAAATTTAGGATCGAATAATCTGTTAGGAATGCTCTGTGTTACAGGGCTATTAATTTTTTCCGGATGTAGCTCTACTTATCAGCTGAAGAGTATTCAGGCTTCTAAGATAGAGATGACTCCAACGTATGAAGTCAATCCGGACAAGGCTGTTGTGGCAGCTCTTGCACCATATAAATCAAAAGTAGACAGTATAATGTCGCCTGTGATAGGCACAAGCGCTATGGATATGACTTCCAAAAGTCCCGAAAGCCTTTTGTCAAATCTGGTGGCCGATGTGCTTTGGTCGTATGCCAACTCTTTACCGGGAGAATCAATTGATTTTTCTGTAATCAATCTGGGCGGATTGAGAAGCAATTTGCCTAAAGGAGTGATCACTTATGGCACGATATATGAAATTCTGCCATTTGAAAATACTCTTTGTGTGCTTAGTCTGAAGGGAAGCGATGTGAAGTCTCTTTTCGCTGATATAGCAAAAGTAGGTGGTCAGGGCATCAGCCACGCTAATCTTGTGATTTCAAAATCATACAATGCCGATTTGCTTGATGCTACAATAGGTGGCAAAGCTATTGACGATAACAAAATCTATAGAGTGGCTACCATTGATTATCTGGCAGAAGGAAATGACGGACTAATCTCTTTCCAGAAGTCAGAAAATAAAGTATATCCCAAAGGAGCCATATTAAGAAATATTTTTCTTGAGTATGTAAAAGCTAAAGCAGCTAAAGGAGAGATGGTAAGTTCTGCCTTAGACGGAAGAATATCAATAAAGAAATAAACGAAAGATATGAAAAAACTACTATTTATAATATTATCCGTAACGCTGTGTCTGAATGTTTCGGCTCAGCAACTTAAACAGCTCATGATTCTTCATACCAACGATACTCATAGCCACATAGAGCCTATCAGTCCAAATTATGCTGATAAGGAACAGGCTGATAAAGGCGGATATGTGAGAAGAGCTACATTTATTGATGCCATGAGGGCAAAGGATAAAGATTTACTGTTGTTTGACTGTGGTGATTTCTCACAAGGCACTCCTTACTATAACATGTTTAAAGGAGAAGTGGAAATCAGCCTGATGAACAAAATAGGTTACAATGCCGGAACAATAGGCAATCATGAATTTGATTTCGGCCTCGATAACATGGCTCGTTTGTTTAAAATGGCTAAGTTTCCGATAGTATGTTCTAATTACAATGTAAAAGGAACTGTTCTTGAGAACTTAGTTAAGACATATACCGTTTTTAAGAAAAAAGGATTGAAAGTGGGCGTTTTCGGATTGAGCCCTAAGTTGGAAGGCTTGGTTCAGACAGAAAAGTGTAAGGGGATAGTTTATGAAGACCCTTATGAGAAAGCAAATGAAGTGGCTTTGCTCCTGAAAGAGAAAGAACACTGCGACGTTGTGATCTGTCTTTCTCATCTGGGATGGAAGGGCTCGGCCAACAATCCGGTGTGTGATGAGGAGTTGGCAGCCAAGACCCGTAATATTGATTTGATATTAGGCGGGCACTCTCATTCCTTTATTGAAGGTCTGGTGTATTATAAAAACCTCGATGGAAAGAATGTTCCTGTAACTCAGGCAGGGAAGAACGGTATTTATGTTGGAAAGATTGATCTTAACTTTGAAAAAAAACATAAATGAAAAGGAATCTTACATTAGCTATTGCTGTTCTATTAACAATAGCAGTTAAGGCTCAGGTAGAACCTTTATTGGCTTACAAAGTTTCTCAGCAGAAGTCCTGTCAGGACTGGGTGGAGAAAACTTTGTCCGGTATGAGTACCAAAGAGAAAATTGGTCAGCTCTTTATTTACACAGTGGTGCCCGATGTGACTAAGGCGAATAAGAAAGTTGTTCGCAAGGCGGTGCACAACAGTAAAATAGGAGGGCTGCTTTTCTCCGGTGGAAAATTGCAGGAGCAGGCATGGATGACAAACTTTGCCCAGTCTTTTGCAGATGTTCCTTTGATGGTAACATTTGACGGAGAGTGGGGATTGTCTATGAGACTGAAATATACCCCTGTGTTTCCTAAGAATGTAGTATTAGGGTGTATCCAGAATGACAGGCTGATTTATGAATATGGTCAGGAAGTAGCCCGTCAGTGCAAGGAGATGGGAGTAACCGTTAACTTTGCTCCTGTGGCAGATGTGAATCGTAATCCTAATAATCCGGTTATCAACGTCCGTTCTTTTGGTGAAGAACCTCACGAAGTGGCCGATAAGGTGATAGCTTATGCTCAGGGGCTTGAAAGCAAAGGCGTTTTGTCTGTTGCCAAACATTTCCCTGGTCATGGCGATACTGATGTAGATTCTCATCTGGCTCTGCCGGTTCTTCCGTTTACCCGTGAAAGACTGGACAGTGTAGAGCTTTACCCATTCAAGCAATATATAAAAGCTGGTTTGGGAGGCATAATGGTGGGACACTTACAGGTTCCTATCATTGAACCCAATAAATTTTTCCCATCGTCACTTTCGCGTAATATAGTTTATGGACTCTTGGCAGATGAGCTAAGATTCCAGGGACTGATATTCACAGATGCCTTATCCATGAAAGGGGTATCGTCTGCTGACAGAGTTTGCTTGCAGGCACTACTTGCCGGAAATGATATGGTACTTGCTCCGGCTGATGTTGAGGCTGAGGTTCAGAGCGTGCTTAAAGCCGTTAAAAACGGAGAAATCAGCATGGCGGATATAAACCGTAAGTGCAGGAAGGTTTTGTTATACAAATATATTCTTGGACTGACAAAAGCTCCGAAGGTTCGTTTGGATGGTTTGGAGGAACGAATCAATACGGCAAACTCCGAAGCATTGATTCATAAGCTTCGTATGGCTGCAATTACCGTGCTGGGTAACCGTGAACAGGAACTCCCTTTCCGTCCGTCATCCGATGAAATAGCTTTGGTAAATGTCGGAGGATATGCTAGTGATTCTGTTTTTGTAAACATGGTGAAGAAGTATGCTCCGGTAAAATATTACCGGCTGACGTATGAAATGGGTGATTCGCTGATGGATGCCATGAAGCATGATCTGTCTACTCACAAAAGAGTTATTGTGAGCATAACAGACAAAGATCTGAAGCCTTACCTTCATTTCTTCTCATCGTTGTCTATAAACCAACCCGCTGTTTATGTATTCTTTACTCCTTTCACTATACTGGAACAGCTTCAGGTTCCTCTTTCGGTTGCTTCGGCTGTAGTTCTGGGGCATTCGGCAGATGCGGATGTGCAAAATCAGGTAGGAAATGTTCTTTTTGGAAAGGCTGTAGCCGACGGTCGTTTGTCCGTCAGCATCGGTACCCTTTATAGTCCGGGTGATGGTGTAACGATCAATTCGGAGACAGACTTCCGCAACTCTCCCGAAGACTTTGGCATGAACTCTGCCGCCTTGGCAAGAATTGATTCCATAGTAAGAGATGGTATAAGGGCGAAAGCATTCCCCGGATGTCAGGTTCTTGTGATGAAAGATGGCAAAGCTGTATATGATAAGAACTTTGGCAATTATACGTATGATGGAAATGAAAAGGTGAAGTCTACAAGTATGTATGACCTTGCTTCACTTTCCAAAACAACCGGAACATTGCTGGCTATAATGAAGCTCTATGACAGAGGCCAGATAAACTTGTCCGACAGGGCTTCCAGATATCTTCCGTTCCTGCAGGGTACTAATAAGGAAGACATCACGATAAAAGAGTTGCTGTTCCATGAAACAGGACTACCTCCTTCACTTCCGTTCTACAGACTGGCGATAGATGAAAAGAGTTATGAGGAACCGTTCTTTGTATCAAAGAAAGATGCGAAGCATCCTATTCTGGCAGATGAGAATACATATTCACCTATATTCAAATACAAAGAGGGATGGACTTCAACAGTTCCTTCGGATATATTCTCGCTGCACGTAGCCGATAATCTGTATCTGAATAAGAAACTGTTCCACGATGCTGCCATGCAGCTGATTGCTCAGGCTCCTTTGAAAGCGAAGAAATATGTATATAGCTGTGTGAACTTCATTATTTTGAAAGAAGTGGCAGAGGCTATTACAGGAATACCTATGGATGAGTTTTTGAATAAAGAATATTATGGACCGATGAAGCTTTACCATACAGCTTATCTTCCGTTGCGCACTCACACTAAAGACGAAATTGTGCCTTCTGTAAAGAACGACTTTTTGCGTGGTGAGATTCTTCAGGGATATGTGCATGATGAGTCGGCTGCCTTCCTTGGTGGAGTATCGGGTAATGCAGGATTGTTCTCTTGCGCACATGATGTAGGAAAAATCTATCAGATGCTTCTTAACGGAGGTGAACTGAACGGCAAGCGTTATCTGAGTAAATCGACCTGCAAGTTGTTTACCACAACAACATCTGCAAGTGGCAGACGCGGATTGGGTTATGATAAACCTGTTCCTTCAAATCCCGATCACAGTCCATGTTGTGTCTCTGCTCCGGGAGCTGTTTACGGCCATACCGGGTTTACCGGAACCTGCTGCTGGGTTGACCCGGTAAATGGTTTGGTATACGTATTCCTGAGTAACAGAACATTCCCCGACAGATGGAATAATAAATTGTCTCAAATGAATATCAGAACGAATATTCAGGAAGCAATTTATCAATCAATGAAATAGGAAGGGTTATTCGAAGTAGAAAGACAAAACAATCATTCGTGAGTTTATCCGGTCTACGGACTGGGTAAACTTCATCAAAGATTTATCATTCAGGTCATTTCTTGAAGTTTGCAGAAGGTTACTTAATCCGAAGCAGAATTTCAATTCAGGAATGAGTTTGAAATAGGGGAGATAGAAGTCGCATCCTATTCCCGTCTCAAGATAGCAATCTGCACTTTTAAGTAGCAGGTTGCTATTTTTCTTTATACTCAGATCAAAACACGGATTTATACCTGCCATGATATATGGCCTGTGGTTATTGAACCTCTCGGCACTGAATTTCAGATCGAAAGGGACAGACAGGTAAGTTGATTTAATCTGCTGGGTAGTTTCCTTCTGACTGTTCTGCTCTCTGAAAGTAACAGTCTTGTCGCCGAAATGAAGGGTAGGAATGGCTCGAAGTGCAAGGTATTTATTCAGGTATAATTCCCCAAGCACACCAACGCTGAATCCGGGCGAGTAACTTGCTACATCGGCAAACCATGACTCACCGTTATCTGTAATGAATCCGTTATTGACGAACTTTAAGTCTTGTGTATGCAGTCCGATCATAAACCCGTAATGAAGTATCCTCTGGTCAATATAAGGACGGTACTGTACCGTCTTTGATTGTGCTGAGGCTCCCGTTACAAGCAGGACTGATAGTAATATGGCAAATATGCGTTTCAACTTTAATCTTGTTATTCTGAGTTTACTATATAACGAGAATGTGTTATTCTTATTGCTGGAAGTATGCAAATAAAAACGAACAGTATAAACCATCAGAAAGAACTGATATGAAATTTATGATAATTTATAGGCGAATTATTGCTGAAAAAAGGAATTTAATATTATTTTTGCCAAACAAATTAGTACTAATATTTAAAAATTTAGAAAAATGGCTTACGTAATTAGTGATGATTGTATTGCTTGCGGAACTTGCATTGACGAGTGTCCAGTAGAAGCTATCTCTGAGGGTGATATCTATTCTATCAATCCTGAAATCTGTACAGATTGTGGAACATGCGCTGATGTATGTCCTTCAGAAGCAATACACCCTGCAAACTAAAATTTATGGGTAAATAAAAAAGGCCGTCTCTCAGAGATGGCCTTTTTTGTTATGGGGATTGCTTATCCCTTATGAAAAAGGGACAAGCAATTAAGTCTTATTTCAAATTAGCTAAAGCTTTCTTGATTCTCTTAACAGCTTCAACCAGATTTTCATCTGATGTAGCGTATGACAGACGGATACATTCAGGTGCTCCGAATGCTACACCACCTACACAAGCCACGTGGCCTTCTTCAAGCAAGTACATTGCAAGATCTGCAGAATCATTGATAGCACGTTCACCGAATGATTTACCGAAGTAATAATCACATTTTGGGAATACGTAGAAAGCTCCGTCAGGAGTATTGCATTCAAATCCCGGGATATCTTTGATTAAACCAAGAACCAGGTTACGACGACGTTCAAATGCTTTTCTCATTTCTTCAACCGGAGTCTGATCACCTGCAAATGCTGCTTCAGCTGCCTTTTGTGCAATAGAAGAAGGACCAGAAGTATATTGTCCCTGAAGTTTATTGCTTGCTTTAGCCAACCATTCTGGTGCAGCAACAAATCCAAGTCTCCATCCAGTCATTGCATATGCTTTAGATACACCATTGATCAAAGCTACACGTTCTTTCATTTCAGGGAACTGTGCGATACTTTCATGTTTGCCTACGTAATTGATATGTTCATAAATCTCATCGGCAATGACAATGATGTTAGGATGTTTAGCCAGTACCTCAGCTAATCCTTTTAATTCTTCTTTACTGTATACACTACCTGTTGGGTTTGAAGGCGAGCAAAGGATCAATGCCTTTGTTTTAGGAGTGATAGCAGCTTCCAACTGTGCAGGAGTAATTTTGAAGTTCTGATCTATTCCGGCAGGAACAATCACACTCTTACCTTCTGCAAGTTTAACCATTTCAATGTAGCTAACCCAATATGGAGCAGGAATGATAACTTCATCTCCCGGGCCAATGATACAAAGCAATGTGTTACAAACAGATTGTTTAGCTCCATTGGAACAAACAATTTGTTCAGGTTTATAATCCAGGCCATTTTCATTCTTTAATTTAGCTACGATCGCTTTGCGAAGAGGTAGGTAGCCTGGTACTGGAGAATAAAAAGAAAAGTTGTCATCGATGGCTTTCTTTGCAGCTTCCTTAATATGATCAGGAGTAAAAAAATCTGGTTCTCCTACACTAAGGTTGATGACATCAATGCCCTGAGCTTTTAGCTCGTTGCTCTTCTGAGACATTGCTAAAGTCTCTGAAGGAGAAAGGCTGTTCAAACGGTCTGAAAGTTGGTTCATAATTTAACTTTTTATAGTTGGTCTATTTTAAGAGTGCAAAATAAGCTAAAATAAACGAATTGAGAAAGCAGAATGTTGAGTTTGTTTTACTTTCTATTTTATTTTAGCTTTATTAAGTATCACTTTGTAAAATGAAGAGTGTGCCCCATACGATCTTTTTTGGTTCTCAGATAACGCTCGTTATATTGGTTTGGAGTAATCTCAATAGCTACATTTTCCACAATTTCCAATCCGTAGGCTTCAAGTCCGATTCGTTTTACCGGGTTGTTTGTCAGCAATCTCATTTTACGAACACCGATTTCTCTAAGAATCTCTGCACCAACACCATAGTCGCGTTCATCGGCATTAAAACCAAGGTGAAGGTTAGCGTCAACAGTATCAAATCCTTCTTCCTGTAGCTTGTATGCTTTGATCTTGTTCATCAGTCCGATGCCACGTCCTTCCTGATTCATGTATATAATAACACCTTTGCCTGCCTTTTCAATTTCGGCCATAGCCTTATGTAGTTGTTCACCACATTTCACAACGGCAAGAACCAAAGATATCACCTGTCATGCAGGAAGAGTGTACTCTTACCAAAATAGGCTCCTCTTCTGTCCATTCTCCTTTTATCAAGGCAACATGTTCCAGCCGTTTGATGACTGACGGAATGGGATAAGACGGAAGTGACCGTATTCTGTAGGCATGTCAACTTCTTCACCTTTTTCCACAATAGATTCCATTTTAAGGCGGTAAGCGATAAGGTCTTTTATGGTTATTATCTTAATATCGAATTTTTTGGCTACTTCCATTAATTGAGGCAGACGAGCCATCGTTCCATCTTCATTGATAATTTCAATCAATGCTCCGGCGGGATAAAGACCGGCAAGACGGGCCATATCGACTGTTGCTTCCGTGTGACCGGAACGGCGAAGTACGCCTCTTGATCTGGCTCTTAACGGATTAACGTGTCCAGGACGCCCTAAATCAGCTGGTTTAGTTGCCGGGTTAGCCAAGGCGTTGATAGTGGCAGCTCTGTCGTGCATGGAAACTCCGGTTGTGCATCCTTCCAGCAAGTCAACAGTAACAGTAAAAGGAGTTTCATAAATAGAAGTATTAGTAGAAACCTGCATATCCAGTTCCAGTTCTTCACAGCGTTCTTCAGTTATTGGTGCACATAACACACCACGACCGTGAGTAAGCATGAAGTTTACTTTTTCCGGAGTAATCTTTTCGGCTGCAATGATGAAGTCTCCTTCGTTTTCACGATCTTCGTCATCAACAACAATAATAAATTTTCCTTCGCGGAAATCTTCGATAGCTTCTTCTATTGTATTTAATCTGATTTCTTCCATATCTTAATTATTAGCTAATGTTTGTTTTATAATATCCTGCAGGTCGCGACCTACCTTATTAATTTGTTTAAGATCTTTGTATAAACGGATTCTGAATGCCCAAATACGGAAATAATAAATAAGTCCTACCGGCAATAAAACTCCTAAAGTAATGTTCAGAGATTTAATGTTAAATGGACATCTATGCGCATGAACAGATAAAATAGGGAAGTTGTTCAGCGTACCGATAATTTTTATGTCTGTACTATTGGCGAGGTCTTCAATAATCTGCTCCAAGTGATCGTTTATTTCTATAACCTTTTCGTCTTTTTCATTCTTTTTCCAAAGGGTAAAATAGTTAGGAGCACGCTTTAGTTTATTCTTTGAAATGAATTCCTCGCACCTATTATATAAGAAGTCTATTTCTTCCGCCTGTTTCTGGTAATCAGGATCCTGGATGATAACTTCTTTCTTTGACAGATGTCGGGTGTCTCTTATACCAATAATCTTTTTTATCCAGTTGATATATGTATCAGCATTCAGAACCACAGAGTCATTGTTTGACTTATAGGTAAAGAATGCACCTACCGGTGCCAGAATTAATGAACTTATCCACATACCTGTCCATATAATCCATTTAGCATCTCTCGCCATCTTATATCCACTTGTATCAATAATATAATATATAATGAATATCAGGACGGAGATTACAACTGGCATACCTAAACCGCCTTTTCGAATAATACCTCCAAGAGGAGCACCGATGAAGAAGAATATCATACATGCAAATGACAAGGCTATTTTCTTATGCCATTCCATTTCATGCCTTCTTATCCGGTCGTCTGTCTCAGCAGTATTGACGCTCTTGAACTTCCAGTCATTACCCACATTCTGAGAATTGCTTAATGCACTCGAAAGAATTCTTTCCCTGTCTTTCAATGGCAGGTTCTTGAATACATTATCAGTGTTTATGGCTGATAGATTTCCCTTCTTTATTTTAAGGGTATCTTCTTTTGTTAGGTTATTATGTGAACGATAAGTACTTGCTACAGCCTCTTTGTAAAATGAATGTCCTACACTATCAACAATCTTAGTCATTGAGTCGACAGAATGCTGAAGCTGAACCATATTTTTACTTTGATATTGATTGTTCATGAAACTCTCATCAACCATGTTGAAGTTTGAGTTAAAGTCGATGATGGAGTGTTTCTCTTTAAAGCTTTCACGCCTGTAGGGCACATTGTTCATAGAACCGCTTTGAGACTGCAGGTTTTCGAACATTTCTCCACTATATAAATGAAGCTGCAAATACCGTTTGTCTGCTGTCATTTCCAGTTTCCCCGAATCGGCTACTATGATGTGTGCATTGTCAAATCCGTCTTTAAAATTATAAATCATTATATTATAAAGAATTCCGGTATCCTTATTCTTATGTTTTACATAAAGATTATAACCTTCAATATCATCATAGAAAACTCCCTCAGGAATATCCAGTTCCGGAGATTTCTGTCTCATTGAAATAAGCAGAGTCCACAGTTTGACCTGTGCCTTCGGAGCTTCCACATTCTGGAAATAGAATGATACGCAGCAAAGCATGAATGCGAAAATAATAAGAGGACGCATGACTCTTAGCAGAGAAATCCCGGCAGCTTTTATGGCAAGTAATTCATATCTTTCGCCAAGATTACCAAAAGTCATCAGAGATGCCAGCAATATGGCCAGCGGTAATGCGGTTGGTACTTAACCTTCAATATCATCATAGAAAACTCCCTCAGGAATATCCAACTCCGGAGATTTCTGTCTCATTGAGATAAGCAGAGTCCACAGTTTGACCTGTGCCTTCGGTGCCATCACGTTCTGGAAATAGAATGATACGCAGCAAAGCATGAATGCGAAAATAATAAGAGGACGCATGACTCTTAGCAGAGAAATCCCGGCAGCT
>Ga0183099_1002048_pt1 | contig 10779 bp, 9 predicted proteins | sample Biomet1_FD_127788 | JGI IMG/M metagenome (GOLD analysis project Ga0183099, IMG submission 127788) | Microbial communities from bioreactor (seeded with anoxic lake sediment) at LBNL, California, USA - Biofuel metagenome 1 | ecosystem: Engineered > Bioreactor > Anaerobic > Unclassified ... | reverse complement strand
TTTAAATTTCGATAGCTCAATGGGTATTTTAAGTACCATCTTACATTCAATAAGATAATTTCACCTACAAAGTGCTTCCATTTAAAGTGATTAGATAGCATGTCACTACCTTTGATTTTCTTTTTATTTTATTATATCCTGAGCAGATATTTTTTGCAACGGAACCTCCATTTTTGTCTCCAAGATGTAAGTAAGAGTAAATGGAGGAACAATTATATTTTTCATGCGATTGAAATCCGTAAAATTTGAAACGGATACGTTCAGAGTTCTGGTTCAATAACTTGGGGACACGACATATTTTATTATGTCCTTAAAAAATATTTTTTGCAATGGAACCACTTTATCGACTGGCATCTTCGCAGTTTACCTGTTAATATAGCAAACCGACGGCATGGCTCGTACATATTCCGTGGAAGCTCTTATTCTATTGATATGCCTCCAGGTTTTTTCTATCGTCTCTCTGGACAGCTCGGTATTTTTTTCAATTACCTGGAAGGGCAATTTGTGTTCCTGGGCATACAACAACTGATCCATGATCTGAATCGGCATGCGCCAGTAGAATTCCTCGTCAGTTGTGTAATGGCTCCATGTATCAGCACTTGGAGGGCGCTTTATAATCTCTTCGTTAATATTGAGTAGCTTCGCCAGAGCATAGACCTGGATTTTATAGCAGTCTGCCAGAGGCTCAAAATCTACGCCCCCGTCCCCATATTTCACAAACTGACCAAGGACCAGTTCGGTCTTGTTGGTCGTACCGCAAACTGCATAGTTCAACTTTTCAGCGTACATATACTGGACTATCATTCTGGATCTCTGTTTGACATTCTGCAGCCCTACAAGTTCCAGATAGTCATTTGCTCTTAACCTGTGTCTGGCAACGGCTTCGCCATCTTTGATCAACTGAATATACGGAACATTTAAAAGTCCCTGGTTAAGGAAATCAGGCAGCACTAGCGACGTTTTATGTATTTTGGCGTCATACTCAGGGCAGGTTCTCTTTATAATCTGTTCTTTCTGATCATAGATATTAAGCGATCTCAGGATCGGAGAGATGGGTACCTCTTCATATAACACACCCAGGCTTTCACATATCTCTGCTCCCAGAGTCTTGCTGGAAGGGGCAGATTCCTCTTCAGGAAGGAGAAGTCCATACACGTTTTCTTTTCCGAGTTCCTGTACGCACAGAGTAAGTACCACGGCTGAGTCAATTCCTCCCGAAACCCCTATAACCACACCTTTTTTCTTAAAACCCGTTACCTGATATCTAATAAAATCCCTGAGCTTTAAAGCTATATTTTCAATATTCCCATTGAGTTCCTCTATTATATTCACGCTCATTTCTTCTGCAACCTGCATAATATTGCCCCCTGAAATAATCAGATTTTTAAAATTAGACTGTTCAAATTAGACTATTAAAATTAACTGCTATAATTAAACTCTTTATCTCATAATCAAACTTTAACAAATATTTTTTGTGAACTCTTTACTTTCAGTTTAAGCTTCCTTGCAGCTTCTTCTATCAACGGTTGTGACAGTTCCTGGTTAATTTTTTCAAGTCCTTCTTCCCTTGACATTTCCCCGCTTCGGACAAGCCCTGCTACATCAAAGGCATATGGATGAAATCCGTACTTCTCCAGGTGATTGTAACAGGCAAAAGAATTCAATGTACAGTTGGTTGAATTGCTGTCATTGATTCCCGGAAGTTCCCACCCGATTTCCAGCAGGGTCTCAAGCACTTTATCTTCACTATAATCCCATAGACACAGGGGGTGCAGAATACTCGGAACGTTCTCACCTATGTTTTCAAGAACTTCTCTTTTCAGGAGAAATAGTTCGTCCTTATCATCGACGCCTATTTTTTGAAGTTGTTTCTCAAATAAGCTTCTGGACCACTTGATAAAATTCACTGATAAGTTAATTATGGGATTAGGAGACTGTCCGGCTGTAAAGGCAAATACGACGAAAGGTGCTTTTTGAAAAATGGCCTGCTCTATCAGCTTTTGTTTAATGATAGTGATGCAAACATTGCATATATCACTGGCTCGATATTTGGCAAACTTAGGAAACGCATCGTATGACTCTGCAGCTTTTCGAAATGTATCGTATAGAATTTCCGTTTCCATTGTCAACTGGAAATAATCGCATCCTGTGATCTTGCACATTTTTTTGGCATTCATTATTGCATTTTCGGAAGTGAACCCATTATCGAACTGTACAGCCAGGATCTTAAGGAAAGGATAGTCTTTTTTGAGCTTGTAAAGCGTGTACGACGAATCTTTCCCACCGGAAAGTGCATAAATTACATCGTAGTTACCTTTTCCCCCGTATTGTTCAAAAAGTTCTTCAATTCTGGTCAGATACTCCTTCTTTTCCTGTGAAGTCAGGGGAGTATATGTCTCACAAAAATGGCAGAGGCCAGTGTCCTCATTGATTTGTATACCTGGAATATCAGAATCCACGACACACTTTTTACATACTAGCTTTGACATGTTGGTATTCCTCTATGATGGATCGATTGGATATTTTCCCATTCTCGCTCAAGGGAAGCTGATCAATGAATAGTATTTCTCTTGGACACAGGTAGCCTGGCAGGCTCTTTCGACAGAACGCAAACAGCTTTTCAATTTCTGTCCCTGCTGCAGGTATAACCATGAGGCTAATTGCAGTTCCCATAAGTTCATGATACACTGGTACAACAAAAACCCTGGATACCTCGTTATTTTCCTCTATGCTTCTCTCAATTTCTCTTGGGTTAACTCGATGATCGCCGATTTTAATAAGATCATCCTTGCGTCCCAGCAATCTGATATATCCATTGGGCAATTTCTGTGCGAGGTCACCGGTATGCAGCCATCTATTTATAATTCGTTTTTCAGTGGCGATTTCATCGTCCAGATAACCCAGCATAATGTTATCTCCCATGGCAACCAGCTCACCCGTGATATTAGGCTTTGCTGGCCTGTACTCGGAATCAAAGACATCCAGTATGACTCCTGGAATTGCTTTTCCTATAGTGTCAACGAACTCATCCACGTCTTCTGCTGGCAGGTAAGCAAGCCTTGCCGTAGCTTCAGTCTGCCCATACATTGGTAGAATCTCCATATCTGGAGCGAACTCTCTTATGTTTTTTACAATATCTGGATCTATTCCTCCACCTGCCGATGCAGCGGTTCTAACGCTTGCAAAGGCCTTTTTGAATCTATCAGGATATCTGAGGAGTATACGGTAGGTACTGGGCACCCCATAGAATATGGATACGTCTGACCCTATAAGGTTGAAAACCGAGTCTATAAAATTCATGTTTCCAACCCTGACGGAGCCGCCCGCTATCAGATGGGAGTTAATTATGGAATTTCCAAAAGCGTGATGTGGGGATATTACCATTGCTCCCTTATTCTCGGAAGTTATCCGAAGTACCTTTATTATTGACTCTGCGTTTGTTACCAGATTTCGGTCACTTAACATGACTCCTTTTGGGGTGCCTGTCGTGCCTGAAGTGTAAAGGACCAGCCGCAGTTCCGAATTATTCGTCTCGGGTTCAATCTTCTTGCGCAAAACCTCTCCGGAAGTATTGCTGGAAATAACTATTACAGTTCCAAAACGCTCAAAAAAGTCCTCTCCAAATCTTGAGTATTGCGTATCGGTTACGATGATATTATTGACATGGGCAGCATCAAGGATTTTTTCAAGACTGAATTTAGGAGATTCTATTGGCAGAGGGATTGCAATGTTAGCTGATCGATATACTGCCATGAGCACTTTTATATACTGCATGCCTGACTCTGCAAGTATTGCAAATCGGCAATGATTAAAATCTATCAAAGATGAAGCGATGGCATTTATGTCATTGTCAAGGCAGCTATAGGAAATTGAACTTTTCCCCTCTTCCAAGGCAATACTTTGAGGAGTTTTTCTGGCGTATTCAGTCATATACGCATCAATTCGCATACTTTTTCACTTCGCCAGTTTGGTTATCATATTAGTAATTCCCTGCAACGAATCAAAGTTTTCCGGTGTCAGCATATCTTCAGGAATTTCGATAGAATATTTTTCACAGATATAGTCCATAAGTTCAAGCAGACCAATGGAATCTATAATGCCATTCTGAGTGAGAGAATCATTATCATTCAAGCTGCTGTTATTGTCCATAAAAGAATTAGCCTTCAAGTAATCGACTATGTCGTTCTTTATCTGTTCCATGTATTATCCATCCCCTTCGTTTTCGTTTAGCGGACCAGTGATCATGAATGACGCACTTCTGTCCGCAATGACGTGAGTTCCCAGTGGTAATTATGCAATACAACTATATAAATAATTTGAGCCACTTTCTCGCTGACAAAAAATCCTGGCAGAAGCAAAAATATGAGTAAAATCAATTGGATGCACCCTGATACACACGGATGGTACAATTTAGCTACCTCATGAAGGAAATAGTATAATCGGTTATTCACATCCACATAGATAAGACCGAAAAAGATGGAACAGAATGCAGAATTTTAAGCTTTAGATTTTATGGAAAATATTCAGTCCCAGTTACAGTTGATTTTCTGAAGGCGAGTTATATTGATAATATGAGGGTCCGAGTAGGTTATGACGGAGAATATATATTTGTTGTCTAAAACATAAGTTGAGTGGCTGACCCCGCTGAGATCCAGTTCTTTATTAAAAATAAGATGCATATTTTTGTTTGAAAACTTGGAATAGGCTTCTTTCAAAGTCCATATTATTAAAAGATCGATTTCATTTACGGGTTCATCCGTGAATGAAGGTTTCGTAAGCGGGTTTTTCAAATTACTTTTAAGAGCCAGTTTTTTCCCAAGTTCGATATCAATACCTATCTCGATCTTTGATATTGCAAGGGCTGCAATGCTTTCGGTATATGATATACAAATGTACAGGTCACTGTGATTGTGGATGCACACTCTCCCATACCCGTCCTTATATGTGGATATTCCGGAGACAGATCGTTCTTTAATAATATCGCATAAAATGTGTTTTAAAACCGTTCTGGAGAGAATATATCTTTTCTTAAAATGACTGGTCTGTAACCTCTCGAGAGACTCTATTTCTACTCTGTTAAGATAGTTTGTACTAAATATATCATAATCATCTAGGTCAACGAGAAAAACAAGAGCATCACTCTGTTGCCACAGGTAGGGAATAGATTCAAGAGAAATGGGAAAAAGTAATGTTAAATTCTCACTGTACATACAGCTCACTTAGATCTACTATATTTTCGTATATAAATTCCACATTCTTTATTTATTGGAAATTCACTGAACAAGGGCTTGACGGGCAGGATCGAGAAAAACTCTTGGCTTACCTCAACTTTGGTCGAGGAAAAGACTCTGAAGTTGCTGGATATAGCCCAGCTGTGGAATTTCAGCTTTCTATGTGATATACCTTGTCGTTTATGCTCAAATTTATGAATCAAAATTTCGTATAAATATAGTCCCCATTTTAAATAATGCGACATTTTGTGTGTGAATGTATGTTTTTCCCAAAACTCATCCAGTTCTTTCTTTAATACTTTAATATTTTTGAATGATTTTATTGGCGTTAGATTTTCTCTTGTTGTTTTCCAACAATATTCTGTTGGGTTCCTATCTGGAGTAGCTGGAGGGAAAAATAGTATTTGCAACCAATGCTTATTGTTTTGATAAAATTCCTTTGCCTTTGTTGATCTATGCCTTGTAGCTCTGTCCAGTAGAAGAAATATCCTTGCCCCTATATCTCGCTTAAAATTGAGTAGTGACTTTAAGTAAGAGTCTGTATTCTGTTTAATTCCTAAATCATACCAATAAAAGTCTCCGTTTTCAGTATAAAACCCTCCAATATTTATTTTGGCTTTTGAACCGCTAGTAAATTTAATGGGTTTAGAGCCTTTTATTGCCCAACATTTTGATCTACTCGAATCTACACAAAAACTACTTTCATCGTGGGTGACGAATAAATGGTTCGGATTTAGGAGTTTTTTTGATTTCAGCAATAAATTCGTTTGTAAGTGCCTCATTTCTCCTTTTTGATTGGGGTCTACATGTTATTTTACTAAACCCTACATTTTTAATAATTTGTCTCATTCCTGATTCGGAATAGGTTATTTTAAATTTCTCTCTGACAAATTGAATTGCGTCTTTTGTTTGCCAACCACGAGAGTAGCCATTGTCTGTAGGTATTGGTTTTGAGAGTGCTTTCTTTAATTCAGAAAGTTGTTCTGCAGTTAAAAAAGACGTTACTCCTCGACCAGGTTTGCATTTAAGGCTGAACAAACCTTTTTCTTCAGCTTGCTTCATCCAACGATGAACCGTTGAACGATGGAATGAAAAATCTTTTGCAACTTTAGCAGGACTTAAACCATTTTTAACCAATAATAACACTTGAAGTCTCAACTTCTCATTTTTGTCACAGGAACGACATATGGCAGTGGCAATATCAGAAGTAGTAAACATTTCCAAACTCATAACTAAATTAATATAATTATATCTAATATATAAATGTTGCATTATATCAAGAGGTGACTATAGTTTAAACTTTAAACACCTGGTTGACAAAGGCCGAAGAAGCGGAGAGGGTAAAAAATCGGGCTTCCATTAAACCAACAACGATGAGGAAAAAACATTATTAATTATATCTAGACTCAAAAAACAGCTTTGGCTGGAAGAAAAACAGAAATTTTCTTTTTTGTTCCTGTTGTTTCTCACCTAAAAACGTTCCCAAAAGGTTTGAGAAATTCGAGCTTTTTGATTAATAAATACAATGATATAAAAAACAAGAGTATAAGTAGGTTAACAATATGCTAATTAGATCAACAGAAGATTGGTAATATACAAGAACTAACTCTAGAAACTAAAAATACTCAAATAATATAACAGCATAAAAAATAATATATTATTTTTTGCAAATGTAACTACCATCACTTACTTATTTTATAGAGAAAGGAATACATACACCTTTATCGACATGTTAATAGCCGATATTGTTTTTTATGATCTGTTTTGATCTATAAGATAAACTATTAAAAATAGTTTATGTTATCAACACATCTACTATGTTGTACCATTTTAAAATTAATATTATTTATAATTAATGGCAAGAAATTATATCTCTAAATTAACACGTCGAAAAAAAACAATATCGGCTATTAACATGTCGATAAAGGTGTATGTGCGTATGCACATCTGAACTTACTAATAATCAGGAGTGTGTACTTTTTATATAAACTTATAAAAGTATACTTTTTATATTAATATATGAATTAATTTACATGTTGGTAGCAATCCCATTTCTTCGACACCGGGTTTATATACCTCTATCGACATGTAATTTCTGTGGTTGATATGGATGACATCATAACTGATGAAAGTGATATCTTCACTGATTCACCGTCATATATATTCAAAGATGAATATATTTTATCAATTGAATATATTCCAGATAAATTGATAGGCAGAAGCGAGCAAGTACAAAAAATAGCAGACCTCATAAACCCTCTTTTTAGAAAAGGAAAACCGTATAGTTGCTTAATTTATGGCAAAACTGGTTGTGGCAAAACTGTTGTCGTTAAATTCGTGTTAAATGCTTTGGCAAAAAAGGTGTTGCAAAAAGATTTCGACTTCAATCTAAAATGGATATATATTCCTTGTAAACAAATAAATACAGTTAATGAAATTTTATATTTTTTGATTACTGAAATTGATTCCAAAGCAAATATCTCGAGAAAAGGACACCCACTGAACACCTATTACACTTTATTATGGGAAGAAATCACCCAAAATAATATGTCTTTGATTATAGTTTTAGACGAAATTGATCAACTGAAGAAAGATGATATCCTTTACAACTTGAGTAGAGCAGGGGAATTGAAAAATATCCCTGATAGAAGATTTATCACAATATTTGGGATTTCTAATGATCTAAACTATGTCGATAGAATTGATCCCAGAGTGAAATCATCCTCTTCTTTTATCGACATCATTTTTGAACCCTATGACTCTCTTCAGATAAAATCTATTTTAGACGACAGAGTAAAATTAGCATTCCACCCTAATGTTGTTCCTGACGAGTTGGTTAGCATTTGCGCTGCTAGGTCGGCTAAATCCGAAGGTGATGCGAGGAAAGCTATTGATTTGTTGAGAACGGCTGGTTCGATCGCTGCAAAAGAGGAATCTTCTGAAATAACAATAGATCATTTAGACCGTGCAGATGAAATGTTATCTGAAAACAGGTATTTGAAGTTAGCTGCAGATCTGCCTCTTCACAACAAACTAATCTTACTGTCTGTGATTAAATTAGCGAGATTGATGTCTTCAGAAAGAACGACAAGTGCTATCATTAGCACGTATCTTGAAATGTGTAATTACCAGAATCCAAAGATTGAGCCTTTGAGACGGACGACTATCTCGGGGATCATTGGTGAATTAGAAATGTTAGGCTTCTTGAAACTGAAAAAACTAAATCGTGGCAGAGGCGGTGGCGTAACAAGGCAAATTGATATTGCAGATAAAGTCCCCGTTGAGTTACTAACTGACGTTTTGTACACCGATTATAACGTTGACGGATTGCAAGAATTCGTACCAAAAATCTACTTGTTTTCGTGAACTACCCACGCTAAAGCAGTGGAGCAGTAAACGATAGGAAAGAATATAACAATAGGGGTTCCGTTGCAAAAAATCCGGTTCCGTTGCAAAAATAATTTTACTGCCTTTTTAGGCTATAACTATTGCTTTTTGTATCATTATTGACCTGTTTATTGCATATAAATATCCTATTTGTGATGTTTTTCACTGGTTTTGTAAAATAGCCAGATTTTTTGCAACGGAACCGTTTTTCCTTCGATAACCCGTAGTAAATGCAAAAAATACTAAGAACACATAGGCACTTTTTGAGCATGTCAAATGACAGCGAAGAATTAACAGAAAAATGGGTTCCGTTGCAAAAACTTCAGAATAAGCATGTAAATCTGTAAGTAATGAATCAAAATCAAAATATTCAAGGAAAATGTACTAACATTATAAAACTATACCAAACAATGGTTGTGGTGCAAAAATAATATTTCTGCAGTTTGATACTATGATTTTTACCTTTGTGTACCTTTTTCCCGGCGATGAGATTGATTAACTTTCCTAATTGTGAAGTTTTTCACTGATTTTGTAAAAAAGCCAGATTTTTTGCAACGGAACCACAAAAGTTAAAAAATAGTGAAAACGTTCTTGAAGTTGGAGAACACTCAGCTTAGCGTTTAATATCAATTTCTATTATTTCTATATCACTTAGTTTCATAGAAACAGTATCAATATATTCAAACGTTTTTAAAAATGCTGATTTAATGTTTTCAGCAGAAACACGTAGATTTATTATGAACACGAGATATCCTTCGCCTTGTTGGAAAATGACATCACTTTTTTTAATCTTTGTGTTTTCTAGCTTTTCCCAAAAATCTTTTTGTTCATTAGATGTTGTCCCTCGGATAAAAACTGTAAAATGTCCATGTTTCATAATAAAGCCTCGTTAAATGTTAGTAAGTTAATTTTCTTCAAAACCCTTGAAATATTCCAGGATTTTACTTTTTCAGACTCTCCTTTTCTCGAAGGACTTTAAGGTTCTATTTCATTTTCCTTTTGATAAAAATGTATGTCTCACATCTATCTAAAATGGATAGATATCTGGTTCTGGTGCAAAAATAATACTTCCGTAGTTTTATACTATAATTTTTACCTTTGTACCATTTTTTCTAGTTATGAGATTGATTAACTTTTCTAATTGTAAAGGTTTACACTGATTTTGTAACAAAACCAGATTTTTTGCACCAGAACCGGAATTAACGGAATTTCATGAAAAAAGGCAACATTTTACTCAAAGTGTTGACTGCAATAATCAGAATATGAATTAGGACTTACGCGGTTGAAATGAAAATCCAGTATACTTTAAACCTTCAACTCTCTAAAACACACACTTAACTGCAATGTCTATTGTGCTTGATTTTGTACTTCAAATGCGTAAGTCCTATGCCCCTTCACTTCAGTGAGGGAAGTAGTCACGAGAAGCCTTTACTTTGGTTGTGGTGGATGCTTTTCCGGAGGATGTTATTCCACTAATTTAACATTGTCTAAAAATGTACCAGTACTATCTGACTTATCCAAATTGTGGAATTGTAGGCGAGTAGTATCACTTGTAGCAGTTACATAATATATAGCATGTAGCCAATTTGTATCAGTTTTGCCGGCGCCACTTGCTGATAACTGACCAATAATTTTTCCATCCCAGGAGATTTGAAGCTGGTTATCGTCTATTCTTGGGCAAGGAGAGAAGGCAAAGCTCAATGTATATGTGGCTCCCGGTTCTGTAGAAATATCTTGATAGATTGTAGTGCTTCCAGAAGCATCCAGTTCCATATACTGATTTCCTTCATTGGGTTTCCATAATGATTTTGTTTCCAGCTCCATTTGTTGTCCATTCGTTTCAGTCCATCCAGGGATCGATTTGTATAAACTCCAACTTCCAGTAACTACTGGTTTCTCAAAGCCACCATTGGCAACGAAATTACGAGATGCCCCCGTAATTCCCGTCATTAATACCATTACTGCAAGAAATGCAGTCAAAAACACTATTCTATGCTTCATATACTATATCACTTCTTATCTCTATTAGTCATAGTCTGATGAGGATCTCAAATTAGCTCTTAAAATCCCTAATCTATAGTTTCCAACGCAACTTATTACACATATTAATGCTAATATTCTCTTATGGTGGGTAAGGAACAAATTCCTATTGATCGAAAGG